>Ga0209395_1007094_pt1 | contig 11871 bp, 12 predicted proteins | sample GOMGulsemesocosm_3_FD_184635 | JGI IMG/M metagenome (GOLD analysis project Ga0209395, IMG submission 184635) | Methane-oxidizing microbial communities from mesocosms in the Gulf of Mexico - GOM9D Gulf of Mexico (SPAdes) (version 2) | ecosystem: Environmental > Aquatic > Marine > Cold seeps... | reverse complement strand
TTATATGAAAATATTTAAAATTTAGCTGTCATTATGAAAAAGATTGGAAACTGTTGATAAAAAGCCCCTACATTACTGTAGAGGCTTTTTATTTGAATATGTGAGTTGACCACATAAGTCAGCTCGAGACAACATGATAACCATTTGTTTTATAAAGCTTATTGTTCTATTTGATTAATTGAGATAAAAAGTTCTCCATGTCACATTCCAATGTTTTAAGCTTGCGTTGGAGTTCTTCTCTTTTCGCCTTCTCAAGATCTAAGTTGATATCATCTTCTTCTTTATAATCATCAATATATCTAGAAATATTTAGGTTGAAATCATTTGCAATTATTTCTTTAAACGACACATTTCTGGCATAACCATCAACTTCTATTTTAGCTCTATAGGTTTCGGAGACCTTAGAAATACTTTCTTCTGACAGAGTGCTTTGACGTTTCCCAGATAAGAACTCGTTACTTGCGTCAATAAAAAAAACTCGTTTATCGATTTTATCTTTCCTAAAGATCATTATTGCTGCCGGAATTCCAGTACCATAGAACATATTATGAGGTAAACCAATCACAGCATCTAATAAGTTATCGTTAAGTATATTTGTTCTGATTGTCCCCTCTGCAGCTCCTCTAAATAAAACACCGTGTGGCACAATTACCCCCATTCGACCTTTATTTTCTTTTAAAGAACACAACATGTGCGAAATGAAAGTAAAATCACTTCTAGATTTCGGTGGAATTCCCCATTGAAATCTACCCCAAGAATCGTCCTTAAAGTTCACATCTCCATGAGCAGTAAATGAAAAAGGAGGGTTTGATACTACAATGTCGAACTTTTTCAAGCTATGAGAGTCTACATTTACAAAAGCAGGGGCTAGGATTGTATCCCCACGTTTTATATCACTATGTGCTACACCGTTAAGAATAACATTCATTATTGCTAGGTTATGAGTTGAAAGATTTATCTCCTGTCCATAGAGAGATGTATAATTGGAGTTTGATTTACTTTTTTTTACATTCTTTAGTAATGAAATTAGAAAAGACCCAGTACCACATGCCGGATCATATATTTCATCACCGTCAATAGGGTCTAGCAATTCGGTTAACAACCTAGTAATCGATGGTGGCGTATAATACTCACCACTTTTTCTCCCACTGGCAGAAGCAAAAAGCTGGATGAGTTGAATAAATATTTCCCCTACTTCAGTGTCTTTTCCTAGGCTACTTGGTCGAAGATCTAATGTAGAAAACTGCCAAATTACATCCTGGAAATGGCGTTCCATCAAGCTTTTAGAATTCAAACGCTCAATAATTAACTCTGCATCTGAAAATAAACCATCCAGTTCAGGATTATTTTGCTCAATTACCCGAAATGCTCTTAGAAGCCTATTTACACTATCGTTTTTTGTGGCTGCTTTCAAAATATATGAAAATCTTGCATCTTTCGGGATTATGAAACGTAGTAAACCAAAGTCACCTTCGAGATCCTTTTCATCAATTCCATTTTCTTTTATAAAATTTTCACGTTCTTCGATATTTTGATCCAATATCGCTTTTAAAAAAAACAAAGGAAGTACAATACGTTGGATTTCTTCACTATCCGCTGGGCCGCGAAGTGAATCACAAATTCCCCATATTAAATTAAGAACTTGTTGCATCTTAGGTTGATTGGCTGACATTTTATCTCCAAGTTCCATTCTATATTAGCTGCTCAAAAGAAATCTTGCCGTTAAGCATTTGCTTGCAAACATTCTCATACAAGACATCACCACTTTCTATTAATTTGTGGTGTAACTCTCTTTGCCTCAACCAGTTTTTATATACAGATCCAATACGACGTTGCATTTCAATTGGTGGTGCTTTTATAGGTACATTTTTCAAAGAAGGACTACTTACTTTCTGAATACTAGTTCCTTCATTAGCTTTATCAATGTAGTTAGCAACCTCAGGTGTATTTAGATACCAACATATAAAATACGGATCACTTAAGTGTTCTAAGCATTTTATTTTGGCAACTTGGTTAGATGTAATTACCGGTTTACTCGTCTTCGATTCATATATATATGCCTTAAAGTTTAATCCTCTCAATGGCACGAGAATATCGCCAGGCTCAAAAATATACCTTTGATCTTTTTCTTCAAGCTTAATACTCCTAAAAGTATGGGGATTATTCACATTACCTGCATTCAAATCACCAATCTGTATCAAAGAGGCATTGCCTGACGAACCTAAGTCTTTTACAGCTGTTTTATACGCACGTCCTAGCTGAATATCAGCTAAATCAGCTAATTTAATTGGGATATTCGATATCATTAAATATATTCGGGGGACTAGTCCCCCGCCTCTTTTTAAATTGAATTGCTGGTAATTTTAATCTCAGTAACTTCGGCTTTGTTAAAATTAAAATTAACATCTATATCAATATATTCAATGTTAAAAACAAAAAGCCCACCACTTAACAATAATGATATAAAAAATCCTTTACAATAATTAATTACATTACCGCCCCTAGTTTTTTTCTTCTTTTTTTGATATTCTAATCTGCACATGTATTTCTCCCGAAATATATTATTGGTGTAAATACATAAGTAAGGTCTGCAAACTTTACCTATGCTCGTTAACATAAGTAGTAGAGCCCTACTACTTATGTTGAGATATTACACCAACCATACCTCCTCGTCAACAGTAGTAGAGCTGTACTACAAAGAAAATAAACTTTAACACCTCGAGATAAAACCTTAACAGATTGATTTTATTGATAAATAATAATTTTATTTTTTATACAAAATTATTATTTAGTATTAAGCCTACTCTTTACCGTTCTATTACTGTTTATTCAAATTCTGATTATTGTAAAGTTTAAGAAATGTCTTAAATATGAAACTAGATCAGTCTCCTTGTATTTTTCTTTTTATCCATTCGTCTACTGAAGACCTAACCCAAGCAATGGATTTACTACTTAAATATACTGGTTTAGGAAAATCGCCATCCTTACGATGTGTGTGTATAAATGTTCTAGAAACTCCTGTCATTGCCATTACTTCTTTAATCCTTATCAAATCACTTGGTTGCTTATCCCTCTTGGAATGATTTTCAATACTAAGGGGTTGCAGTGGGATTTTAGATCTAATTTTATTTGATATTTCTTTATTTTTTAGTTGAACTTTAAAGCCTAAGATATGCTTTTGCAAAAGTTGTAACTCCCTAATAGTGCTACCTGCTCTGTGTGATAATTGCTCTAGGTAATTATTTATATATTCAGACTCTAACTTATTCATGAAATTCACTATTTAATAATGTAAATAAAAGGTATCAATCAACTATAGGCTGCTGAGAGAAAGTAGGTTAATTGATGTGTTCAATTCTCACTATCAATCAATAAGAAAACATATCTGATGATAGATTATCAGTAATCATTCCTACGCGAACATTCTCTGATAATTATTCAACAGTTTATTTAAAGTATTCCTTGAACTTACAGTATTAACATAACTAAAAATAATTAATATCTTTCGAGTTTCATCCATAGTTCATTGTGCCCCTTTGAAGAAACGTTAATACGAACGGTGTGCCTAGGCATCGGATATTCAGGAAGGGTCAATAATTTTAGACAAAAAAGCCCCTACATTGCTGTAGAGGCTTTTTGTTTAAATAAGTGAGTTGACACTATAGGTTAGCTCAAAAAACCGACTCAACAAACTGATTTTAAAGTAAAATGTCAATTTGTATTTATTCGGATTTATAGATGATAACCTACAATTTAGAACACACATTTGTCGATTATGCTAAGTCGTTGATAACTCCCAACCAGCTTTCAACCTATATAAGTGTCTAACCCCTCCTTTTTGGGTCTCCTCTTCTTTTATATCAAAAACTTCACTAGCCAGAATCAGCTTCTTTAAGGAACTATAGCCGTGTATCTCTTTCATTTGAGCTAATTCTTCAGGTGCATGTTCTTTAACAAGGCTTCCAGCAGTACTAATTAAAACCCAGCCACCTTCTAACCCCATTTGGGTGGTTATATCTCCAAGCATAAGTAGTAATCTACTCTGTCTTAAAAAAGAAAGCTCAAACTCTTTCCTGCCTTCCTCTGATTGAAGAAAATCAGCTATTTCTTTTCGTCCATCATTCAGAGCCTCGGCCATTGCTTTTAAGTTTTTAATCTCAAGGCAAATATTTTTACTTTGAGCATCAAGCTCATTAGCTAAAACCTCACAACTTTTGACAGAGCTTGTATCAAAGCGTGGTAACAAATGATGAATGAGGTCATTTCGCTCAGAAACCAACTTTGCTAAGGCTTCTTTTTTACTTTCATAGTAACCTTCATCACATTCGATTCTGAAGCTGAAGGAAAGATAGGCTTCATCAATTTCTTCAGGTTCATTTGATAACGAACCTGAATCAGGGTTGGAACTCTCAACATATTGCCCTACCAACGCCCCCATTGTTTGCTTGCTAACTTTCTCAGTTTGCTGCTTTTTGAGCGTACTGAGCTCACTTGCAAAGCCTGATAGATTGCCATTAGCCACCACAAACTTAAGTAACTGCTCAAGTTGCTGAAATAGAACTACGTTCCTGCCAACCTTCCTTAGTACATCATCTACATATTTTGTATTTTTCAATATCTACCCACTCTTCCTTAAATGAAATATTTATTCGACTGTACTGTTGAGCTTGTTATTAAAATCTTCTTTGGATTTATACTCTTTTATCTGTTCAGGGTAATGGATTTTATCTTCAATTCTTGTAGATAAAGATGCCAACGTTGCAAAAAATAAGAAACCAATAAAAGTTACGAAACTAAAATTTATTAAAACATTAATAAAAACACCAAAGTCCCTCTCTAATAGTGCTTCAGCACTCCTAGTAAGGCTACTGAACTTATCATTATTGATTACAAAGTAATTAATAATAAAAAAAACAAACAGTGATAAGTTTAAGTTCAAGTTTATTTCCCGTTCTTCAATTGCTTGCTCCCGCTTTTCTACTTCAGATAGCCAAAAGGCATCTTTTTCTCGTAGAGCCTTAGCTTTAACAATAGACAGGTATGTTTCATCTCTATTACCTGTGCTACTTGCTTTAGATGTTAAGTTTAATAACTGCACCGTATACAAGAGTATAAGTAATAATAACTTCCTTAAAACAGGAAAGACTAATGCTATCAATAGGTAAAAACCACCTAGAATAAGGATACCTTCAAGGATAAAGGATGAAGACAGTTGAATGACTTCTGCTGCATTATCAAAGCCTCCAGTACCTTTAAGCATCCAAATACTATCTAAATATAAAATAAAGCAAGTAAAGATCATGAAGTAGCGAAACTCTATAGACTTGTCTAAACCAGAAGACTTAATTTTTTTAACATCAAAGTTAGTTTCAGACATATGAAGTTCCTTGTTAAGGTAATTTGTACATTACTGGGGCGGGGAACAATAGAGCTAGATCTTTTTTATTCATTTTAAATAATGGTCCTTTCTCACTGACTTTAGGCTTATCACCACCTTTACGTTTTATTAAGTGGTCCATAGTAATTGTTCCATCAGCAATTAACGGCATCAACTGATTAACCATAGGGTTTTTAGTATGAGTGACTGACTTAAGTTTAAAATGCTCAACTCCATCAACTTCCACACTTTCAGCATCTATCCAAAAGGTCTCCTTATGCTTTTCAAGTAAACGACCGCGAAGTAAATCGGCTGGCCAAAATGCAACTTCACCTTGTTCATTGTGGTGCTCAACTAGTTGTTCACTCTTCTCGTCATAGGTTAACATTAATCCTTGGCTATTAGGCTTCTTAGCAGAAATAGTACAATACAGTTTAAAGTCCTCCTCTCTTTGGTAACCAAAAGCATCAAGAATTGCGGCACTACTTTTTAAAGGACTAGCTTTCCAATCGGCGACCTGAGCAAATAAAGTGGTTCTACTTCCATTTCCACGTCCTGATTTAAGTTCAATACCTTTATAGTCAGGTAACTTACTGCTATTAGGGGGAAGCCCTAATGCGTCTTCAATTGCCATACCTATAGCTGTAGAACCTTTTTTAGTTGCTTTAATTAAGCCATCTTTAGCAAGTACTCTTAGGTTTTCTAAAAGCTCTTTTGCAACACTTTCACCACTTAAAAATATCTCTCGAAGCTTACCTAACTCAAAACTAGAGTCTTCTAATACATAAGAACTTAAGTTCAGCAACATAAGCTGTTTGTCAGCAAAAATTAAAGCTACTTGATCACCGGCTTCAGAAAATCTACGTAAGCCAGCAAACCACATCCGAGGATCACCAAGCTTAGTTATTGGTCGATATAGACTTGTCTTTGATTTACTAACTCCATCCTTCTCAATGAGTAATGATGTTGCTATAACTTTGTGTTCAGGCCCTTGACCTTGAGTATCATAATTATGAAACCCTTCATTTCTAAATAGATGCCTAACTGGGTGCGTTGCATCAAGAATTGATTTTTTTAGACCTGTAGGTGTTGGCTCAAATGTAGCAAAATCAATGCCTAGTGATACAATCTTCTTTTTATTCTCAATAACATTATGTTTTTTGTTTCGTTGGTTATCGTCAGAAGAGGAGCTTGGTGATTGAATATTTGGTGTGGCTTTCAAAGGTAATCCATGTGACTTCATTGTCTTTAAAAGCAGATTACTTCAGAAATCATTAGAGTGTCCAGAACTAAAGTTGATATACTTTAGTTAGATCAAATTTCTAGATCCCTGGATTTTTTTGAAAAAATAGTTTAGGGTCGAATATTAAAAATAAATTAGGTTACCAAATTGAATTACATAGAGTTATTTGCGGGATGTGGAGGCCTATCTTTAGGCTTAGAATCAATTGAAAGTTCTAATATGGTTATGGCGAATGAGCTATCTCCAATGCCAGCTCAAACCTTCGCATATAACTTCTTTAAAGAAGATTTCGAAGAACAAAAAAACTTCCCTAAGAAAACTAAATGGCTATCTAGTAACTTCACTTTAGATGAAATGCCGCTTAGGTTGAGGGAAGATCCAAGAACCTACCCAGAGTTAAATACCAATAAGAGTGTTTGTGATATCAAAGACATTAATTCTTTAAAAGGTAACTTAGTAGTAGCCAATATAATTCATTTAAATCAATTTCTAGATGCTAAACCTGACCTAGTTAAAAACCTATCGAGTTCATTTGGAGATGGTGAGTTAGATTTCGTTTCTGGTGGTCCACCATGTCAAAGCTTTAGCATGGCAGGAATGAGGAAAAAAGATTGTGATAAAAACTCACTGCCTTGGGAGTTTGCCTCTTTCGTCGATAAAGTACGTCCAAAATTCACCATATTAGAAAATGTGACAGGTATTTTAAGAGCGTTTCAGGAGGAAGGTGAAAAGTATTATGCGTGGATTGAGGTGTCTAAAGCATTTAGTCAAATTGGCTACATACCTTTATGTTTACATATAAATGCTAAGTTCGCGGGTATCCCTCAAAATAGACCGAGATTCATAATGATTGGCGTTAGAGAAGATGTTTATGATCAACTATCAAAAAGCTTTAATGACTCTGAAAAAGAGTTATTTTCTTCATCTTTTGCTTTTTATAATGGCGTAAGAAACAAAATTAACACTGATATTAAAAAGTTGAAATATCATGATGTGAATAACACAGCAGAACTAAAGTTATTCAAGGACTCATTCCTTTCTGAACTAGTATCCCACTCTGAAAGTTTTGTAAGTGTTGCAGATGCTATCGATGATTTGAGGTTCAATGGTAAGGGTACCGTTCCTTCACAATACATTACATCTAATCATGAAGCCTTAATTGGTAAAGCTTATAAGAAGCCAGAAAAACTTTGCAACCATGAAGAAAGAAGTAATGGAGCGTTAGTGCAAAGGCGCTTTAGGCTTTATCAAATAATGCAAATAGTTGGAAATGCTTTAGCAAAAGAAGTGCGTTCTGTTTTGAAAGGATCAAGTTCAGATATTAGTGATGAGGCATGGTCTGAATTTTCAAAGTACGACTACTTAATTGAAGATAGTAGTTATGTTAATTTTGAAACTAAGAGTGAGTTTGTTGAATTCCTATTACGACATCCAACTAAGAAGCAAACTCAAAAAGCATTAGATCCAAGCTCACCTGCTCCAGCTGCTTTATCAATCCCTGATGATGCATGTCACTATCACCATGACGAGTTAAGAACTCTAACTGTGCGTGAAATGGCTCGGATACAATCTTTCCCCGATTCATTTGTATTTCGGTCTAAAGTAACAACAGGCGGGCAAATGCGAAAATTTGAAGTGCCTCAATATACTCAAGTTGGAAATGCTGTACCGCCATTACTAGGTAGAGCATTAGGTAAATCTATACAATCCTTACTACTAAGAATTAAATAAATTTATAATCATAAGTAATTAAGACATCATGAAAAAAGACTGGTTATTCCTTTTATTGAATATAGCTATTTCCACAATATCTATAAGTTTAACTTTGATTCTATTACACTCTGAAGAACGATTATTATCACCCTCAAATCTTCTAACGTTATTGTTACCTTCTCTCGCTTTTTTTGTACTTTGTCTCGGTTTAGTTAAAATATTTAAAAGCCAAACATCAGGTGCATGGATTTTATTTTCATGTAGCATTTTTATTTTTTCGATTCCTTGTATTCAAGCAGTCTTTATAAATTTATCTTTTAATAATAATCAATCTGTTGAGTATAAGGACAACACTATTATATTCAGTGAAGATGGCAATACCTCGATATATACAGCTGTCCAAATGAAATGGTTACTTTGGAACCACAAAGGAGAAATAGAACAGGTTAAGGTAACTGGACCTGGAGGAAACACTACAGCGGCCAATTATATTAAATCCAAATTGAAAGAGGCTGGTATAAAAAACACTATTGCTTATGGGAATCAATGTAACTCATCTTGTACTGTGATTTGGACAGCCGGAAAAAATCGTACAATAGTTAATAATCTACGTTTAGGTTTCCATAAATCTTGCATTGATGACTATTGCGATAGAAAAAATTATCTATATGAAGGCTTCCTAAATGAATATTTATTAAACATTATAATAAATCCAGAATTTGATAATGTATGCCCATTGAATAAAAAAGATATTTCTATTTTAGAAGGCAATGATACAAATGAAAAAACTAGTTTAGTTAATGATATTAGAGATACATGCAAAAAAGGAATCCCTTCGAAGAAAGTTAAAGGTTTTAAAGGCTATAACTATTAATTATAGAGGTTTAACAACTTCGCCTTCAATATGTCTTAGAAATAAGTTCTTGTGAAAATTGTTATCTTTAACGTTTCATCACTACTGAATCAGTTTACCCATTATCTAAACAGCTAACGTACACTTTAAGTACACTTATAAGTTACCTCCTAATACATAAATAACATTGTCAGTTTTAGCCCTGTAGGCTTCTAAACATGCCATGTAATGTGGACTCTTTAGAGATAAATATTACAGGTGATTTTATGAGTCAAAAGCTTGCTTACTTACGTGTATCTACAACAGATCAAAATCTGTCACGACAACTTCATGGAATGCAATTCGACAAAGTATTTGAAGATAAATGCTCAGGAAAAGATGCAGACCGCCCCGGTCTTAAAGAACTTATTGAATACGCAAGGCAAGGGGATGAAATCTATGTACACGACATATCACGAATGGCACGTAATACAGCTGATCTACTCAACCTAGTTAAACAGTTTACGATGAAAAGCATATCGCTTAGATTTGTAAAAGAGAATTTAGTATTTTCAGGTGACAGTAACCCCATGAACGATCTGATGCTTACTTTACTAGGAGCTATATATCAATTTGAACGCAGTATGATCCTTGAACGCCAGCGAGAAGGCATAGAGTTAGCAGTCAAAGCTGGCAAATTCAAAGGTAAGCAACCCAATAAGGTTCTTCACCAAAAGATCCGAGATTTGTTTGAATCAGGTATGAGTAAAAGGGCAATCTCAATTGAACTAGGTTGCTCTAGACCAACCGTTTATAGAGCACTAGGCTAGAGAAGCTTAAATGGCTGACAGTGGTGGTATTAAAGTATAAAAAATATTAAAACTTCCACCCTGATGCTCTAACTCCTCCTCCCCTGCAACATAGCCAATCCCTAAGAGAGAGTCTTATCCTGCATTATTGGGTAAAATTAGCCCATCGTATTTTTTATTATAGTTTGCAACTGTTAACGCTGTCGCTCCACCTATGATTACTGACCAAAATAGACTTTTTTCTGCTACTACGCTAATCAATGTTCCAACTGCGGCACCTGCCACAACTGCTTTTACTTGAGGACTGCTAGCTCTCATGCCTAAAAGCTTTCTAGCAAACTGCTCACAATTATTATTAGCTACCGAATATTTTGATGTGCTGTAACGCATGTATTCAAGTCGTTCAATTAAAGTTGAAATATTTGTTAGTTCTACCTTTTCAATTTTAACCGCCTTATATTCTGAAAACTCCTCAAAGCTCACTTCTTGAATATCTCCATCTGGTGAGTTATGAATTACGGAATTATTACCAAGATAAACCCCTACATGTTGAACAATCCCCTTGCTACGATAAAGCAAATCACCTATATTCAAATCAGTTTTTGTATTCATTTAATTTAATCCTTATAAATAACGCTTAACACAACCGTTTGCGTTAAACCTAAATGATTACAGTATAGTCAGGCTAATTAGTTCTTAAGTCAATCTTTTTTTTGCAGGAGTATTCTTATGTCACAAGAAAAAACGACATTTTCAGCCGTATTGGGCGTTGTATTATCTGGTCTTAGGCAGGAGAAAAATATAGAACAGGGTGAGTTTTCACAACTTATGGGGCTATCTCAAGCAAGTTATAGTCGCTTAGAGAGCGGTAAATCAACTTTCTCTGTAGATCAAATGTTTATGGCCGCGAAAGCTTTAGATATTGAAAATATAGAGTTATTAGATAGATTAAATAACACCATTGAAAATTTAGTTAATAATGATGTTGAGGTTTTTGCTCAAGCTAGAAAAAACTCTGCTTCTGCAGATGATTCTAAAGTTGTTGGTGCCGCATTACTCGGAGCTGGATTAGGTGCATTATTAGTTGGATTAGCTGGACGAAAATAGCACTAGATACATTTATAGGATTTATTAAAATTTCGCCTTTTACTTACTGAACCTATCAAACATCTTACGTGGATCAAGAATGAGTTTCTTGTAGCCACTGAGTACCCTTACAGTTTCCGACTTTAAGCATTCTTTATCTAAGCTTATGGTCGGTATTTCATTACCAGTGAGCTTATTCAGCTTTTTAATAATACCTTTAACTCTACGGTTGGTTCTCTTTTTCAATAACCTACTAAGATCCCCATCACTTAATAAAGTTAAAGCACATGGGTCAACAACTTGGAGGTTACCAAACATCAAACTGCTATTTTCTAAATTACGGAGCTTAAGTCTACTTCTGGCACGATACTCATACTCAAACCTTGTTGACATAGCCCATTGCCCAAATAGTTTTTTGCCTAACTTAGTCTCTCTTAATATCTCTAATGTTTTATCGTATAGCCTGATCTTACTTCCTTTGCCTAGCCATGTTGTTTCAGCTACACGGTTATCACTTTTAGTAAAGCAGTTAGAGCCTTTAAACCGTTTATCTGTAACAAAGCCATACACGAATAAATAACTTAATCCAAATACAATAAATCCAGTGTCCAATCTAGTAATACGTGCTTTATTCATTGATGATCTGTAGCTACGTGCACCTACTATTGATTCCATATGCAAGAATACAGCGGTTATCTGACGGCGAGTATAATGTTTAGGATTAAAATCAAACCTAAAACCGATTGTAGAGTATTTAGCTGATCCATCTGAAATATAAAGACGTACATGCTCTTCAATACCATTAACGGTT
>Ga0209395_1007091_pt1 | contig 11873 bp, 11 predicted proteins | sample GOMGulsemesocosm_3_FD_184635 | JGI IMG/M metagenome (GOLD analysis project Ga0209395, IMG submission 184635) | Methane-oxidizing microbial communities from mesocosms in the Gulf of Mexico - GOM9D Gulf of Mexico (SPAdes) (version 2) | ecosystem: Environmental > Aquatic > Marine > Cold seeps... | reverse complement strand
TATCTGTTTAACGTGCAGTCCTCCAGGAAAATCTTCTTTTCGCATGCAGCTCAGAAATACATCGTTGCCTATGCAGCCGTCCGTTTCGCCTGTGACCCCCAATGTTGGAACTGTATGGCCGCCATTTAATAGAGCTGCAGATTGTTTTCCGAGCTCGGAACGGGTGTCAATTGCCTTGCGGTAGTACGCTAATGCCGCGGACAAAACGCCGGGTTGTGAAAATATACATTTTAATTCCGACATCGTTTCATTGCGCCATGTCCATTTGGGAGACCATTTTCGCCACAGGTATTCCAGAAACTGGAAGTTATTGCGTTTTATGATCCAGTCCGAAAGTCCTGGTATTTGGAAAAACAGTAAGTACCAGGATTTTTTCATTTGCTCTCGTACTTTCAGGCCTTCTTGGTGAAAGCGGATTGGGTGAGGGACTGCCAGCATAGCTAGTGACAGGAAGCGTTCTGGTGCGAGTGTTGTAGCGGCATAGGCAATGGTGGAGCCCCAGTCGTGCCCCACTAAATGGACGTGTTTCAGATTCAGGTCATCCAGCCAGTGAATCACGTCCTGCGCCATATTGACGGCGTAGTACTGCTGATCGATGGGCTGTGAAGAGGGCTCGTATCCGCGCATTTGAGGAGCAATGACCCGATAACCTTTCGCCGCTAGTGCACAAATCTGTTCATCGAATGTCGCTGCGGAATCAGGGAATCCGTGCAGCATAAGTACGGCAGGGCCGTCTCCTGCAGTCAAAGCAGAGAATCGTAGATCACCGCTCCTAAGAGTTAGTGTTCTGATCACGGGTCGCTTAGGTGATTCCATTATTCAGCTCCAAGGTTCTTGCTGGTATATGCAGGTCCACTACATCTTCTAGCAGTGAGATGCTGTCACTAACACTTGTTAGCCCAGACTTAACACCATACTGCCCCATTACCGCCAAGCCTAAAGCCATAGAGAGATTGAGCAGAGTTACCTTGTCGGTGTCTTCGTTCTTGTGCCATCCGGTGCGTTGTGCCGCTCGCGTGCACGTCGTGACAAAAGCGGTGTAGTCGCGATGGGATTTAGTGAAGGCATCCCCTGCGATTAGGGGGAGTTCTGGGTGAGTCAAGACAACAAAGTGCGCGGGGTGTTTAGCCGCATAGAGCACATAATATTTTATGACGGTGTTGAGTCTTGTCATGGGGTCTTTGCTGTCAATCCCGTCGGCATTAGCAACATAGGCTTTGAGTCCTTCCAGTGCACGACTGGCCAAAGCGGCGATCAGGTTGTTGCGATCTTTGAAGTGGCGGGATGGTGCATTGTGAGAAACGCCCAGATCTTTTGCTAGCGTACTGAGCTTAAGTGCGTCCAGGCCTTTTTCTTCAATCACGTTCTCTGCCCTTATAAGCAGAGCGTCGCGAAGGTTTCCGTGGTGATAACTCATTTGTATATACCATTTAGTAAGAACTTGTTGACAGCGCCACGTTAGGCTCGCTATTCTAATGTTGAAGTTTACAACATTGAGTTGTTTCGTCAATTAAATTAATGCTTATCGTGGGGTGGATGCAGTGCTTGCTTGGCAAGGCTGCTCAGCAGGTGTCGGCTCCCCGGTTTGATTTCAATAGGAATATGTATATGGAACCAATCACAGTGAGGCGAATGGACTTTCAGTTTGCCGAGGATATGGAGCTCGTATTTATTGAAAACGACCCTGTAATGTCTTACATGTTTCTGGGGAGCTGGATGTTACTTCCCTATTTGGAGCCATATTTAATGCGCTCGGTTCGTAAAGCGATGCAAGATGTTGAAGACGATAATCTTAAACATGAAATGCAGCTTTTTTGCGCCCAAGAAGGCAATCATTTTAAAGAGCACAGCAAGGCAAATGATGTTGTGCGCCGCCGTAGCGGTGTTGAGGATAAGCTGCTGGCATTGGAGGAAAAAATAAAGGCGGAGTATAAAAGATTTAGCGTAGAAAAATCTCAACGTTTTAATTTGGCTTACGCAGAAGGTTTTGAGGCAATGACCTCGGCAACTTCACGGGCTCAGTTTGAGGTTGGATTTTTCGATTGTATGCATAGCCCAATCAAAGAATTGATTGAGTGGCATATTTTGGAAGAGTTAGAGCATCGCAATGTGGCATTCGATGTTTATGAGTGTGTTGCCGGTGGCTATTTCTATCGTCTGGGTGTGGGGCTCTGGGCCCAGTGGCACTTCATTTCGCTTAGCTTAAGATTGGCGAAGGTTCTTCGCGAGGGAAGTCCTGAAGTCTTTAAAAAATATGATACGTGGCCCTATCGCTGGCAGCGGCTTAAGCGAAATGGGCGTTATCTTCTATCGGCATTTCCCAAGGTGCTGAATATCTATATGCCGTGGTATTCCCCTCGTAAATTCAAGGTTCCCGCTGTTATGACCGAGGTGCAGCAGCGATATAACGACATGGCTGCGGAAACGCGCTAACTCACTAAACTCCCACTTCTCGAGAGAATGCTATGAACGAAACATTATCGTCAAAACCCCCGGAGGCCGCCGCCCATCAGGAGAAGAGCTCACCGTTGATTCCTGAGCATGGAGTGGCTGACACACTGCATGTTGGCGTTGAAGATTTACCGTGGGTAGACCTTGGTAACGGTGCAGAGGTTCAGTTGCTACATGTAGATCTGGCCCAAGGCTTGTGGATTACTCGAAATCGGATGCAGCCGGGAGTTGCCGTAGAAAAACACTATCACACTGGTATTGTTTATGCAGTGACACAGAAAGGTCGTTGGTGGTACAAGGAAACGCCGAATCAAATAAACAGTGCTGGTTCCTATCTGTTTGAGCCGGCGATGTCAGTTCACAGTTTAATTGTACCGGAAGATCAGGAGGGGCCTACGGAAGTTTGGTTTGCTGTCTACGGAGCTAATATAAATCTTGATGATGAAAATAATGTAACGTCTATTGTTGATGCCAATGCGGTATTGCAAGGGTATCGAGCCTACTGCGAAGCCATGAACTTAAATTACGAGAAGTTAATTGTAGTGGGCGAGAACCTGTCGGAGGGCAAAGCATGAAGGCCGTTCTTGTGCGCGACGGTGCTTTAGTGGTTGAAGAAATTCAAACACCAAAACCAGGCCCTGGGCAGGTATTGGTAAAAGTTCGCAGTTGTGGAATATGCGGGTCGGATCTCCACTTGTTCAAGTTTGGTCCGGAGTTGGTGGCCAAGGCAAAAGCGGCGAACTTACCGTACGAAGACATTAGCCAAGGCTTGGTAATGGGGCATGAATTTGTTGGGGAGCTCGTTGAATTTGGACCGGATTGTCAGCACACATTATCGCTTGGCGACCGAGTTAGCAGTATGCCGTTTTTGCAACAGGGTGAGCACATTGCCCCTATCGGTGCGACCATCGCCACAACCGGAGCCTATGCAGAGTATATGTTATTAACAGAGTCCATTCTTATTCCTGTGCCTGAAGATATGGCAGATGATGCTGCTGCGTTGGCGGAACCGTTAGCGATAGGAGTGCATGCGGTGGCAAAGGCAGTTATAGCAGAGGACGACGTAGCGTTGGTTATCGGATGTGGTCCAATTGGTTTAGCGGTCATCGCATCGTTGCGAATGCATGGAGTCAAAAAAATTATTGCTTCTGACTATTCTTCTCGTCGACGTGCGTTAGCGGAGGAGATGGGGGCTTCGGAAATTGTAGACCCCGGCGTTTCGTCCCCCTACGAGGTACTTCAGGCGGCAGGCTCTTTAAGTAACGTAATTTTTGAATGTGTCGGTGTCAGGGGGCTCATTAGTCAAATCGTCAATGAGGCACCGCGCTTAAGTCGGATTATTGTCGCAGGGGTGTGTATGGAAGAGGATGCATTTCAGCCCATGATTGCCGTCAGCAAAGAGCTGCAACTGCAGTTTGTGACTTATTATAGCCCAGAAGAGTTTGCAGAAGCGCTTCACGCCTTGGCGGAAAATAGAATTAATTGGCGACCGTGGGTCACGGGAAAAGTGAATCTGTATGGTGTGGCAAACGCATTTGAGGAACTGAAAAACCCGGAGTTACATGCAAAAATTTTAATTGAGCCATCTCCGATCTAGTTTCTTATATTTTGTAGAGCGGTCCTAACGTGAGTGAGCAGCTCAACCATCTTGCCGAAAGCTAGGCGATATTTCTGTTTCCTGGCTTAAGGTTTTTTCAAGGAATTAGTCTGGGTGCTACCGTTTGAAATCGGTCTTTAGTTTGTTTGTAAGCGTCCTGTTTTTAGTCCGTATTGAGCTATTAAAAAGGTTGACGATCCGAGTGGTTACCCAATAGTATACACATCGAGTGTATACTGAATGGTAAATACAGTGGTGCGCTGATACGCATGAGTGCGGTGTCATCCGCCTATACAGCAAATGCTGGTCATAGAACTATCATAAATAGAGTCGAGAGGAATACGCGATGAGCTTGAATAAAACACTGTTAAGCTTGGGAGTAACGGCAGCCTGTACGGGTTGGCAGTCTCCAGTTGTAGCACAAGATGACGCATATATTTTAGAAGAAATAATCGTTACGGCGCAAAAGCGCGAGCAGTCATTGAATGAGGTGGCGGGTTCTCTGCAGGCATTTGTTGGGGACGATCTGGAGCGCAACGGTATTGCGTCTATCGATGACCTTGTCAACCAGATTCCGAGTGCATCTTTTGTGAATGCTCCCGCGGCTGGCTGGCAGACCTTGCAGATCCGAGGAGTCTCTAGCGGTACAACGGGTGAAGCAACGACAGGTTATTACGTTGATGAGTTGGCATTTGGTGTGCCGAATTTACAATTGGCGCCGCCCGTGCGTTTTTTTGATCTCGCTCGAATTGAAGTGTTGCGTGGTCCCCAGGGAACTCTGTATGGACAGGGTTCGATGGGAGGAACCGTCAAAATCATTACTGCTGATGCAAACCCAGAAGGTTTTGAATTCAAAATGCAAGGTGGGGTTTCGGGTGGCAGCGGAGCGGGCCTGAATCACTACAGTGACTTCGCGGTCAATATTCCCTTGGTCGATGACACATTGGCCGTGCGAATTACCGGTGGATACGAGTCTGTTGTCGGGTATGGGGAGTCTGCGGACTTTCCTGGCGAGGATGATCTCGGCGATTCGGAATCCAGTAATCTGAGAATTAAAGTGAACTATTTGCCAGTGGATAACCTTTCGATTGCATCGACCCTTTGGCATTTAGAGTCCAACACAGATTTCGGTAGTTTCGTCAGCGCAGAGCAAGCGACTTACGCCGCACTCGATGAAACGACAGCCGCTTCCCTTTCTCCTTTTGCAGCCGTTGCAGATTTGCCTTACGTTCTGGATCCCGTCACCTTTGCTGTTGTTGGCGAAAATCCCGACCCGCTAGCAGGAGGCACATATTACCAAGATGCCTATGCTAGCTACTTACAAGACAGACGGTCTTCTGTTAATGAACTAGATAGTCGGATGGACATGTTATCGGTTTTGGCGGAATGGGATTTGGGTTTTGCTACGATGGTAAGTGGCACTTCTTACATGGAGCACGAGCTGCCTTTTAATCTCTCCTACGGCGGAGGGTTGGTGGATACACCTTCTTTGTATAACACCGAATCCTGGAGCCAAGAATTACGACTGGTGTCCAATGGCGACGGCGCAGTAAATTGGGTCGTTGGCGCTTTTGTTAACGATGCGCAGATTGAAACTGACACCGTGACCACTCTTCCGGATTTTGGCCCCGTCTATGGGCCGCTATTCGGTTTTCAAGGTAATACGCGAACGAAGGGCCTAATTGATACAAGGTCTTGGTCAGTTTTTGGTGAAGTCTCTGCACTATTCATGGATGGAAAGTTGGAACCTAGTTTCGGCCTGCGCTATTACGAGGACGACCGTGAATTCACTGATTTGATCACGGGGAATTTGGGTCTAGGTAAGAGTGACTCGGTCAACCCCAAGTTAGGATTAAAATGGAATTTGGCTGAGGAGGGGATGTTGTACTTATCCGCGGCCAAGGGATTCCGTAGTGGTTCCGTTCAGGGGCAGGATCAGGTTGATGCCGCTGCAGCGATGGGAGTCAGCACCGATACTTTGCTCGATGAAGATTCACTTTGGTCCTACGAGCTTGGCACGAAATGGAGCCTGGGTAATGGCACCTTAATGCTCGATGCGGCCATCTATCATACTCGTTGGGATGGCGTGCAATTGCAGTTTGGCACTGCAACGGGCGTTGCCAATGCCAATGCAGGCGATGCAGAAATTACGGGCCTTGATTTAGGGTTTATCTACGCTACACCTGTGAAAGGTTTGACCTTGCAGTTAAGTGGGAATATCAATCGCTCCGAGTGGATAAACGTTGATCCCGTGATGGCAGCGATCCTGCCCGGCTTAGGGAAAGGTCAAACACTGGCCAATGCGCCAAGGCGCTCGGCAACATTAGCGGCGGACTACCGTAGTACATTGGAGTCTCTGGGTTGGGCTGATGTTGACGGCTTTGCGCGGTTTTCCTTGTCTCATCAAAGACCACAGACAGAGGTTACCACCGGTGACGCAACTCACGAATTGAATGACTTGTCGCTGCGATTGGGGGTTCATGCCAACCAATGGGAGTTCACTTTGTTCGGCGAAAATTTGTTGGATCAGGACACTCCTATCGCTTTAACAAACTACACAGAATCACCGCAACAACGTCTTTATCCACGGAAAGTGGGTGTCAGTGTTAAATATCAGTATTGAGTAAACAAGGGCTGTAAAGAACTGATTTCAGTACAGCCCGGCTCTTACGTTCAATGATTCCAGCTTCCTAATTCTACATACAAAGGTTTAAATTTATGCGTGAAGCAGTAATTGTCTCAACCGCTAGAACCGGCATGGCAAAATCGGTAAAAGGCAGTTTTAACCTGACGCACCCCATCACATTGGCGGGGCACGCCTTGGAGCATTCGATTGCCCGTGCCGGCATTGAACCGGCGCAAATTGAAGATATTATTCTTGGCTCTGGTATGCCGGAGGGAGCAACTGGCTTTAATATTGCTCGCAATGCCGCGATCAAAGCGGGTTGTCCCGTGTCCACATCTGGTGTCACGGTTAATCGATATTGCTCTTCCGGCTTGCAGGCAATTGCCATGGGTGCCGGGAGGATTCTCAATGACGGCGTTCCCGCGCTGGCGGCCGGCGGAGTGGAATCTATTTCAATGGTACAGCTATCCGGAAAGATGAATATGCACCAGGCCACGGAGGAGCAATTGTTAGCGTCGAAACCTGCGTTGTGGATGTCTATGTTGGAGACGGCTGAAATTGTTGCTGAGCGGTACGGTATAAGTCGCGAGCAGCAAGACAGCTATGCATTACAGAGCCAGATGCGCACTGCAGCTGCACAGGAGTCGGGGTTGTTTGACGAAGAAATTGTACCCTTGGAAGTCGAGTGGGCAAAGTTTGACAAGCTTAGTGGCAAGACTGAAAGTGTGAGCCGCATTGTTTCTAGTGACGAGTGTAACCGCCCTCAAACAACTTTGGCATCCTTAAGCGCGCTGGAACCTGTGTTTAAGGATGGCATGTTGATAAAGCAAGGAAAATATGTGACAGCGGGGAATGCCAGTCAGCAGTCTGACGGTGCCAGTACAGTAATCATGATGGAGGCGACAGCGGCTTCGCGGCAAAACGTTAATGTGTTGGGTGCGTTTCGCGGTTTTGCCACAGCAGGTTGCGAGCCGGATGAGATGGGTATTGGGCCTGTATTGGCTGTGCCGCGCTTATTAAAACGCGCAGGTTTAAAGGTCGATGATATTGGCTTGTGGGAATTAAATGAAGCGTTTGCTTCTCAGTGTTTATACAGCCGGGACACGTTGGGGATTGACCCCGAAAAATTTAACGTCAATGGCGGCGCAATATCTATTGGCCATCCTTACGGCATGACCGGCGCACGTTCCGTGGGGCACGCATTAATTGAAGGCAAGCGGCGGGGCGTAAAATACATTGTGGTCAGCATGTGTGTGGGCGCCGGAATGGGCGCCGCCGGATTGTTTGAAGTCTTATAGTGATAGAGGAATTCTAATGAAAATTGTTAAACAGGAAGAACTTCCGCATCTGAAAGGTTATGAGGCTGAACCCACGGAATGGTTTGATGTTAAGCAGTCCCAGATTAATGCGTTTGCAGATGCCACGTTAGATCATCAGTTTATTCACGTTGATCCTGAACAGGCAAAAAAGACCCCTTTTGGAAATACCATTGCTCACGGTTTTCTAACGCTGTCCATGATTGCTCATTTTGCCAAGGAGTTTTCGGTGCTCTGTGAAAATGTGGTTATGGGAATGAATTACGGCTTTGACAAAGTACGTTTTTTGGCTCCTGTCAGTGTCGACTCCCGTGTTCGTGCTAAAGCTAAGGTGGCGAATGTAACAGAAAAATCAACGGGGCAATTTTTGATAAATTACCTGGTAACGATCGAAATTGAGGGCGAGGAAACGCCAGCTTTGGTTGCGGAGTGGTTGGGTTTACTGATTACAACCCCCAAACATAATTAATATTGAGGATATAAAGATGACATTACGTTTTGATGATCGTGTCGCCATAATTACTGGTGCGGGAAATGGGCTGGGGCGCGCGCATGCGCTGCTACTCGCGGAGCGCGGCGCCAAAGTTGTGATTAACGACCTGGGAGGGGCTCGTGACGGTAGTGGCCAGTCATCAGAGGCCGCTGAAGCGGTGGTTCGCCTTATCGAAGAAAAAGGCGGGGAAGCCATCTGTCATGGTGCGAATGTTGCTAACGATGACGAAGTGCAGGATATGGTGCAAAAAACCTTGGAGAAGTGGGGGCGGGTAGATATTCTTGTTAACAACGCAGGAATTCTTCGAGACAAAAGCTTTAGCAAGATGACGATGGAAGACTTTCGTTTGGTCATGGACGTTCATGTTATGGGTTCAGTGCACTGTACCAAAGCAGTGTGGGATATTATGCGTGAACAAGATTATGGTCGCATTGTAATGACGACGTCAGCCAGTGGCATGTATGGAAATTTTGGGCAGTCTAATTATGGTGCGGCAAAAATGGCCGTGATTGGTTTGATGAATACCTTGGTGCTCGAGGGGCAAAAGAATAATATAAGAATTAATGCGCTGGCCCCTGCGGCGGGTACTCGCATGACCGAAGAGCTAATGCCGGAAGAATTGTTTTCGTTAATGTCCCCGGAAGTGGTGTCAGCGGGTTTGGCAACGCTTTGTGGTGAAGAGGCCCCCAACCGTCAAATTTTATGTGCCGGGGCAGGCGGTTTTGCCAGTACGCACATCTATGAAAGCCCGGGTGTTTATATTGCTCCGGAGCAGTTAACACCGGACTCCGTAATCGACCACTATGAAACGATTTTTTCCAGGCAGGGGGAGAAAGAGCTACATGGCGCGGGAGAGCAGTCCATGAAGTTTGTCACACAAGCGATGCAGCACCATGGCATAGAAATGCCTGAGGTGGTTTAAATGAATTGTGTAAAAACTGACATTGATAATCGTATCGCTTGGGTTAAAATTTCTCGGGGTGATGGCCGCAATGCCTTTTCCCAGAAAATGATGCTGGAGTTGCGAGATACTGCGCGGATGTTACAGGACGTTCCCGATTTGACTGCGGTCGTATTGAGTAGCGATGGGGCTTTTTCCGCCGGGGCTGATCTGAGTGATAGCGATGGAATTCGTCAAGACGCAGGCCTGTTGGAAATGAGGCAGGCGATTAAACTCGGGCCCGATATGTGCAAGGCGTGGGAAGACATTGATGCCTATACCATCGCCGCCATTGAACAGTATTGTATTGGTGGGGCATCGGCGTTGGTGGCGTCGATGGATTACCGCGTGATGGGAGCTGGGTCGCATATGAGGCTACCTGAGATTGGCTTGGGTATTAATATGAGCTGGCAGACCATCCCAAGATTGGTGGCCCAAATTGGACCCGCACGAGCTAAGCAATACACCATAATGTGCGAGAAGATCAATGCGGTGGATGCCTTCTCATGGGGGTTGATCGAGCAGATCTCACAGGATGGTGGTGCGTTTGATGAAGCTGTTAGGATTGCACAAAAAGTGGCATCTTTGCCGCCCCTAGCTGTAAAGATGACGAAAAAAGCTATAAACGCTACGGCTTATGCATTGGCGGATGCGACGAGCTATATGGACCGTGATCAATATCTATTGACGGTGCAAACGGAAGATTTTCAGGAGGCGATGACGGCCTTTTTTGAGAAGCGTGCGCCAGAATTTACGGGTAATTAGTCGGGGGTCGGTGGTAGAAGCTAGGGGCCAAGAGGATATTGCGTCATCATTTTTTGGCAATTGTTTGTGCTAATTGGTCATGATGAATATCGGAGATACAAAAAACCCCTGACGAATCAAGGGTTTCGGTAGGCATTTGGTGGGGCGGGGGGAGTTGAATTCCTTCCTTTGGGCCTCTATTTATGGGCATTTTGAATGAGATCTGTTCGTCAATGTTACTTTTAGTGTTACTACGGCGAAAAGTCATTTACTTGCGTGGATTTGAACTGGTGCGAGTAATTCTGTAGATTCATAGGCTTTCAGGGAGAGATGGTCACAGGATGCGGAAGATAATAAGACTTATTGGGCTAAATTTTAAGAAATTTCTTTTTTTACTTCTTTTAGATAACGTCATCGTACGACAATTAAGAACTCCCATTGCTACAACTTTAGCTCCTGTTGTAGCTGGGGCATATTTAACTTTTAGGGAATTTTATCAGGACGATTGGTTAATATTTGCTAACTTCCCCGGGGTTCATGACGTATTAACGATCGGTTTAGTTTGTATTGCGCTTACAGTTGGGCTTATTTCTGCCGTATCTGATAGCTATTTGGAGCGGCATGAGGGGGCTTATTTAGATTTGTTACATGTTTTTATTCAAATGAATGCAAACATCGTTCGGTCTAAGGCTAACAGGTTCCATGCGGCATCCCAAAGGGTGCAAGAGGGTGACAGTGTTTTTGATCTCATAACGCAGCCACGAGATCAAATTAATGTAATACTAAATGAGGTCACCAATTTCCTTTCTAGTTGTTTTGAGTTTGATTCTGACGATGACGTTAGAATTACAATAATAGAGCAGGATCGTGGGGAGGGTTTTAGCTGGCAATACATTTTTGATACGCACAGCCAATGGTCGCAAACTGACCCGTCGGTTCTAATGGCTGGTCGCTCAGCTGCTGGTTTTTGTATTAGAACAGGTGAGCCGCGTTTTATTCCAGATAAAGAATTAGCCGCCTTAAATGGTGATTACATGCTTTCCGATAGAGATGGCAGATTTGGCAATGGGAGTGTATATTGCTACCCTATTAAGATAGGGGTTGGGGGCGAGTATGTGCAGTACGTCGTCACCATTATAACCTATGGGAATAAGGTTTTGGCGAGCAGTGTAAATGCCAGAGAGGCGAAGAGAATTGCAGTTTTGTTCAAGGAGATTTGTAGGCGGCTTGAGTTGGAGTTAACTCTCAAGGCTCTTAAAGGATGGGTTCAGACAAGCCCAATTGTGGAGGCAGTAGAATGACGAATAAAAAATCGATCTTTAAATCAATGTTGTCAACAACAGATCCAATATCTGATTATAAAGGTAAGCAGGACTCTTTTGTTGATTCGATGAATTCTAGCCATCACAAGACCGCAGTGAGACCCGTTAAGGATTACTCCGTAAAAAATAGGTTGTCTGGAGCCGCCAAGCCTGCGAAAGTTTGCTATTAAATAAAGATGAAATGCTAGTCGAAAATCCCGGTTGTTTCCGGGATTTTTCGTTTGAAAAGATCGAGAATCTAAATGTTCATATCTGGTTCTCGATTGGCTTTCTTTAGCGCAATAGTGATCAGCTTGGAGTCGTCGCTTTTGTAGTATAGGTTTTTAGGTGGGAGCCTACATATATCGTTCTCTGAATTAAGGCGTAAAAGCTTTTTTCCTGTCT
>Ga0209395_1007090_pt1 | contig 11873 bp, 8 predicted proteins | sample GOMGulsemesocosm_3_FD_184635 | JGI IMG/M metagenome (GOLD analysis project Ga0209395, IMG submission 184635) | Methane-oxidizing microbial communities from mesocosms in the Gulf of Mexico - GOM9D Gulf of Mexico (SPAdes) (version 2) | ecosystem: Environmental > Aquatic > Marine > Cold seeps... | reverse complement strand
AAAGATGAGCTAATGCCAAGATATGCAAAACTAATTTATAATGGATTTTGGTTTTCACCTGAGCGAGAAATGTTACAAGCCTCAATTGATGCAACACAAAAGTTCGTTGAAGGTACAGTGAAATTAAAACTGTATAAAGGAAATGTGATGGTTGTAGGTAGAGAATCTTCTAAGTCATTATTCTCTGAAGAACACTCTACTTTTGAAGAAGATGAAGTATACAATCAAAAAGATGCAGAAGGTTTTATCAAATTAAACGCACTCAGATTTATTATTTCTGGTCAAAAAAGAAAATAACACTCTCTTCTTTTATGCAAAAGTATTAAAATAATACTTTTGCATTCTTATAAATTATAAAATTTCACTTTTCTCTTCTTATTTCTAAACAATTAAATACCCCTCTTCATAACATGTAACTAAAATGAGATTTTTATTAACTATAATATTAATACAAGTTTAATGTATATATACTATGACCTATTTAATGGTTTTATATAATTAATATAAAACTTATTATCAATTAAGGATTAGTATGGAGAGAAAAAAAATTGCTTTTTGGATGTATGAGAATTCAGGTGGAAAAGAAATACAAGATAAAATCTGTAAAAAACTTCTAGAAAGAAATATTGACACACTTTGTGAAGTAGACTTAAGAAATGCCATTGCTAAAAATGGTCACATTCTGCATAATGGCAATAAATTGGACAAACTGGACTTGTTCCTTTCTTACAACGCTTCAAAACAAACACAATATCAAATGTATTTATACAAAGCATTAAGTAAAGTAATTCCTATGATTAATTCTTATGAATCCTTTGAGTTAAGTGAAGACAAGTTTCAAACTGCTTTTGTTTTACGAAAAAATAAAATTTTAACGCCTGATTATAAATTGTGCCACAGAGACGATAATCAGCATTTGCGGTCAATTATTAAACAATGGTCAAAAATGGTATATAAACCAACAGATGGCTGGGGAGGAATGGGTTTAACAAAAATTGACTCAAGCGAAAAACTTGAAATGTTAATGCCATTTTTAAATCAAATGGATATACGATATTTTTATGTCGAAAAGTTTATAGATTATGATAATACGGACTTCAGAGTTGATATTGTTGATGGTAAATTTGTTTCTTGTTATGGAAGAAAAGCAAGAGGAAGTGATTGGAGAACGAATGTTGCTTGTGGTGGAAGTGTTTTCCCAAGAGAAGCAAATGAAGAAGTTATTAATCTTGCTTTAAAAGCTGCCAAAATTACCGGTTTAGATATAGCAGGCGTAGATATAATTTATGACAGAGAAAAAGAAGAATATATTGTATTAGAAGTAAATGGAATACCTGCTTTTGCCACCCCAGAACAAGAAAAACTCGGATTAAATTTTAATAACAAAAAAATTGATTTAATAATTGAACTAATTGATAAAAAAGTCAATAAAAACAAAAAAAGAATCAGCAATATTAATTCTTCAAAGCAAATAAGTGTTGCTTAAAATACTGGGCTTTTAAACATTTTTGTATTTATTTAAAAGGAAACCTTCTTAAATAATCAATTTTATTATTTAAGAATAATTTATTATATTATGTGTTAGTATTTATGCGAAAATTTACTTAAATAAGGAGAAATATGCCATATATAAAAAACCTAGAAGAAATTGTAAATATAAACTCATATACCAAAAATAAAGAAGGTGTTGATAAAGTTGGCAAAAAAATGTCTTTATGGCTTGAAGAGATAGGTTTTAGTACTAAGGTATATAAACGTGAAGAAATTGGAAATCATTTTTTGCACAGCAGTACCAAAAAATCAAACTTACCAAAAATTTTACTCTTAGGGCATAACGATACTGTTTTTCCAGAAAACACTTTTGAGGGCTTTTCCAAAGATAAGGATTGGATTTACGGTCCTGGCGTTTGTGATATGAAAGGCGGAAATATTGTTGCACTGCAAGCACTAAGAAATGTTTATGCAAATAACAACTCAATACATAATGTGGATTTTTTATTAGTATCAGATGAAGAATCAGGAAGTGATGATTCAAAACTGCTTAGTTCTTCTCTTGCAAAAGAATATGATTACTGTTTTGTTTTTGAAGCAGCTGGGCAAAATGATGAAGTGGTAAGTGCTAGAAAAGGTGTTGGTACTTTTGTTATAAATATAGAAGGTTTAGCAGCACATGCAGGAAATCACTACAGTAAAGGAATTGATGCAAATCTTGAAGCTTCTTATAAATTACAAGAGCTTGTGAAACTTACCAACCTAGAACTAGGAACTACGTGTAATGTTGGAAGGATTAAAGGTGGAATTGGCGCAAATACTATTTCTCCTGGTGCAAGTATTACTTTAGAAATAAGATATACACAAAGCCACGAAAAATCAAGATTGTTAAATGCTTTAGAAACTATTTGTAAGACCTCTTATGTTAAAGGCTCAAGATCACATTTAAGTGGGTCTATTCAAAGAGATGTAATGGAGCAAAATGATAAACAAGAAAAGCTTTTAGAAAAGATTTATACTATTACAGGAGAGAAACTTATTTTTGAAAAAAGAGGTGGTGTTAGTGATGCAAATATTATAGCTGCACAAGGAACAACAACACTGGATGGTTTTGGACCTTACGGAGATGGTGATCATACCAAAAACGAAAGAGCCTGTTTAAAAACATTTGAAGATAGAATAAATTTAATGACAAAAATATTAAGCCATTTTCAAGTTAGTAAGTAAAGGAATTATTATGGATAGAAAAAAAATAGCGATGTGGATGTATGCTAATGGGGGTGGAGATGTTATTCAAAATAAGCTTATAGAAAAACTCAAAGAAAGATATATTGATGTACTAACGGATATTAACTTAAGAGAAGCCATTGCAAAGAATGGACATATAATCCATAATGGGATAAAACTTGATAAATTAGATTTAATGTTTTCTTACAATGCAGGAGAACAAACACAATATCAAATGTATATATATAAAGCATTAAACAATGTTATTCCAATGATTAATGAATTCAATGCTTTTGAACTCACAGAAGATAAATTTCAAACCGCTTTTTTATTAAGACATAACGGTGTCCAAACAGCTGATTATAAACTCTGCCACAGAGATGATACCCATCATCTAAAATCTATTATGAAAAAATGGAATAAAATGGTGTATAAACCAACAGATGGGTGGGGAGGAAGAGGACTTACAAAAATTGACTCTCAAGAAACACTTGACATGTTGATGCCTTTTTTAAATCAAATGGATTTACGATATTTTTATGTTGAGAAATTTATTGATTATGATAATACTGATTACAGAGTTGATATTGTTAATGGAGAGTTTGTGGGCTGTTATGGAAGAAAAGCAGGTGGAAATGATTGGAGAACCAATATTACAAGTGGAGGAAGTGTATTTGCAAGAGAAGCAAATGATGAGGTAGTATCACTTGCTAAAAAAGCAAGCTTGGTTACAGGATTAGATATTGCGGGTGTTGATATTATTTATGACAGAGAAAAAGAAGAATATGTAGTTTTAGAAGTAAATGGAATACCTGCTTTTGCAACACCAGAGCAAGAAAAGATGGGCTTAGATTTTAATGATAAAAAAATTGATTTAATAGTTGATTTAATTGATAAAAAAACAATCCGTATTGAAAAAGAACGACGAAAAAGAAAAAATAGAAGATTAAAATAAGGAAAAACAATGAAGAAGTTACCAACAATAGGTTTTTTATATATGGATTATGTACTGAGATTTTTTGACTATTCAAATTTTAAGGGTTGGCCTGAGAAAATTGAAGAAGTTACTTATCACTGGAAAAATGACAAAGAACGTTTTATAAAAGAAGTTAAAAGAAAAAAAATTAATATTTTAATTGGAAATATCCCAGCAACAGCATACGATACCTTTGTTCAAATTTCAAAAGAGTTGCCAAATGTTCGTTTTGTACCCTCATTAGAAACACAGTTTCCTAATAAGTCAAAGGAAAATGTGACACTGTTTTGTAAAAAGTATGATTTAGCCATTCCTAAAACAGAAATCTTTTACGATGAAAAAAAGGCTTTTGAATATTTTAGTAAAAAAGCGAGTTACCCACAAATAGTAAAAAAATCTTACGGACCTTCGAATTATGGAGGTTATTTTGTACATAAAGTTGATAATGCAAAAGAAGCTATTGCGCTAATGAAAGAAAAAAAATATTCTCCTGTTTATACACAAAACGGTATTGATTTAAAATATTCTGGAGATTTAAGAGTAATGTTAATTGGACATAAACCCATTTGCGCATTTTGGAGATTTTCTGGCGAAGGGGAATGGATTACGAACACTTCTCAAGGAGGTTCAATGTCTTATGAAAATGTTCCTATGTCTTCTCTTGAGCTTGCAGTAAAAGCCTCAAAAGCTGCAAAAGCTGAGTATTGGGCCTGTGATATTGCAATTGATGCTAAAACAGATGAACCTTATATTTTAGAATGTGCAACTGCATTTGCTGCATTTCCTTATATTAGAGATTGGATTTGTCAATATTTAATGTGGGATTTTTCTCAAGGAAAGTTTCCTAAACCTCATGTTCCCCTATTCTCTTGGGAGGAACTTGGAAAAATAGATCCAAATTTATTAAGAACTATGAGACATATAGGTTTTTCAGCTTATAAACCGTCTGCTGATGGAGAATGGTTTATTAATGATAAAGAAGACAATTTTGATATGGAAAGAACAAAAGAAAGTCTACAAAGTGATCTTCCTGCTTCTATTAAACCAGAAAATTTACCAATAGCTAAGGAACTGTTAAAAAGTACGAAAGAAACAAAAGAAGTATCTTTTAGTAAAATTAATTTAAATACAGCAAATTTGACAGATATCATGACACTTTATGCAATGGAAGAAGATTTAGCAATTGAAATCTTAGAATATCAAAAAGACAATATTATTACTGATCCTTCCGATTTACTTGATTTAGAGGCTATTGACACACAATTAATTTCTACTTGGAACGATGATTTTGAAGATATGCGTTTTAACTTAAATGACGCCAGCAAACAATCTTTGACAAAAATCAAAGGAATTGGGTCAAAACTAGCCACCATAATTTTAAATGAAAAAGAAAAACTAGGCAAGTTTACTTCTCTTAATGATCTTAAAAATATTGTAGGAATTGGAAAAAATAAATTTACAGAACTAAAATCAAGATTCAAGATAGAGGATAAATAATTGAAACAACTTTATAGGTCATATGCCCAATCAACTGAAATATTTACGAAGTATTCAAAAGATTACGAAAAACATTTTACACTTGAAACAATTGGTAAAACATGGGAAAAAAGAGATATAAATTTAATTACAATATCAAGTGATATTAAAAATGCCCACAAAAAACCTGCTTTATTTTTTACAGGAACTATACACGCAAGAGAGTGGGTAGGACATGAATTGGCTATTGAGTTTACCAAGTATATTTTAGAAAATTTAGAGCATGACTTAATGCTACAAGAGTATTTAGAGAAAGCAACCATTTATATGGTTCCTTGTGCGAACCCTGATGGTTATGAATACTCAAGAAATCATTTTTCTTTTTGGAGAAAAAACAGAAGAGTTAATGCAGACGGTACGTTTGGAGTGGATTTAAACAGAAATTTCCCTATTGGTTTCATTTCTAGTTCAAAAACTAATTCTAATATCTATGGAGGCCCTAATCCTTTTTCTGAGCCTGAATCACAAGCCCTAAGAGACTTTGTTTTAGCACATAAAAATATAACTATTGCCCTTGATTATCATTCCCAAGGAAATGTATTTTTCCCTGCGCATGACTTTAGACACGAAGATACACTAGATACAAGTGACATGAATATATTATGCGCAAATATGGCAGAAGAAATCAGAAAAATATCAGGCAGAGAATATGGTATTCATCAAGGGAAACCGCCTGCGAAACTGATTTCTGGAAGTGGAAGAGAATTTTATTATTCACAAGGAATTATTTCTAGTGTTGTAGAAGTGGGAACTCGAAATATAAGTGATTATATGGAAGATATGAACGAAAACTTAAGAGAGCATATTCCTGCTTTATTAAGTGCGGTAAAAGAAGTACCTAATTACAAAAAAAACTCTAAGGTTATTAGAGTTAAAAGCTTTGAAGTAAGCGATATTGGGTCTTCTCATGTTGATTTGGCGTGGGAATATGAAAAAGATGAAAACATATATTTTGAAGTATATAGAAGCAATCAAAATAAAATGTTTTGTATGGATGCCAATTTACTTGCAAAAACACAAAGTCATTGTTTTAGCGATATTAATCTTGAATCAAACAAAGATTATTTTTATAATATTCGTGCTGTTAACAAAAAAACAAGAATAAAATCACCTTTTTTTCCTCAAATCAGAGTTAAGACTTCTTTGGAATTTGATGAATTTTCAAGAACATATTACGCAAGTGCGGCTACTACTGGATATGTATCCGAAAACTTAAAAAGCAATCACAAACATTTTGGTATTAATTCCTTATTTGTAGGCGTTGATGAAAACAAGGGCATTTCTTATGCACTTATTACAATTAATGTAAAAACATTGGCGTCAAATGCAATTATTAAATCGGCTAGTTTTAATCTTTATCCAATAAATAGAGTTTCTACAACTATTGAGAAGTATGGAGAATGGAATGTAGGAATTGTAAATCAAGACACGATGGGAGATATTACAAGCTTTGATGATGTTGATACTATGGATATAGTATCATATATTGGTCAAGCTACCCAATCTTCTCAATTAACGCAAGGTATATGGAGAAGCTGGCATTTATCTGGAATTGAGTGTCTTACTTTAAAAAAATACATTAAAAATGATCAAATTGTTTTACGAGTAGAAGGCCCTAAAGAATTAAAAATTGCACGAAGTAAACAAATGATGCAATGGGACATTGGCTATGGAAAGTTTGGTTTTGGATTAACATACAGACCAAGATTAGAACTTACTTATCATGTAGATACTAATATCACTTCACTGTATCCAAAAGAAGTAAATACAATCTCAAATAAAAGTATTTTAAATAATGTTGCTACTTGCGGTTTTGATAATGAAGGAAAAAAAATATATTCATTCTTTGAATTTAATTTATCGTCTTTACCTACTTATGATTATACAATGATTACCAAAGCTTATTTTGAACTAAATTCAAAAGCAATTTATATAAAAGATGATATTCGTTTTCACCTTGAATTTATAGATGAAAATACGATGAAGAGCTATAAAGCAATTAGCAGCAGAGAAATTATTCAAAATATCGGTTACGATGTTAGTGCAAATGAACTTAAAAACAATCAAACACAGTATTTCATGTTTGATTCTTTTGCTCAAATTGAGTTGAATAAAAAATTAAAAGAGAAAGTTGATGTATCTTTTATTTTAAAAGCAACTTCATCAAAAAAATCTATTAAGAATAAAACGATTTCCTGGGAACTTTTAAACAAGGACTTGGCACCTAAACTTATAATTGAACATATTTCAAAAAGAAGATTTCCTGTTAAGGAAGTGGAAAATGCAAAAATACTTAATGATAATGGTAAAACAAAAATTGTTTGGGAGAATCCAAAAGATGCAGATTTAAAGGGAGTTCTCATAATTAAAAACGCATACAGGGCGCCTTTATCTCACGTTGATGGACAAAAACTTTATGCGGGGAATGATGAGTTTACTTACGATGAATTTGGAGCAAAAGATATTTCAAAATACTATGCTATTTTTACTTATGATGATGTTCCCAATTATTCAAAACCTGTTTTTATAAAGTATGAAGCAAAAAAATAAGTAGGAAACTACTTATTTTTTAAATATATCTCTATTTACACATAGCGTAATGATCACCCAATTTATCGTATAGATAATCAAAAGAAACATCATCCATTTTCTCTAATATTGAAACCATTACAACATTGTCTTCATCACCGTTCCAAGTTTTTATATAAGAACCCTCTTTATATCCATTGTCTTGTCTGAACTTATTTAAACAGTTCTTCCCAATATACAGTTTTTGTAACCATTTAAAAGACAGACCAGATATTTTGCAGGCTCTGAAAAATTGGTCAATAAATCGCTCAATTCCAGAAAAAGAAGGGATATTTCCTGTTTGAATAGCAATTGCTATGTAAGAGAGTTTTTCAGCCTCTGTTACCATTATTTTAGAATCTATTTCTTCATTTGCTTCATATATACAATGCGTATTAACCAAAGAAACAGCTCTGGGTACATTTGTTTCTTGTAAAATATAAGACATTAAAAAATGCCAAATATCTACTAACTCAACATGAATATTATTCATATCAGGTTTTGCATTAATATTCTTCCAGTGTTTCCATGGTGTTGAATCAATAAGTTCTGCTACTTCCATATGTATACATCTTAACCAATTGATTTCTTTTCCATGTTTGTTAAGACCTAATTCCCAATTTGCACCATTGGTTGAGTCATTTAATTGTTTTTGTAATAAAAACATTTCTTCTAGTTTATGAGGAAAACTTGATGCTTCTTCTAATAAAGAAGCAAGAGGTAAACATTCTTCTACTAAGTTATCTAACGTGCCACTGCTTGGAAGTTCAATATCACCTTTTAACAGGTGTACAATTAATGAAATAGTATAAGGAATTTCATCCTTCTCTTCCCAAACTAAAACATCTGAGGATGTTTTTCCGACGTATTTAGCAAAATCTTCAATACTTACAAAACCCAAAGATTTACTAACAACTTTTAATTCTTCATATAACAAAATGTTCTCCTACGATAACTAGAAATTTAAGGTTAATTGTACAAAAATTTTAATTAATTATTACTTTCTTCAAGTTGTATTTCAAAAACTACACCTTCATTATGGTTATACGCTTTTAAATGTCCTTTATTATGCTCTTCAATAATTTTTTTACTCATATACAATCCTAATCCTGTACCATTTTTATTATTTTTAGTAGAAAAATACGCATCAAATATTCTTTTAATTACCTTAGCATCAATACCACCCGCATTATCTTCTACTTTTATTATTACGTGATTATTAACAACTGTAGAATGAAGAGTAATTTTTCTATGCTCTTTTCTATTCTCAAGAAGAGCATCTTGCGCATTTTTTATAATATTAATTAAAACCTGCACAACTTCATTAACATGTATTATCATTTGTGCGTTTTCATTCTCATTGTGTATAATTAAATCAATAGAATCAATTTTTAACATATAGGATAAAAAATCTTTTGCTTTTAAGAATAAATTCTTAACACTAATCTTTTCTTTTTTTACATTTGGTTTAAGAAAATCTCTAAAATCATCTATTGTTTTGGACATATATTCAAGTTGTACATTAGAATCATTTACAACTTGATCTAAAACATCATCAGGTATTTGTCCATCCATCATTTTAGTCAAGGGTAATTTTTGTATTAAAATAGAAATTGCTTGTAAAGGCTGTCTCCACTGATGTGCAATCATAGAAATCATTTCTCCAACTGCTGCGCTTTTACTTTGTTCAATAAACATCTCTTGTTGTTCTTCCAAGGCTTTTTCTAAGGATATATCGTGTTCTATAATTTCATATGAAAGTAAAGTTCCTTCCTTATCAAGCAAAGGAACAATATAAACATTCAAGTAATAATAAGTGCCATCTTTTTTTCTACACTTTAATTCTGTTTGATGTTTTTTACCTTTTTTAAGTTCTTCAATTAATTTAGAATAAAGTGAATCTTCTTTCTTGCTAAATTTTAAAAAATCATACATATTACCCAAAAGCTCTTCTTTTGAATATAAACTCAAGTCGCAGTATGCACTTGATACGTAGGTGAATTTAAAATCTTTATCCAACTTACACAAAAGTATATTTTTATCAATTATCTCAATGTTTTTAGCATGTTCTAAGGCTAAATCTTCATTCACTTTTACCGTTTTTGTATTGTTTATCGTGTATGAAGCTAAAATAGAAGAGATATTCTTTTCAAATACAAAATTAATCCGTTTAAAAACCTTATGTGAGTCAATATTATTTATATACAATACTTCTAATAAGGCTTTTTTAATCTCATTGTATATTGTAAAAACTTCTCCTGCCTTAAGTTCCTTCTTTAAAAAGAATGATATGAGTTTGTTTGAAAATTCTTTATTTACATGAAAGGTTTGTTCTTTTAATGCATTTGTGTAATACGCTAAAAGAGGTAAGGCATAGTTTTTTAAAAAGTCTTTTATTATTATTCGTTTTTCGTGCAATAACGTACACAAGGTTTCATTTTCTAGCCAATATTTAATAACCGTTTTTTGATTAAGCCTAAGTATACGTATAGGTTCTACAAGTTCAGACATAAATTAACCTTGGTTCTTTTGAGTGAAAAAACAACAATCTAGTCCACTGGAACGTTTAACTATCACAGAAGGAATGGTTTTTGATTTGAAATTATAGGCTTTACAACCATGTGGTTGTTTATTTTGCCAAGTCACAAAATAATACAAACATTTTTGACATACTATTCTTTTATTCATTGAGTCATTATAGCCTCTTATTCCAAAAAAGCTACGTTAGTGTAAATAAAATTTAAATTATTTTATTTATTTTATTTTAAATCCAAAATTATGTTTAGTTAAATTGCAAGATAGTTCTAACTAACAAAAAAATATTAATCCCAATATAAAAGCAAATTCATTATTTGAAATGAGTCCTCTTCATTAGCATATCATTACGAAATGATGTTGAAATAACAATTTAATTAAGCAATGCTATTTTGAGTAAACAAAAAAATATCTTTTTGGCTTTTAATAATTATTTAAATAAGAACCTTACTTTGTATGGCTTTAGCCAAAGACAAAATATCGACATTTTCTAAAGAAACACCTGTTGGAACACCTTGTGCTATTTTTGTAAAGCTTATATCAAAACTTTGAAGTTTATCTTCAATAAACAAAATAAAAGCATCATTTGACAAAGAAGGGGTAAGTGCAAATAGAATATCGTTTACTTTGTTATTTTCTACATAAGAAAGCAAGAGAGATAAACTTTCTTGCTCTAATTCTTCAATTACAAAATATTTCCCCTTAAATTGTTTTGATTCTTCAATTACAAAGATATCTTTAGCACTTTGCACCAAACAGAGTATTTGTGCGTTTCGTGAATCATCTAAGCAAATTTCACAAATTTCATGCTCACTCATACACCCACACTCTTGGCATTTTTTAATACTTTTTAGTGCATTTTCTATGCTATGTGCAATTTTTATACCTAAATAATTATCATTCATTAATATATGATAGGCCAAACGTAATGCTGATTTTTTTCCAATGCTTGGTAAAGCCTCAAAAGCTTCAACCAAATCATAAAATTTTTCTAATCCTTTTTTCATAAGCGAATTATATCAAATAATTTTTAAACATACGTAAGATAATCTTATTTTTACTATAATTTTTATTTTTTATATCATATTTTTATCTTAATTTAGGTAAAATCGCATAAAAAATTAGGAGCTACTAATTGATTAACAAAGATTATTACGAATTATTAGAAATTAGTAAAAACGCAGATAAAAGTACTATTAAAAAAGCCTACAGAAATATGGCTAAAAAATATCACCCTGATAAAAATCCAGGAGATGCAGAAGCCGAAGAAATATTTAAAGTAATTAATGAAGCATATCAAGTATTAAGTGATGATGAAAAACGCTCAATTTATGACAGATATGGAAAAGAAGGTTTAGAAGGCCATGGACAGCAAAGAGGTGGTTTTTCTGGTGGTTTTGATGACCTTGGTTCTGTTTTTGAAGAAATGTTTGGTTCTGCTTTTGGCGGAGGGGGACAAGGACGTGCTCAAACTAAAACCTATAAATACAATCTAGATGTTGCAGTAGAAATTAATATAGAATTTAATGAAGCAGTTTTT
>Ga0209395_1007082_pt1 | contig 11885 bp, 9 predicted proteins | sample GOMGulsemesocosm_3_FD_184635 | JGI IMG/M metagenome (GOLD analysis project Ga0209395, IMG submission 184635) | Methane-oxidizing microbial communities from mesocosms in the Gulf of Mexico - GOM9D Gulf of Mexico (SPAdes) (version 2) | ecosystem: Environmental > Aquatic > Marine > Cold seeps... | reverse complement strand
AGGAAACCAATTGATAGCCATAAGTAAGTTTTTTGAAAAATAATTGAGATTTTAGCAACTAACCAACATATAAACATTATATTTATTTTCAAAACGCTATCCCTCTATAATTTGAAACTTACCCATAATGTAATTAACCGTCATAAATACAAATAGCAGCAGCCAATATAATGAATAAATCTAGACGTATTTTTAAAGATCAAAAAATGTGATAAATGAAATCCTTTTTAGGAAACACCAAAGTGACGACAGCACTATCGTTTTTTTAACGCTGTCGTCACTTCGGCACCGGCAATACTATAATGCGGGTAGGCCTAAACTATTTAATGTGTACTGACGCTATCTACGACAACGTCTATTACATAAATGTAAGGTAGCAATAAACTTAATAACATAAGATCAATAATGTATAACTTAGTGTCGTAGTAATAATGACACCGAGGACTTTTTGAAATCGGCATAGTTTTAACTCTACAGAACATTTAATAAAATACTTGCCTAAAGAATGACTCTATTACAGTTTGATCAATAGGATTTATGTAATTAAGGTGAATGCCTAATAGTTTATCCATATTACCGGATGAACTAAGGTAATTATTTACACTGTTGATAAAACCTTTTGTGACATCATTTTTTGCACACATTAAATGCCCTAAGATATAAGGAGGGACTGAGGCAATTGAATAGGAACGTCCACTAATTGTAAAACTTGAACCATATACTTGATGAGGGTATAACAAGGCAAATTCAGCGCGCCCATTAGCAAACATAGCAATAATTCCAGTATCTTGTTCACCGCTATGACGAATCACTTTATTCACAATAGGTAGCGCTGCGATTTGAGCATCTAATACGTCTCCATATGATATCTGTGCTGATATAATGACTTTAGCTCTTGGTCTTGCAATGAAGAGCTTTGATAAATGTATGCTGTTATCAATTGATTCACCCATAGTTAACGACGGGTAAGAAGTATTTTGATATAACCGTCGGCTAAGAAATATATTAATAGGCTGACTAAACAAGTATTTTTCTATTCGTTTTTTAGTTTTCACTCTATTAACAATGCATATATTTTCTCTGTTATTCATTAGCAGCAAAGAACGTTTGGTAGTCATGTATTCAAATTGGATATTAGCTGATTGGCTATTTAATGCGTGTAAATTAGTGGCTACGCTGAGGTTATTTGTCATACTTTTGCTTTTTAGCGCAATGAGGTCTGCTTGGTTATCCGTATGAATATATATAGTGTTAGCATGACTTGGTATTACAAAGACAAGACACAAACAAATTAAACCAGATAAAAGTAGCAAATTTATCATAGATATAAACTTTTATTCATATTCGTAAGAAATAGTATAGCAAAGTAAAATTTAATCGACTTAGTAGAAATGCGTATATCTGAAGCTAAACTTAGCCCTTGTTGGCAATAATAAATACCCCACTTTTATTAACTTTAGCAAAAGTAGTTTTATTACTTATTTGTCATTGCGGTGATGATGTTACTTTTGAGTTATTCTGCAAATATTTAGAGTTTGATGCTCTGTCTGGTGTCGTGTAGCGACCTTCCTCACGGTAAATAACAGTCGCGCCTCCCTTTGAACTCCCTCGCCGAACAACTGAGGGTAACACGCAATAACAAGCTAACATAACCCAAGATACCTGCCGCAAAACGTGTAATAAATGTCACAGCTACTCTACTCTGATAACCTTAATTTACTTAGCATCACTCTAAAATAATATACTAAAAAATATTGAACAGAGTAATATAGGTTAAAATACATACAATAAAAACAATTATGAAAATTAAACTTTTTAAGTTTTATCAACTAGCTATAATAGTATTAGCTCTTGTTAACGTTAACTCTTATGCAAATATTTACGCCGATAAATATCCACCTGTAACAATCTCAAATTCGCAAGCGATTAGTTTCACCTCAAATATTAATCAAACTAATTATGAGATTCAAATATCCTTGCCTGATCATTATCACGAGTCAGATATGCGCTACCCTGTAGTTTATTTACTTGATGCTAATAATGACTTTCCATTGGTGACAAGTATCAGCCGGCGACTTCACAAAGAAGATAATTTGCAGCCGATAATTATCATCGGCATAGGTTATAAAAAGGATGCTAATATTAACCGGTTGGCAGATTACACACCCACAAAATTTGCATTAACAAGAGCAAAAATAACAGGACAAGCAGATAAATTTTTACAAGTCATTAAACACGAAATAATCCCTGTTATTGATTCCACCTACAAAACCCAAACAGATAACAGAACCATCGCAGGACACTCTGTAGGAGGATTATTTGGTGCATATCAAATAATTAAGGAAAAAAATCTATTTAGCCGCTACATTATTTCAAGTGCATCTCTTTGGTGGGATGATTTTAAAACGTTATCTTTTGAGCAAAATTCTTATCAAAAGCCCATCGAAGCATATATATCTGTAGGTAGCGAAGAAGGTGAACATATGAAAAAGTCTGCCACCAAATTAATTACTTTTATTGAGAGTAAAATAGCTAAAGCAAAAATAAAAACAGCAGTTCTTGATGGTGAAACTCACGGTTCAGCAAAATTTAGGGCCTATTCAGATAGCTTGAGATGGTTATTTAAAGAAAACCCTTAATGATGAACTGTTCTTTAACGTCTTATTGATGTCGTCGCCATCATGACAATATATTGATAAGACAAAACCTAAACGATTAAATATTTAATTTGTACCTGATCTAATTAACTACTTTTTCGACTTTATTCAACTAGCGAAAAAAGTCGTTGTAACCATCATCGTAAATGAGTATAGATGTTTCGGACAAATTCATACCCAGTTACAAATAAAGTAGTTTAAAGATACTTAATGTATGGAATGATCTTTGTATAAAAAACAATCGCAAAATAATCAATAGGAAAATTTATGAACGCATTTATAAAAATAATATCTGCTGCGTTATTTACTGCATCAATATCACTTACCGCATCAAGCCAGGCAAATGAACTTACTTTAACAACCGACAAAGGCTTTGAGTTAAAAGCAAGTTTCTACCAAAGTAATAAAACAAGTGATCGTGGCGTATTGTTATTACATCAGTGTAATTACAATAGAACCATGTATAACGACATCGGCCAACAATTGTCAGACAAGGGTATCCATGCTCTGAGTTTAGATTTCAGGGGATTCGGTGAAAGTGTCAACGATGAATTCAATGTAAATAAAATTAATGCATTACCAAGAGAAGAACAAAGAGCTGCTTGGCCAAAAATGTCGAAATACTGGCCCAGCGATGTACAGCTCGCTTATGATCATTTAAAAAATAAAATGTCAGGTAAAGGTATAATAGGTGTTGTTGGTGCAAGTTGTGGGGGTTCACAAGCAATTACATTAGCAGAAAAAAATCCGGTTAATGTTATTGGCTTTTTCTCATCAGGCCAACGCAAAGAAAACATCGATCGTTATGAGAAAATTTTAGCTGACAAACCAACACTTATCATTGCTTCAGAGGAAGATACCGGTACTTACGAGAGTGCACAAAAATTATTTACTGTATCGACAAACAAAAGTAGTAAATTTATTGCTTACAAAGGTACTGCGCATGGCTACCCATTGTTAGATAGTGATACCCAATTAGCAAATTATATGGTGAGTTGGTTAGACAGCCAATTAGTGAAATAGCCTAATTGTATTTCCGCTTAAGTATAGCCTGCTTAATCAAGCAGGCTATACAGTAATGATTTAGCGCCACCATATCGCTTTGTCAATACCGATACTTTACTGATTATTTTTCCTACTTCACCTCAATAACTTGTAACCTAAAATATTCGCTCAAGAATAAAGAAAATATCAAAGAAGTTCTTTTATCTTAATTTCCTATTCTAGTTATATTGTCAGGGTGCTGACTCCAGCCAATGGGCTACGTACCGCCGGCCTTCCTTAGCTCCCTCCGATGCCTTACTCAGCAAAACACTCCAACTGACTTTCCTTTGAATACAGGCAGCACGAAGTTCATTCCTTACAAAAATTCGTTTCTACACGATATTATTTTCTGCTATCCCAAAGCTTGACGGGACTAGTCTACTGCTTCGTGTATAATTAACAATTAATCAATCAGTGTGAAATTTTAATTAATTTATGGGCCATAAAACAATTTTTGTCTTGTTAACTTTTCTTTGGCTCCCAAATGCGCAAAGTAAGGAGTTGATTGCATGCATTGACGATCATCCCCCTTATCAAGTTGTTGCTGAAAAGCCCTATGGCACTCATATTTCTGCCCTTGAAGTGCTTGCTGACGTGCTAAAAAAGCAAATTAAATTTATAAAATCCCCCAACTTTGCCCGATGTGTGGCCTTTTTGAAACAAGGGAAAGTTGATGTAATTGCAGGGCTTAATCCATCATCAGAAAGAGATGAATTCTCATTTTATACACCTTTTAAAGCAGCTGACGACCTACGGGTCATTTCAAAAGAAGGCATTACTATCAAAAGCTATGATGATTTTCATGGAAAAATCATCGGTATTTCCAGAGGAGCATCCTACTTTCCTCGGTTTGACAATGACAATGAATTAAAGAAAATAGCTATACAAAGCGACCGCATTGGCTTTTCATTATTATTAAAAGACCGTATCGACTTAATCATGGTGAGCCCCGTGATGTTAAAAACATTATCAAAGGAACTTAATGCCGGTAATTTAAAAGTCTCCCCCATTAAACTTAGTGAAATGCGTAATAAAGAAACCAACTTTGGCTTTAGTAAAGCGCATAAACTTGGCTTAAGTAACCAAGAGATCATTGACAAAGTTCTGACAGCTTATAAACAAGGGCGTTTTAAATAGTTTTCATTTGATTAAGTTTTGACTAGCTAGATAAATTATTCAAGACTCAATTTCTTTTCTGGTTATATTATCAGGGTTCCGACTGCAGCCAAGGGACGATGTACCGCCGTGCCTCCCCTTGGTTCCCTCAACGCCTTCCTTAACGTCTTCCTAAGCGGCAACTTTGATAAATAACTAGCGTAAACCTCGATACCTGTCGATTTATCATTTATGAACACCGGCATTGAGTTTTATTTCAATGTTAATGATGAAAAACCTATTCCATCTGGCCCATCACCTGTAGGTAATTCAAACAATACCTCACCAGTCAAAATATCAATGACTAGTACTTTATCTTTTCCGTAGGCAGACATAAATAAGGTGCGGTCATCTGGATGAAAGACAATACCATTTGGAATCGTTCGCCAACCAAAATCAATTTGATGTAATTGTTTATAATTAGTTAAATCAATAACCGTTAGCTTATTATCTTTATAATCTGGAATAACGACATAACGCTCATCATTGGTTAACAGAATTCGATAAGGAAAACTAAAGTCCTGCCACTGTTTAATTCTTGATCCAGTTTTTAGATCAAAAACAGTGACTAAACCCTTTTTATTACTACCTACCCAAAGTTCAGTCCCTGCTTTATTTACTGTAATTGCCTCCGGTATATTAGCTGTAGAAATTTGACGTAATAACTTACCAGACGAGATATTTATTTCGGATACAGTATTCGACCCCATATTAGAGGTGTAAACCAATTCAGTAGATGAGGGCATAGCCACCATATGAGAACCACTTTGCTGGGTAGCGAGTACTTTTTCGATAACACCTGAGTGAATATCGACAATAACCACACTGTCTGAACCTTCTGAAGACACAACGACTCGGCGATCATCTTTTAAAAATAGCACCCCGTGTGGCCTTGGATAAGCTGACAAATCAATTGTCCGTATTTTCTTCGCTTGTTGCACATCATAAATACTCAAACTATTACCACCAACATAATTAGTCACGACAGCCCACTTTCCGTTGCTACTCATGGCGAGTTCATGTGCGCCTTTGCCTGTATCTAATGTTGTTTTAATTTTTCGGCTAGTAACATCAATAAAGCTGACAGTATCATCGCTTTTATTTACTACGACTAGGGTACCAGCTAATGTTTTATCACTAGCAAAGGTAGAATATGAAGCTAGGCAGCTAAGGATTATTAGTGCAATTAAGTTATTAATATTATTCATGTTAAGTCCTCATCAATGATAAGACATTATGTATTAACTGCTACAAAGGCAAATATTGAGTGTAACCAGATATGCATAAAAAATAGTGACTGCTAATTCATCCACTTTCTAATTATCAATATTAAGTTTTTGTGGGCTTATATTCCCCTCATGATCATATTATCGCTGTGGTGCCCTGCCCAGTTAAGAGTGAATTATGAATTTTGGCTTTATTAATACCAAGCCAATGCTGGTCGCTTAAGCTGTCTCACTAACATTGCTTCGTTAGTGGGTGAAATTCTTTCTAGTTTTTATGGTTTTTCTAGCTATATTGTCAGGGTGCTGACTACACACAAGGGGGAAATATACACAGATCTCCCGCTTGCATCCCCCTCTGTGCCCGAACAGCGGAACACATTGTTAAACAACCCGCTAACATGGGGTTTAGTGAAACCTGCACTGCTCATTTCTATAGTTAACATTATTTAATTACAGCGAGATTAACTAAAAATAATACAAAACTAGAACGAAGCATAAACCTGCATCACCAAACGCCTGAATATTAGTTTGCATGCTGGATAACGTTTGATGTCACTATGCCATGAGTTTCCAAAAGGACAGTGGCGCCAACGTCCCTGTGGTGCTATCACCACCGCGACAATATAGCTAGAGAATAAAACAGCTACTGATAGTATTTCACATGCAAATTTAACCTACCTCTCATTCATTTAACTTAAAACACCAGTACATTACGACATCTTTCGTAAATAAATATAGATATTACGAACGAATTCGTACATAGTCGTAATGTAACTTCAAAACAAAAAGGATAGTTATGACTAGGAAAAAATTTGTAGAATCAAATAATGAAAGCGAGGTGGATATGACACCTATGTTAGACATTGTTTTTATCTTGTTGATCTTTTTTATTGTTACAACTTCTTTTATAAAAGAAGAAGGTATAGAAGTTAATAGACCAAAAACAAGCAAAAGCCCAAAAAGTAATAACCCTGTGATAGTTGTTACAATCAGTGACTCAGGATTGGTATCATTAAATGGTAAATTAGTTGATATAGAAAGATTGTCTGCTCGAATAGAAAGCTTCATAGCTACCAACAATACTAACAGTGCAATAGTGATCCCTAGTTACGATACAACACACGATAATGTTGTACGTGTTATCGATAAAATAAAGATATTTGACCATTTAACAATTTCAATTGGTAAATAGTCATTAAGAGCGACTAAACACAAGGATAAATCAAAAGCTAAAAGCTAAAAGTGGTAGTTGAAATTCTATCTATCTTAGTTTCTTGTTCTGATTATATTGTCAGGGTGCTGACTGCACCTAAGGGACGACGTACCGCCGTGCCTCCCCTTGGATCCGCCCTGTACAACGGAAAACTTTGATAAATAACTAGCGTAAACCTCGATACCTGCCGCTAAGTCTGTAATAAAAGTCGTCCATGAACACGGCAACCCTCAACATGACGTGCATGGATGCACTAATGTCGTGAAGGCATGGATGCCTAAGAGCGATCCATGTCGAGGGTCGAGTTCTACTTTTGCTAGTCATTTATCAAACCGCTGAAATATTGGTTTACATGTAGGATAACGTTTAATGTAGCAGCTCCGAGGAATTCCAAAGGGAGAAGAAAAAAGCGGAGGAAACCTCACTCTGTTCTTTTTGGGTGCTGTCGCCACCGCGATAAGAATGTAATGAGTGACGGCCGAAATGATAAAATATTTTATGAGTATCTAAGCCTATTTATTACAAGGTTTTCATCGAGTTAATTGGGAACTGCTCCCTACTTATTCTTAAAGTTAGCTGGTAACAATTAATAACATATTTTAATTTGATTAGAAATCAATCACCAACATAGAATAGTCACTACGACTTATGATTAGGAATTAAACGTTGAAAAAAGGAATTTTAATTGGACTCACTCCACTAGTTTTTTTAATTGGATGTGGTGGTAGCTCCGGTACTAAAGACACCAAACAGAAAACAATAGTTTATTCAATTAACACTGATATTTCTGATGGTGGCTCCATCTCTCCAACTCAAATGACTGTGCAATCACAAACTAGCGCCACATTCACTTTAACACCTGATACTGATTATCAAATAGGTCAAGTTAGCGGATGTAGTGGCACTGTACAAAATAATGAGTTTATTATCGAAAAGATTAGCGCCAATTGTTTAGTACAAGCTAATTTCATTCCTAAACAAATACAAACATTTACAATCAATACATCAATTAGTGAAGGAGGGACTATTTCTCCTAGCCAAATGGAAATAACAAAGAACTCATCAGCTACATTTATAGTGACCAATAACACAGGTTTTAACTTAGTTGATATTAGCGGCTGTGAAGGCGTGATAAATAATAACGAGTACCATGTATCTAACATTTCCGAAGATTGTCTAATATCAGTTGATTTCACAAAAATAAGCCATGCCATAAATATTGAGTCGTTGGGAGGAGGACGTGTAGACCTTCCAATTCCCAATGTAGTCTATGGAGATACAACCCAACTAACATTAGTACCTAACTCCGACCACATTGTTGGCACTGCCAGCGGTTGTAATGGAAATTTATCAAATGAAATATACACTACGGGAAATATTTACGAAGCCTGCACCGTAAGTGTTAACTTTGATTCATTGTTACCACTTCCTGAAGCTCCGTTAGAGCGTATTAGAATTCCAGTTGTAGTTCATGTACTCGAAAACGAGTGGTTTAACATATCTGATGAAAAAATAATTTCTCAAATACAAGCAACAAACTTGCATTATCGAAAACAAAACCTACCAGAGTTAACTGTAATTAAAGATAACCACCAACCGTATATTGCTGACACAGGTATACAATTTTATCTCGCAGATAGGGATCCAAACGGCGAACCACATAACGGCATTGTACGACTAAACTCAACAGCTTCCGCGTTTAGTTATGATTTTAATTTTGCAATACCTGAGCAAGGCGGAAGCGAACCCTGGCCAAACGACAAATACATTAATATTTGGATAGGTTACAGTAAAGATAGGTGGGGCCGATTAGGCATAGCCGGTCGAGCACATATCCCGACTTTAACCCCTGACCAATATATAGGGGTTTCGATTGCTCAAAGTGTATTTGGCACTACTGAAATCGACAACTTAGGTTATGAACAAGGTAAAACACTAACACATGAACTAGGACACTTTTTGGGATTAATTGGCCACACTGATGGGGATAATTTTGATCAAAATACCCATGCCCTTTTGCCCTGTAGTAACTTAGTGATAACAGACTGTAAAAACACAGATTTGAACTACAATTTTATGCGTTCTTATACAAATGATTTGGGAATGCGAATGTTCTCACAAAGCCAGCAAGATATGATGAGGGATTGGTTAGAAGTAGGTCCGTTACAAGCACTGTATTTGAACAACCTATAACCTGGAATGTACTAGGAAATCATATTGTCAGGGTAAGAGCAGCATCCAAGGGCCGCTGTGCCTCCCCTTGGGTCCACTTCGACGCCCTGCACCGCTCGTTTCCATTACAACTAATCAACTGGCAACAAACCAATAGTGGCAAAATAAATCACCAACAAAAACGAAACTAAAACAGAGCATAAAATCTGCATCATCAAACACCGGAATGAAAACCAATATTCACGTATTGCCATCATGGATGATGGCAAAGCCAATGTTGTACATGGCAAATGTTCAGGATGAACGGTATAGCGCGATGCCATGGTCACTCTTAGGTATCCATACCTCTGCGGCATTAGTGCATCCTTGCACGTCTATAGTAAGGAGTGCAGTACGTTCTTTGCTGGTACGTCGAACATTGGTTTACATACAGGTTCACGTTTGATGTAGCAGCTCCGAGGGATTCCAAAGGGAGAAAAAAAGAGCGGAGACAGCCTCATTCTTTTCTTTTGGGTGCTGTTGCCACCGCGACAATTTAACGAGAACAGTTAACCATCCTAAAAAGTATTTAGTAAGAACAAATCAAACGCTCTGAACCCAATGACTTTATAGCTAAGAAACTAATTTTCACTATAGATTTTTATAAAGTTTTTTAAATTCCAGCCAATCATTACTTCATCGCCAATCTTAAGCACAGGCAAAGAGCGAGCACCAATGGCGTCCAACTCCTTTCTACCACGTTGCATTTTTGCATTGGTTAATCGGTATATAATGCCATTATTATCTAAGTATTTTTGTGCTTCACGACAGTGAGAGCATTTATCTGAAATATAGAGAACTATGCGTTTCATCAATAACCTATCAAGAATTGTTAAGGGTAAGTATTTTACTGAAATATTCAAAGTAAAAAAAGCGGGTTTTGTTAATGAAGGTATATCCCCTACTTTCGTTAAGTTTTTTGCTCCTCGTTAGCAACATGAAATTCTTTCCAGCCATGGGCTTTATTCTGATAATATCAGAATAAACTTTAAAAGCATTTTTCATGAATAAAGAAAGTGATAAGGGAAATTCTTTCGAATTATGTGTTTTGTTCTGGCTCTATTGTCAGGGTGCTGACTGCACCCAAGGGGCGACGTACCGCCGTGCCTCCCCTTGGATCCCCTCCGACGCCCTACACAGCAAAAACATTTCAACTAAATTTAGGTGAAATGTTTATACCTGCCAAAAATCGTCCCTTCACACGGCAGTCTACGCCATCCATGGCTTCGATAAACATCACACTGATCTAAATTAAGTTTCCATTGCTGAGATGGGAGATAGTTAAAACTTTAATGCTCGATTTTATAGTTAACTTTGTCTTTATCAACGAGTTTGGTTGAAAAATACAAGTTAACTAGAACGAAGCATAAATCTGCATCATCAAACGCCGGAATGAAAACCAATATTCACGTATTGCCATCATGGATGATGGCAAAGGCAATGTAGTACATGGAAGTACGTTCTTTGCCGGTACGTCGAAAATATTGGTTTACATGTAGGGTCTCGTTTGATGTAGCAGCGCCATGGGGTTCCAAGGGGACAGTGGCGCGAGCGTCCCTTTGGGTGCTGTCGAGCACCCTCGACAATAGAACTAAAGAATAAAACAAAGCCTGATAGAATTTTACATTTAAATTTAATCTGGCCCATTTACTTGTTGATTATAAAACAAGCAAAATTATGGTGATAAGGTTATTGTATGGATGGGTATACAGTAGTATAATTAAAGGTGATTTATTGAGAGCTGAGCTTGTTAAGCTCCATATATAAGCAAACCCTAAGTGACGGCAATCACAAAGGGCTTTGTATACCAAAACCGACGAAGGTAATGTATATGGCGCGAAGTTTACTAAATCTAGTTAACTTTGCAAGTTTAAGTTTACTTTAAGTTGAAAAAATAACCACTAAACAAAGCAAATTTAATTGCTCGTTCTGTGATATCGATAACTTAAAAAGGTAAAACTTATGCCAACCAAAAAGCCTAAAGTAAAAATTGTGAAAATAACTCGAGGAAGAGACTCAAAAACAGGTCAATTTATTCCTATAAAAACAGCAAAAAGAAGAAAAGCTACCGCTACCGTTGATAATATGAAGCGAATGATTATTAATTAAAAGCTACATAAGACAAAAAACCCGCTAATTAGCGGGTTTTTATTAAGAAACTCAGTTTGCAATCAAAAGCTGATTACCAACCCGTTTTCTCTTTAAGTGCAACACCAATATCCGCTAAAGAACGAACAGTCTTAACACCAGCTGCTTCAAGAGCAGCAAATTTCTCATCAGCTGTACCTTTACCACCAGCGATAATCGCGCCAGCGTGACCCATACGCTTACCTTCTGGTGCAGTAACACCAGCAATGTAAGATACTACAGGTTTAGTAA
>Ga0209395_1007077_pt1 | contig 11895 bp, 9 predicted proteins | sample GOMGulsemesocosm_3_FD_184635 | JGI IMG/M metagenome (GOLD analysis project Ga0209395, IMG submission 184635) | Methane-oxidizing microbial communities from mesocosms in the Gulf of Mexico - GOM9D Gulf of Mexico (SPAdes) (version 2) | ecosystem: Environmental > Aquatic > Marine > Cold seeps... | reverse complement strand
TGTCAAATCGAACAAGCCCGTTTAATGACCCTAAAAGCTGCACAAAAAATGGATACCGAAGGTAACAAGGCGGCTAAAGAGCTTATTTCTATGATTAAAATCGTGGCTCCCAATATGGCGTTAGATGTTATCGACCGAGCCATACAAATTCACGGTGCTGTTGGAGTAAGTCAAGACACATTCCTTGCACATATGTGGGCAGCTCAGCGTACATTACGACTAGCGGATGGTCCAGATCAGGTGCATATGATGCAACTAGGTCGTGATTTAGCCAAAAGCTATAGCTAATTTAATTACACAGAGTGACGAGCAATATTATGTCAAAAATTGCCAATATTGATACCGATCAACTTGCTGAGTATTTAGAGGCACATGTTGAGGGTTTTAAAGGACCTATTACCATAGAGAAGTTTGCTGGTGGTCAGTCTAACCCAACTTTTAAGCTTATTGCTGAATCAGGTATTTATGTCCTTCGTCGACAGCCGCCGGGTAAGTTATTGAAATCTGCTCATGCGGTTGATCGTGAATATCGAGTTATTAAGGCGCTAGCTAATAGTGATGTGCCAGTCGCTAAAGTGTTTCACATGTGTGAAGACACTCAGGTGTTAGGTTCAATGTTTTACCTGATGGAGTTTTGTGAAGGGAAAATATATTGGAACGCCGCATTAGACGAAATTGATAGTAACGAACGTAGAAGTGCTATTTATGATGCGATGAATAAAACACTTGTTGCTTTGCATTCTGTTGATCTTGAAGCGGTAGGTTTAAGTGACTACGGGCGTAGCGATAGTTACTACGAACGTCAATTGTCACGTTGGACTACACAATACCGTGCGACTGAATTGACAACTATTCCTGCGATGGACGAGTTAATTATATGGTTAGAAAACCATATGGCAGTTGATGATGGGCGAGTTTCTTTAGTTCATGGTGACTATCGTTTAGACAACATGATGTTTTCAGATAACGACGACATTATTGCTGTGCTCGACTGGGAACTTTCGACGCTAGGACACCCATTTGCAGATTTAGCCTACCAGTGTATGCAATTAAGAATGCCTAAAGGTGTTGGCTCTATTGATGGCCTTCAAAATGTTGACCGAGCAAGTTTAGGTATTCCTAGTGAAGAAGAATACGTAGCAAAATATTGTCAACGCATGGGCATTGAAAAGATTGAACATTGGACATTTTACCTAGCGTTTAGTTTTTTCCGTTTAGCGGCGATTGTACAGGGCGTAGCTAAAAGAGCGGCAGAAGGTAATGCCTCTAACGAAAATGCAGGGAAAGTTGGTGCATTTGTAGAGCCTTTAGCACAAATGGCCTTGTCGATTATTGCAGAAGAATAGATTGTGTTTAATTGATGATGGTTGGTTCTACACCTCGTTATCATCAATAAATCAATACAGAATAAAATTACAAATAAGTGAGGAAAGCACATGGCTGCTCCGATGTTAAATGAACGTGACGTAGAGTTCATGTTGTACGAATTTTTAAATGTGACTTCGCTAAGTGAGCGTGAACGTTATCAAGATCACGATAAACATACGTTTAATGAAGTGGTAAACACGGCTAAAACGATTGCCGAAAAATATTTTTTACCTATTCGTCAAAAGCTAGATACGCATCAACCAACATTTGATGGTGTAAAAGTTGACCTAATTCCAGAGCTAAAGCCTGCTGTAGATGCTGTTACTGATTCAGGCTTGAACTCTGCAACTGCAGATTATGAATTCAATGGCATGCAGCTTCCTCCTGCTGTTTCTATGATTGCTGGCGCTTATTTAAATATTGCCGGTGGTAACTCAACCGGTTATGCCATGCTTACTGGTGCTAACTGTAATTTATTACAAGCACATGGTTCTCAAGAATTAATTGATACTTGGGTTAAGCCAATGCGAGAAGGACGTTTTGCTGGCACCATGGCTATGACCGAACCCGGCAGTGGCTCAGGTTTAGGAGACTTAACCACAAGTGCAACAGTCGATGACGAGGGAAATTACCGAATTTCTGGTAGTAAGATATTCATTTCAGGTGGTGATCACGACCTAAATGAAAACATAGTGCACTTAGTTTTAGCTCGTCTTAAAGGCGCACCTAAAGGTGTAAAAGGTATTTCTTTATTTGTTGTTCCTAAATTTTTACTGAATGAAGACGGTAGTTTAGGCGAAGATAACGAAGTTGCCTTATCAGGACTTTTTCACAAAATGGGCGGGCGTGCGCACACTTCAACGGCCTTGAGCTTTGGCGAAAAAAACGGCTCTATTGGTTACCTGGTTGGTGAAGAAAACTGTGGCTTAAAATACATGTTCCACATGATGAACGAAGCTCGAATTATGGTGGGTTCAAGTGGTGCTATTTTAGCGCTTGCAGGTTACAACTACTCATTAGATTACGCAAAAGAGCGTCCTCAAGGTCGCTTACCTTCTTCTAAAGATCCGCATTCAGCTATGGTGAATATTATTGAGCATGCAGATGTTCGACGTATGTTGTTAGCGCAAAAAGCGTATGCTGAAGGCGCAATGGCATTAGTACTTCATGGTTGTCAGTTATCAGACGACGTAAATACAGCGCCAACACAAGAAGCGCGTGAAAACGCACATTTATTGTTAGATTTCCTTACACCTATTATTAAAACTTGGCCGTCAGAGTACGGACCAAAAGCTAATGACTTGGCCATTCAAGTATTAGGTGGTCATGGTTATATTAATGAGCATCCTGTGGAATTGTTCTACCGTGATAATAGACTTAACCCAATTCATGAAGGTACAACAGGTATTCAGTCATTGGATTTGTTGACTCGAAAAGTACCACAAAACAAACTTCAAGGCTTTAAAGCAACACTAGATGAAATTCATAAAACCATCGCAGCGGCGCAAAAGCACGAACAACTTCATACGTATTGTACAGAGTTAAGTCAAGCGTTAGAAACGCTACAAAATACTACCGCAGTACTGATGAAAGCCATGGGGAAATCTGCGCAAGCACAAGACGAGAGCATTGACCTCGTTTTATCTAACTCAGTGAAGTACCTTGAACTGTTTGGGCATATTGTTATTGCCTGGATGTGGTTAAAACAAGGTGTAATCAGCGCGCAAGCGTTATCAGAAACCGTGCATGAAACAGATGAACAATTTTATAAGGGTAAATTACAAGCGTTGAAATACTTTTATCGTTTTGAATTACCTCAAATTGACGTTTGGTCAAAATTACTGGTTGAACAAGACAGTACCGCTTACGACATGAAAATTGAATGGTTTTAATTCAGTAAGTTTTTAACTCATTAATTCAAAAAGGAACGAATATTATGCCAACAATGATTAATAAAAATGACATTGAGAGTTACATAGGTTTTCAAGCAGAGCCAACACAATGGCACACAGTAACTCAAGAACAAATTAATCAATTTGCAGACTGTACACTTGATCATCAGTTTATTCATGTTGATGAAGAAAAAGCTAAGGCAACCCCTTTTGGCTCTACTATCGCACATGGCTTTTTAAGTTTGTCATTACTTTCTCATTTTGCTGAAAGTTTTGGTGCGATGATCGAAGGCTTTTATATGGGACTAAATGCAGGCTTCGATAAAGTACGTTTTTTACAGCCTGTACCGGTAAATAGTCGTTTAAGAGCTCATGCTAAAACGTTATCTATTGAAGAGAAAAAACCAGGACAGTATCGCTGCGTAACTGAAGTTACAGTAGAAATTGAAGGTACAGACACACCAGCGCTCATCGCCGAATGGGTTTCCGTACAAATGGTGAAGTAACGATATAGTTACAGTTATTCGCTTAAACAAATTTTAAGAATGAGGAACAGATTATGACAATTAATTATAACGGAAAAGTCGCCATTATTACTGGTGCAGGAAATGGCTTAGGTCGTTCACATGCTATCGCTTTAGCTAAACGTGGTGCAAAGGTTGTAGTAAATGACTTAGGTGGTGCACGTGACGGTAGTGGTGGATCCTCTGAAGCATCTCAAGAAGTGGTTAGACTTATTGAAGAAAATGGCGGAGAAGCAATAAGCCACGGTGCCAACGTTGCAAACTTTGACGAAGTGCAAGACATGGTAAATAAAACCATGGAGAAGTGGGGACGTGTCGACATTCTTGTGAATAACGCCGGTATATTACGAGATAAGTCATTTTCTAAAATGTCGTTAGACGACTTTAAATTAGTGATGGACGTTCATGTAATGGGTACGGTTAACTGTACTAAAGCCGTATGGGAAATTATGCGTGAACAAAACTATGGCCGTATTGTTATGACAACGTCTTCAAGTGGTATGTACGGTAACTTTGGCCAATCTAATTACGGTGCTGCAAAAATGGCCGTATTGGGATTAATGAACACCTTAGTACAAGAAGGAGCAAAAAATAACATTCGTGTAAACGCATTAGCACCAACAGCCGGAACACGTATGACCGAAGACTTAATGCCTCCTGAAATTGTAAAACTATTTGCACCAGAAGCGGTTACTGCCGGTATGCTAACTCTTTGTGATGACGATGCACCTAATCGCTTTATTTTATGTGCTGGCGCAGGCGGCTATTCAAACGCGAGTATATTTGAAACCGATGGGATTTTTGTACCAGTTGCCGAACAAACGCCAGAAGTTGTTCGTGCAAATTGGGAAGCTATCACTGCAACTCAAGGGCAAGCAGCGTTACAGTCAGGTGCTCAACAAGGTGAAAAATACGTTAAAAAAGCCATGGCGTCTATGTAATGTAATCTTGCTAGCACACAATAAAAACATACTTGTTAGCAATAGGCTTATTAATTAAACAACAAAAAATTTGAATGAGGAAAAGTTATGAGAGAAGCGGTAATAGTTTCAGTTGCACGTACCCCTATAGGTAAAGCGTACCGTGGTGCATTTAATGATCTTCCAGCACCTACTTTAGCAGCGCATGCAATTAAAGCAGCAGTAGAACGTGCAGGTATTGCTCCACACGAAATCGACGATTGTATTTTTGGTGCAGCCATACAACAAGGTTCGCAAGGCATGAACTTTGGTCGTCAAGCCGCAATGGCAGCAGGATTACCTGTTTCTGTTGCAGGTATGACTATTGATCGTCAATGTTCTTCGGGACTAATGGCAATTGCCTCAGGTGCTAAGCAAATTATATGTGATGGTTCTCAAGTTGTTCTGGCTGGTGGTTGTGAATCGATCAGTTTAGTACAAACAGAAAAAATGAACATGGATCGTGCTGTTGATCCTACGGTTAAAGCAGCAACACCTGCTATTTACATGCCTATGCTAGACACCGCAGAAGTTGTGGCTAATCGTTATAACGTATCGCGTGAAGTACAAGATGCCTACGCACTAACATCTCAACAACGTACAGCAGCTGCACAGCAAGAAGGCTTGTTTGAAGATGAAATTGTTCCTGTGACCTGTACAAAAATTGTTGTTGATCGCGCAACAGGTGAAACCTCAAAACAAGAAGTTACTTTAACTAAAGATGAAGGTAACCGCCCATCAACAGACTTAGAGGGGTTATCTGGTTTAAAAGCTGTCCGTGAAGGCGGAAGTATTACAGGTGGAAATGCTTCACAATTGTCGGACGGGGCTGCTGCCGTAATTTTAATGGAACGTGAAGAAGCTGAAAAGCGTGGTTTAGCTCCTTTAGGTGCATATCGTGGCTTAGTTAGTACAGGCTGTGAACCTGATGAAATGGGCATCGGACCAATATTCGCCATTCCTGAATTATTAAAACGTAATAATTTAACCATGGACGATATTGGGCTATGGGAAATTAACGAAGCGTTTGCAGTGCAAGTTAAATATTGTGCTGACAAACTAGGTATTCCAGACGAAAAATTAAACGTAAATGGTGGTGCTATTTCTATTGGTCACCCTTACGGTATGAGTGGTGCTCGTATGGTGATGCACGCGTTATTGGAAGGAAAACGTCGTGGTGTTAAGTACGTAGTTATTAGTATGTGTATTGGTGGCGGGCAAGGTGCAGCAGGCTTATTTGAAGTTTTGTAATTTGTTGACACGTATTAATTTTAGCTGCTAATTTAGACAGGTAAAGTTAATGCGTGTAGTCACTTAAACCTATAATAATAAGAGGAGCGATACGATGGAAAAAATTTGGTTAGAGAAAAGCTATCCAGAAGGGGTACCTTTTGAAATAGATCCTGACAAATACAAATCTCTTAATGAAATATTCACCAAGTACACGGCTGAATATGCTCAACGAACTGCATTTGTTAATATGGGTTCATCAATTACTTATAAAGAATTGAATGAGCAAGCGCATATTTTTGCTGCTTATCTTCAACAGGATTTAGGTCTACAAAAAGGCGATAAATTCGCCATTATGATACCTAATCTTCTTCAATATCCTGTTGCATTATTTGGGGCGTTATTAGCAGGGTTAACCGTTGTTAATGTAAACCCACTATATACACCACGAGAATTAGAACATCAGCTAAATGATTCTGGTGCTAAAGGTATTTTAGTTTTTGAAAATGTTGCCCATGTATTAACGTCTGTAATCAACAGAACGAATATTGAACATGTCGTTACAACCGCTATTGGTGACCGTTTAAGTTTTGCCAAAGGTGCAATGATTAACTTTGTGTTAAAACACGTGAAAAAATTGGTTCCTGCCTACGATTTAGCAGGGGCTGATAAATTTAATCAAGCCATGGCTAAAGGTGCGAATCTTGTACTTACACCAGTCGAAACGTCAGGTGAAGATATAGCCTTTTTACAATATACCGGCGGTACAACAGGTGTATCAAAAGGGGTTATGTTGACTCACCGTAATATGGTTGCCAATATCGTTCAGTCGAGTGTAAATACATTACCATTACTCACCGCTGAAAATGAAGTTATCGTTACGGCGTTGCCGCTTTATCATATCTTTGCATTGAACGCTAACTGCTTCTGCCCATTACTTTATGGCGGTAGCAATTTATTAATTACCAATCCGAGAGATATGGCTGGTTTCGTTAAAGAGCTGTCAAAGTATCCATTTACGGTTATTACCGGTGTTAATACATTATTCAATACCTTGTTACATACACCTGGATTTGAAGCATTAGATTTTAGCCACCTAAAAGTATCTTTTGGTGGTGGTATGGCAGTGCAAGCACCTGTCGCTGAACATTGGGTTAAAGTAACGGGTAATAGATTATTAGAAGGTTACGGCTTAACCGAATGTGCACCAATGGTAACATCAAGCCCGTACAATCAAACGGAATATAATGGTTCAATTGGTTTACCGGGAGCCTCAACTGATATCAAATTAGTAGACGATGCCGGTAATGAAGTAGCAATGGGAGAACCAGGTGAAATGCTGGTTAAAGGCCCTCAAGTTATGAAAGGCTACTACAATAGACCAGAAGCTACCGCCGAAGTATTGAAAGATGGTTGGTTAGCTACAGGTGATATTGCCACGGTAGATGAAAATGGCTTTTTCCGTATTGTAGACAGGAAAAAGGACTTAATTATCGTCTCTGGTTTTAATGTTTACCCGAATGAGATCGAAGAAGTTATTGTGTCTCATGAAGGTGTTTTAGAAGCTGCTGCTATCGCTGCTCCGTGTGAATCTACCGGTGAGAAAGTGAAAGTATTTATTGTACGTATAGACAAAAACTTAACAGCCGACGACATTAAAGCACATTGTCATAAAAGCTTAACCAACTACAAATGCCCGAAAGAGATTATTTTCAAAGACGAACTACCTAAATCTAACGTAGGTAAGATTCTGAGAAAAGAACTTCGAGGATGAGTTGTTTAATAAGTTATTGATTAACAATTTTTTATTTGCAAGGTAATCAAAAGCGATAGCACTCTGTGTCTATCGCTTTTTTCATTTCAAAAAGTGTTTTCTCCATAAAATATGTATTCTTATTTTGAATAGTTGGTCATTCCAACTATCGATTTGATTAATGACTTTGACCCAGTTTACAATCTAAATAACCTGCAAGTTAGTTGTACCGAACTTGAGCTCAGTTGAATTAATCAAAAATTACGGAGAGCATAATGCCTGAATATAAAGCGCCACTTAGAGACTTAAAATTTGTCCTTGAAGAAGTTTTGGACTGTGATTCACATTACAAAAGGCTTGGTTACAACGAAGCTAGCTTAGACATGATTGACGCAATCATGTCAGAAGGCGCTAAATTTACAGAACAAGTATTAGCACCTATAAATCAAATAGGTGATCAACAAGGCTGTCGATTTGAAGATGGTAACGTCATAACACCAGACGGTTTTAAAGAGGCTTATCAGCAATACGTTGAAGGTGGCTGGCCGACATTATCAGCTCCTGTAGAATTTGGTGGACAAGGATTGCCGTCATCATTAAGTGTTGCATTTTCAGAGTTAACCTTAGGCGCAAACCATTCATTTACTATGTACCCTGGTTTAAGCCATGGTGCTAGCCAAACAATTGAAGCCCATGGTGACGATACACAAAAACAAATGTTTTTACCTAAGCTTGTTGAAGGTACTTGGACAGGAACCATGTGTTTAACTGAGCCCCATTGTGGCACTGACTTAGGCATGTTACGTACCAAGGCTGAATTACAAAACGATGGCACGTATTCACTTACCGGTACAAAAATTTTCATATCGTCGGGTGATCACGACTTATCCGAAAATATTATCCATATTGTTATCGCTCGTATCCCTGGCTCTCCAGAGGGTACTAAAGGTATTTCTCTGTTTGTTGTTCCTAAATTTACTATTAACGAAGATGGTAGTGTTGGTGAACGAAACGGTGTAAATACAGGCTCTATAGAGCATAAAATGGGCTTGAACGCTAACGGCACATGTGTACTTAATTTTGATGGGGCAAAAGGATACTTAATAGGTGAGGTTAACAGAGGTTTAAACTGTATGTTCACCTTTATGAATGCTGCGCGTATCGGTGTTTCTAACGAAAGCGTAGCCGCAGCTGAAGCATCATTCCAAGGAGCATTAGCCTACGCGAAAGATCGTCTGCAAATGCGCTCGTTAAGTGGCGTTAAAAATCCAGACGGACCAGCTGATCCTATTATTGTTCATCCAGATGTTCGTAGAATGCTACTTACTCAAAAAACAATTGCAGAAGGGGGTCGAGTTTTACTCAGTTATTTAGCGCAGTTAGTGGATATTGAGGTTGCAGAAAAAGACGAAGCGATTAAAAAAATAGCTTCAACTAAGCTGGCATTGTTAACACCTATCGCTAAAGCGTTTTTATCAGAACTCGCCTTTGAAGCGACAAGTCATGGTGTACAAGTTTTTGGTGGTCATGGTTTTATCAAAGAGTGGGGCATGGAACAACTCATGCGCGATACAAAAATCTGTTGTCTTTATGAAGGCACCACAGGTATTCAAGCGCTTGATCTTTTAGGCCGTAAAGTACTAGGCACTCAAGGGAAAATATTTGAACCCTTCTCGAAAGAAGTTGCTGATTTCTGTCAAGAGAACATGAATAACCCTGAAATGTCAGAGTTCTTATCTGCGTTAATGCTTTACTCACGTGAGTGGAGTGAGCTTACCGCTACAGTAGGTAAAAAAGCGAGTACAAACCCTGACGAAATTGGCGGTGCATCGGTAGATTACCTTATGTATTCAGGTTATGTAACGCTTGCCTATTTCTGGGCTAAATCTGCGAAAGTTGCATTAGACAAACTAGCTTCGGGCAGTGACGATGAGCGCTTTTATCGAGCAAAAGTAAATACAGCTAAGTTTTACTTTGACCGGATGTTACCACGCGCCAAAGGACATGCAGCATGTATTGAACGTGGTGTTAGCTCTATGATGGCTATAGAAAGTGATGATTTTTCTTTTTAAATAACGTTGATTCCGTTCTACAAACCTTTAAACCACTAATATCGTTTTGATGTTAGTGGTTTTTTTGTTTTCATATGTTTAATTAATATGGCTAAATAGAGATCTTAGAAAGACTTATAATTAAAAGGATATTAATGAATAATCTATCGATAAAAGCATTGCTAGCCATCACTTCATTTTTGTATATGGGGGCCTCTTACGCTGAAATTTATAAATGGACCGACAGTAATGGGGTTGTCCACTTTGGAGAACAGCCGCCAAGTCAGGGGGAGTCAGAAGAAATTAATGTTGATGTTGTTCAGTCTACGTCAATGAAGAAAGTCGATGTTGATATTAAAAGCGCTCATGTTAAACAAAAGAAAATCGTGATGTATGGAACAGCGTGGTGTTCATATTGTTCTAAAGCTAGAAAATACTTTAATAAGAAAGGCCTTAAATTTGTCGAGTATGACGTTGAAAAGAGCGACAGTAAAAATCGAGAGTTTAAAAAATTAGGAGGAAGTGGGTATCCGCTAATTTTGATAGGGAAAGATCAACAGATGCAAGGTTTTAGCGTCGAAGGTTTCGAAAAACGTTTTAATAAAGAGTCGTAGTGGACTATCAATTATCCTGTTAATAACAGCTAGAATAAAATAATTGGTTGCTATCGTAACGTATAAATAATCAGATAACTTGGAGTTTTAGGACTCAATAAATGTAAAGCCTAGTTATTGCAATAAATTTTTTTTAATCCTGAATGCCCGTATAAAGTTTTTAAAATACCTGTATAACCCCTGTTTATCTTTCAAAAACAACAATAGTAACTTTTTTGTACAAATATATTAAAAGTTACTATTGTTGTGTTTTTCTTTATTAATCAATTGTTAATAAGTCTCTTTGGTTTTGTTTTTATATTTATTTAAAATAAATCAATAAAAACCTTGATACTGTACGGTCATACAGTATACTTCTCCCATCAAAGTGAAAAGCACTACAAATCTGGAGCAATACATGAACGACAATAAAGAAAAAGCACTCTCTGCTGCGTTAAGTCAAATAGAACGTCAATTTGGTAAAGGTTCAATTATGAAATTGGGCGACAACACCAGTATGAATGTAGAAACAATTTCTACAGGTTCTTTAGGGTTAGATATTGCTCTTGGTGCTGGTGGTTTACCATTAGGTCGTGTTGTTGAAATTTACGGTCCTGAATCAAGTGGTAAAACAACATTAACGTTGGAAGTTATTGCCGAAGCACAACGTAATGGAAAGATTTGTGCTTTTGTTGATGCAGAGCATGCGCTTGACCCAATTTATGCTGAAAAATTAGGCGTGAATATTAATGAATTATTAGTTTCGCAACCAGATACTGGTGAACAAGCATTAGAAATTTGTGACATGTTAACCCGTTCAGGTGCTATTGATATTATCGTAGTTGATTCAGTAGCTGCGTTAACACCAAAAGCAGAAATTGAAGGTGACATGGGTGACTCTCACATGGGTCTTCAAGCAAGAATGTTATCTCAAGCAATGCGTAAGTTAACGGGTAACTTAAAACAATCAAATACTATGATTATTTTCATTAACCAAATTCGTATGAAAATTGGTGTAATGTTTGGTTCTCCAGAAACCACAACCGGCGGTAACGCACTGAAATTCTATGCTTCTGTACGTTTAGACATTCGTCGTATTGGCGCAGTTAAAAGTGGTGATGAAATCATTGGTAACGAAACACGTGTTAAAGTGGTTAAAAATAAAATTGCTCCTCCATTTAAGCAAGTTGAATTTCAAATATTATATGGCCAAGGTATTAACAGTTTAGGTGAGTTAATCGACCTAGGTGTTAAACATGAAATGGTTGAAAAAGCAGGCGCTTGGTATAGCTACAAAGGTAGTAAAATTGGTCAAGGTAAAGCTAACTCAACTAAGTTTTTAGCAGAAAACCCTGAAATCGCTAAAGAATTAGACCAACGTTTACGTGCTCAGCTTTTAATAAAAAAAGATGCTGAAAAAGAAGAGACAAAAGAAACCACCAAAGAAAAAGCGTAGTCAGCAGTTACAATTAAACTGACTTATTAATATTCAAAAAAATCCCGGCTTGTCCGGGATTTTTTGTAT
>Ga0209395_1007071_pt1 | contig 11898 bp, 11 predicted proteins | sample GOMGulsemesocosm_3_FD_184635 | JGI IMG/M metagenome (GOLD analysis project Ga0209395, IMG submission 184635) | Methane-oxidizing microbial communities from mesocosms in the Gulf of Mexico - GOM9D Gulf of Mexico (SPAdes) (version 2) | ecosystem: Environmental > Aquatic > Marine > Cold seeps... | reverse complement strand
TAAAGGTCAGCTGAAAAAGAACATGGTGGCCTCTTGGTCACCTGCAGAACAATTTTACGCTTTAGCTGCGTAAGTCGAAAACCGTTTTGTTATTTTTCATGACAGATTAAAGGTTTGCGACAGAACCCTGCGTAGCTCAATGCGATAACCCCTTTAGTCACAACCCCTCCTGAAATCAAAAGGGGCCATTATAGCTTTGGACAAAGGGGACATTACGGCTTTGGGCCTACATAAATTTCTGTGCAAGTTCCTCCGCCAGTCTTGATAGAGTTATGCTGGCACACTGCCTTCAATCACCTTGCCATGCTTCACCAGAGCTCCGGGATATGAATGCCCGCTGTAAGATTCAGCGGGGGCGTGAAAAGGTCAAGAGCGCCATGAAAAACGCTGACCAGTCTATCAACGCAGCCTCATGCCAACACATGATCCGTGACAGACGCGCGTCGAATCCTTGAATCAAACGAACTTGCTAGCCAGCGCAGCGGCCCTGTGGAGGCCAGGCCTTGCTCTGCGGCCGGTGCTCCGTGAGCCTTTCGGCCTCTCTTGTGATCTGTGCCCCGCCAGTACTGGCCTCACCTGGCAGAGCAGTTCAAAGCTGTGGCTTTATGGGTCTAGCCACCCGTTTCAGGATTCGACGGTTTCTTTTCGATAATTGATGCAGAAAAGCTAAAGCCTAAATCCATTCTTTCCATTTCATTAAGGATTCTTTCTGTTAATGCTTGCTCCGATTCTTTCAAATAAATAACCTGGCGCATCAGGTTTTCCATGTGCATTTGCCGTTTCTTGTAGTGATTATAAATGGCAAACATCAGTGCCTCCAAACCTGTCACAGTGGTCTGGACAACAGCTGACCTTAAAAACTCTTATTCGAAGCCAAAGCCCTGGGGCACAAACGCCAGCGAAGGCCAAACCAATACCGACACCCCAACGGCAATTGCAAACCAGAATGCAACCTTATTAATAAGGGCGTAACTTCTCGCTTTGATATACAGATCATAAACCATTAGAAACCGGTTCTGTCGTTCGGCACTGGCCTCACCAGTATTAATACCCCACTGACTCGATGCGAAGTCGACCAAGAGTTTGGCGCTGGTTTTATTCGGTGTATATATCCTTGTCACTATATCCCTTCCTTTCTTGATAAACCTGCCTGCAAGCCCGGGCTGGGGGCAGGTCTCGCATCTCATATCAGTGCCAACATACAGCAGCTACGCTTGCTCGCACACCCAGAAAAGAGATAGTGCGGCAACTTGTCATATGAGTCATTGATTACGTTTGAAGAAACCTTTTATCTTTTCCCAGGCCTCTTTGCCGAGAAAAACAATGGCAAGCCAAAACAGCAACTCACCAACAACAACCAGAAAAGCCGTCACGCCTGCAACTTGTGCTTTAGACACATCCACAAATGGAAGCAGAGCAATGCCACCCCAAGCAATAAATGACAGGACTAACAGTGTATAACCAATAACTCTCTTCATCTTATGCTTTCATATAAGAGTTTATTAACCTGGACCAGTGTCTCACGTCAGCTACAAATGCAAGATCTGAGCATTCATTATCTGGCCTTCCACTCTGGCCTTCCACTCTGCCCGGCCCCACCAGTGCGGAGGCTCAGGGCTAAACAGCAACAGCTTGTTACATTAATTTTTAGGCAAATATTTAACCTGCTGCAAAGCTTGAAACAAAATCTGCTTATCTAACAAGGTTACATACTCCACATCAATAGCGGCGTCAAAGTCTGAGAACTGGGCTGAATCAAATGAGCCAGAGGTTTTAATATACATCATCATTTGTTCGACCAGCTGATCACCCAGGCGTAAAAGATGGGGGCGCACTTCACTCTTAAGATCTTTCGGTTCTTGCACCGAGGGTTGAGAGAGCAAGTCCGCACGGTATCGAAACTGTATGGCCTTAGCAACCGAGATTTGACACGAGATTTGCGCCTTAAAGAAATCTTCGACTGAGTCAGGCGCAAGGCCTTTATCACCAGCGGTCACTTTTGCTCTATCGATGACCCGATTTTCCCTCTCAATATCTTCGACAGGCAGGTGATTTTTCACTTTGAATAAAGCAACGTCTTTCATATAGCTGAGACGCTCGTTAATGGTTATAAATAATGCGTCCGGATTAGTTTCCGCTATTACCTGCAGAGGAAAAGCGACCGACAACAAAATAAATACGGCTCTTCGTAGATCTGTGTAACTTCTATGGGGCCATTTCCAGCCCGCCGCAGTAAAACAGTATGCTATTCCTAAACCCTGCGAAGGAGCGGTAACCCCTGGCGTTGGCCTTTACCGTCTGAATTTTTGAGTTCAGCCCTTCCGCCGCTGCGTTGCTGATGCGGTGTTTAAAGTACGTCAGGATGTTGGCCAGATGGGTCTTGATCATCTTGGCTTTTTTCTTGATGGGATCCAGCTGGCTTCTAATGGCCCATGCATACCACTTCTCGTAATGTTGTTCGGCGCTGTCTGCATCTCCGTAGCTCCAAAAATCTCGGAACAGCTCTTTAATCGCCCAGGCTCTGGCGACTTTTAAATCGGCGTTCTTTAGCCGCTCAAAAGTCTCAGCGTGCTTCTCTTTCTGATTTTCTTTTCGACGAACCTGATCAACGGCTTCATTCAGGTGCTGACTGATGTGGAAGCGGTCGTGAACTATGTCGGCTTGCGGCAGTTTCTCCGTGACGGCATTGGCGTAAGCCTTCCACATATCCAGCGCGACAGCCGTCACCTGTGCTTGCTGTGATGTCGTTAAAGCCCTTGATATCAGCGTATTACAGGCCACCTCGGTACGCTCCTCAACAACATCCAGCACTCGGCCGCCATTAAGATCAACCAGTGAACTGATGTAGCGATGCCCCGATCGAAACTGTTTTTCATCGATACCAATGAAGGGAATCGCCACCTCTTCTCGTCTTTTTAAGCCGCGCTCGACGGCCCTGGATTTTATCGCCTCGACCTGATGCCAGTTCAAACCCAGTAGCTTGCGCGCCTCTTCAACGCTGCGAGCCGCCGTTAATACGCGCACGGCAAAGGCTTCAAACAGCAGCGTAAATCGACTGTTTTTGCCCGCCCACGGTGCCTCAAGGCTCTTGGCTCCGTGGACTTTGCAGCGTACGCGCGGCAGCTGGCAATGTAGATAGGTTGAAAACTGCATGGTGTCCAAGTGCCGCCAAGTCCGCGATTTTCGATCATCATGTTTGGGGCATATGACACCGCAATCAGGGCAGGCGCCGCGGTCATCGCTATACTCGATGACGACGTCTACACGATGCTGGTCTAGTTTGAGGTCGACGCTGGAGATTTCCCAAGGCGAGTTTATTCCAAGCAGTAGGGCGTAATGATCTTCAACTTCCATAGATAAACGGGCCACATCATTTGATATCAAAAACTGGGTATTTTACCGATGTTTTCACACGGATCTACGAAGAACCCATTATTGGGTGTGAATAATATTGCTGATATTCGCAGTGAGCATGTGGTGAGAAGGAGTTAGTTCCTCGCCCCGGGTAAAAGTCGCGGCGCCCGATAATCAGAGTTAGGTTGTATTTGTAGGAGCCCGCTTGTATGGTAATTCTCGTCTAAATCAGGATGATAATAGGCGCCGGGATGGCAGGGTTTGCGTTCGGGTATTTGTATTTAAAATTCTGGATGTGAGGATCTGGTTGATCTGAACGTTTTATGTAGAGAGAAATGTAAAAAGGCCGATCACCCAAGTGCTGGAACGATCGGCCTGTATGTAGTTATTTTAGTTGCGTCAGCGCATCAAGCCACTTCACGCTCATTTACCATCGTTAACAATGACTCCACCAGGTAGTCCACATTATCCGCATTAATACCGGATAAATTTATACGGCTTGATGATGCCATATAAATACTGTGTTCACGTCTGAGTGTTTCGACCTGGGTTGGTGTTAAGCCCAAAAAGGAAAACATGCCCTGTTGCCGAGCCAGGTGAGAAAATCGGCTACTCAACTCACTGTTGACTAGTGCACTGGTAAACAGGCTGCGCATTTGTTTGATCCGTATTCGGATCTCGTCGAGCTCCTGCTGCCAGCTGGTTTTTAATATCGGATCATTAAGTATGGTTTTGACGATACTGCCGCCGTGTGTCGGGGGAACAAAATAGTAACCGCGAATAATATCCAGCGCCTGACTCAAGGCATTGTCCGCCTGTGAAGCGTTGGTGGCAATGACACTGAAGCTGCCAATACGCTCGCGGTAGATAGCAAAGTTCTTCGAGCAGGAGGCGGTGATGATCAGTTCTGGCAGTGTGTCGGCTAACAGACGAAGCCCGGCGGCATCTTCTTCAATACCTTCTCCGATGCCTTGGTAGGCGATATCCACAAACGGGGTAAAACCTTTTTCTAACGCAAGCTCGGCTACCGTTTGCCATTGCTCCAGCGATAGATCTTCACCGCTGGGGTTATGGCAACAGCCGTGCAGTAATACCACATCACCAGGCTGTACCTGCTGCAGCGAATGGAGCATGCCGTCGAAATCCAGTGAATGTGAGAGATCGTCGTAGTAGCGGTATTGTTTGAGCTCTAGCCCGATACGACCCAGCAGCGGCTCATGATTAACCCAAGTGGGGTCACTTAACCAGATGGTCGCGTTAGGGTTGCAGCGTTGAATATATTCCGCAGCGATCCTCAGGGCGCAACTGCCCCCGGGGGTTTGAATGGTGCGAACGCGGTTGTCATTAAGGGCGCGGTGTTTGGCGCCCAATAATAGTGTCTCCATGCCCTCAATAAACTCGGCATCACCCTTGGGATCGATATAAGCTTTACTGGATTCTTGTGATTGCCAAATGACTTCGGCCTGTTGGACGCTTGCCAGTACGGGGGCCTGGCCGCTAGCGTCTTTATAGACACCAACGCCAAGATCAATTTTGTTCGGATTATTGTCGTTGCGAAATATGGCGCTTAAGCCCAGCAGTGGATCACTGGGCATTGGCGAGAGGGATTGGCTGAGTGGCGGATATTTTGTAATCGACATCGAGTTTATTCTCCCCAGTTTTCAATACAATCAACAAAGACACTGAGGAATTTGTTAGTTTGGAACGCATCGACGGCTCGATGGTCAATACTCAGGGACACATAACACATTGGTTTGATGCTCATGGTGTCTTCGCCGTTTGTCTCAGTAACAACCACACGTTTTTCCAGTTTGCCGATACCAAGAATAGCCACCTGAGGCTGATTGATAATAATTGGTGCTGCAAACAGACTGCCGCTAACACCATGATTGGAGATGGTAAAGGTACCGTTTTTCATATCCGCGGGAGTTAGCTTGCCGTTACGTGCTTTGTCGGTTTGTGCCTGCAGTGCACTGGCAATATCAAACAGCTTTTTGGTTTGTACCTGTTGAACCACCGGAACTACCAGGCCGTCATCACCGAGGGCGGTACCAACACCAATATTAATATCTTCAAACAGTTCCAGCGCTTCATCGTGATAGCGGGCATTCATCTGTGGCACTGCCGCCATGGCCTTAACGGTTGCTGCGAGAAAATAAGCGGTAAAGGTAAGCTTGGCGCCTTGCTCGGCAAATTCTTTTTTATGCCAGCGACGGTGTTCGATAATGTTAGACATGTCCATCTCGAACACGCTGGTAACGTGTGGCGAGGTATGCAACAAACTCTTTACCATATGATTGGCAATGGCTTTACGCATGGGTGTATGTGGAACCATATTGCCCGTCAGCTTTGCGGCCGCGGTTTTACCGGAGCGAGGCGCAGGGCTGCTGGACACAGGACTAGAAGTCGAGCCAGCCGCTGGAACTTTTGACTGAGGATTGTTGATGAACGTCTGCACGTCTTCCCGGGTGACACGACCACGACGACCTGATCCGGTGATCAGGTTGATATCCAGATCATTCTCACGCAGGAGGCGGCGCACGGCAGGGCCGAGTAGATGGCGTGCGCTGTTTTCGGCTGAGATGACGTCGTTTGTGTCGACAGTATTTTCAGTTGTTACGCTTGCGGATGCGTTTTGTTCGCTGACAGCCTGTTGAGGTTTCTCGGCTTGTGTGGGCGGTTTCGCTGCTCCTGTAGACAGTCGGCCTAGCGCAATACCGGGTTCGACCTTGTCACCGGGACGTTTATAGATCTCAGCCAGTTGTCCAGCTTCAGTCGCACAGATTTCCATGGTGACTTTATCGGTTTCCAGCTCCATCAGGGGTTCACCTTTGCTTACCTGGCTGCCCACTTCAACCAGCCATTCAGAGATCTTGGCGGCGGTGCCTTCCAACTGCTCCTCTGACAGTTTGATATCAATATTTGCATCGGCGTTTGTATCAACATTGTCATCAACAGCGACATCGGCGACTGGGGTTTCTATTGCCGCTCTGGTTTCTATTGCTGTATCAGTGGGCACCGCTGCACGGGAGGTTAATTTCCCCAGTATGCTGTCAGGCCCTACATCATCTCCGGGTGCCTTGAGGATTTCTGCCAGGCTGCCATCGCCCGGTGCACAGATTTCCATGGTCACTTTATCGGTTTCCAGTTCCAGCAGCGGATCGCCCTCTGTCACTTCGGCGCCGCATTCAACAAGCCATTCGGACACCTTGGCCGTGGTGCCCTCCAGTTGATCAGCCGGCAAGGTAATATCAAGAATTGCAGACATAGTGTGTACTCCTTACGTCTCGATCAGGTGTTGCATGGTTTCGGCAATGCGTGCTTGCGAGGGAACGGCCACGTCCAGCAAATGAATATTGTGTGGGCTGGGAATGTCCGGCATGGTCAGGCGTTGAATGGGCGCGTCGAGATCAAAGAAAGCCTCGTCAGAGAGTACTGCTGCGATTTCGGCACCAAAGCCGGCGGTTTTGTTGTCTTCGTGCACGATCAGGCAGCGGCCGGTTTTCTTCACAGAAGCCAGTACACAGTCCTTGTCCCAGGGTTGCAGGGTGCGCAGGTCAATAACTTCGATACGTATATCGGAGTTTTGGCTCATGAGCTCTTTGGCCGCTTTTTCACAGCGCTCAACCATAGCTCCCCAGCAAACAACGCTCAGCTTGTCGCCTTGCAGCAGGGTCTTGGCCTTGCCGAAGGGAATAACAAACTCGTCACCCGGGTAGGGGCGGCGGGCCCAGCTGTTGTCCAGCAGGTTGCGGTGTTCAAAGAAAATACTGGGGTTGTTATCCCTCAGGGCGAAGCGCAGCAGTCCCACAGCATCTTCGGCATTGGAGGGCATGGCTACTTGCCAGCCCACCTTGTGAGCCCATTCCACCTCGTCGCTCATGGAGTGCCAGGGGTCGCCACGCTTTGCGAAGCCTCCGGGTATACGCACGACCATGGGGGCGGCAAATTGATTGTTGGTGCGCCAGCGCATAATGCCTGTGTCGGACAGTTGCTCGGCGGCGGGCTCGGCGTACTTGCGGAATTGAATCTCCGGTACTGGCATTAATCCGGCCAGGGCCATGCCGACGGAGCGGCCGATAATGCCTTCCTCGGAGAGGCTGGTATCGAACACACGCTGGTCGCCGTACTTTTCATTGAGTCCAAGAGTGGCGGCGTGCACACCACCTTTAGGGCCTACGTCTTCGCCAAACACCAGAACCTTGGGATTGGTATCCAGCTCGTAGTCCAGTGTTTTACGAATGGCGGTGAGCATATTGAGTCGCGAGCCTTCGGGTTTGGGCTCGGCGCTGCTGGCCGGAAAGTCGGTGCCTTCGGGGGCGAGGCCACCACGCAGCTGAACTTCCGGCGTGCCATTGGCGTCGGTTTCGGCATAAACATAGCGCTGTATTTTGGCGCTGTCGGGTTCTGGGCGTTGCTTGGCCTTTTCGACCGCGGCCAGTATCTCGTCGGTCGCCTGCTGCTCCAGCGCTTGCCACTGATGGTTGCTCACAATTCCCTTGTTGTGCAGGTGCTCACGTAGCTTGGGCAGGGGGTCGCGGCTTTGCTCGTCGGCAATAAAGGCTTCGTCTTTGTAGGTTTGGGTGTCCTGAAACGTGTGGCCACACAGGCGCGGTACCTTTAAACGCAGCAGGCAGGTGCCTTCACCAGAGCGGACATAGTCAACCGCTTCTTTAATCAAGCGTGGCGCCTCAACGGGATCGGTGCCGTCGCCGTCAATAATTTTCAGGTTTTTGTAGGCCGCCAGGTTGGCAACCTGATCGCCACCGGGGGTTTGTACTTCCTGGGGCACAGAAATACCGTAGCCATTGTCTTCAATGTAAAACAGATGCGGCAGATTGTTGGTGGTGGAAATATTTAACGATGCCCAAAAACCACTGGTGGACATGGAGGAGTCGCCGCCCATGGAAACACCAATGGCTCCCTGGTAATGGCTGTCGTTAAGTTGATCGCGGTGATAGGTGATCGATTGGGCCCAGCCGGCGATGGGGGAATACTGGGCTCCCACGCCACCGCACATAGGGAATAACATGGCACCGGTGCGCTCCACATTCGGGTAGTTACAGACTACGCCGATATCCCGTCCATCACTGTAACCGCCGGCCTTGGCCATGGGCGCCGCTACGGCTTCTTCAATGTCAAGTCCGAGAGACAGTACGAAAGGACGAGAGCGGTAGTAGCCGGTAGCCGCATCGTGAGGGTGGGTCAGCAGGGATCCGAGCAGTATCTGGGCCAGATCATGTCCGCGGGCTGAAAACTGGTTGAATACCAGTTTGGCAGGCACCAGATCGCGCTCTTCAATGGTGTCCATGGCTCGAGACAGCAGCAGCAGGTAGCTGATACGTTGCCAGTCAAAATCGGTATCTGTTAGATCGAAAGGTTGCTTGTTGGCGGCACCCATGGAATTCCCCTCTATGCATCCTCAGCGGCTAGCCGCTTGAGTGACGGTTATTAGTGTAGTTGGAGGGTATTTTAGGTAGAAGATGGCGAAATTAGCTTGCTTAATTGCCGTCTAATAACAATAATTGGCAATTATGTTTCTAAAAATAGTGATTTTTTAAAAGGATATTTCTATTGATGCTGGATCGATACGATGCCGCAATTTTGAAGGCGCTACAACGTGAGGGACGGCTCTCTAATCGCGAACTGGCCGAACTGGTGGGTCTTTCGGCGGCACCTTGCTGGCGCCGGGTCAAGCGCCTGGAGGAGGAGGGTTATATTCAGGATTACATTGCCCTGGTGAACCCCAAGAAAGTCGACTTACAGGTATTTGCTTTTGCTGAGATATCTCTGGATAACCATCACCCAGAAACCCTGTCGGCCTTCGATGAGGTGGTGCAACAGTCTCCCGAAATACTCGAGTGTCACTCTGTCAGTGGGCAGTGTGATTATTTATTAAAAATCGTGGCGCGGGATATGGAGGCGTATGAGCGCTTCTTAAGTGGGCAACTGCTGCAGGTAAAGGGGATTCGTTCGGCCAATACGTTGTTCTCTCTCAAGCAGTCGAAAATGACCCGCGCCTTACCCATTGATTAAATTGTAGGAGCCCGCACCTACGGGGCGGCTTTATCACTTGTGCCAGCCCTGGCTTTATAAAGCGGCTCAACTGACTTTATCTGTATTCGCTTGCGATCTTCTTCAACTTCTCTCAGCGGTTCAACCCTCTCCATTGTAGTTTGACTGCGTACCGCAAGCTGTTGATATTCCGCGGTTCCCTTCGATTTCCACTCAATCTCTTTATCGCTCACTTGGCGTAGAATTTTTGCCGGGCTGCCTACCACCATGGAGCGTGCCGGGCATTCAAACTTGGCTTTGACAAAAGCGCAGGCAGAAACAATTGATTCCTCGCCTATAGTGGCCCCATCCATCACCACCGCGTTCATGCCTACCAGGGAGTTGCGTCCATTCGCCAGCGGCTTTGTCCAAACCCCTCATGGAGAACTGTCTAAAACCCATCACCTGTTTAATAATCCCGAACACCGGCTCCACCGTTTGTTTTCTCAGTGCGTATAACGCGCGCCCCGCGCAGGTTGTCAATCGATGCTTCATGCGCTCGACGGGGTCATCGGTGTGCGGTGCAGGTGTGTCGTGGGCAAAACGTTCAAACACATCCACGTTGTGATGTTCTCGTGCGACCGCCAATGACGGCGTCATGCCCACAGCCTCGCAGGCGCCGATATTGGCGGCGCTGTTATAGCCCGTGTCCGCCACCAGATCATGGATCGCGCCCAACTTATCTGGCAGAACATCCAGTTTTTTTAACGCCGGTTCTATTTGCTGCTTGTCGTTCGGCGCTTGCGTCATGTGTGTTGCGGCCACCAACATTGTGTCAATGTCGACGCTGGCTTGGGCGTTGTAACACTGCTCGAAGCCGCCACCCGATACCGGCATGATGCGCGACTGCTCGTCCGTTAAATTAACTTGGTCCTTGTCGAGAGGGCCGGACTGTGGCGGTTTGGGTTCTTTGCCCCGTGGTTTTATACCCGCGTCCCTCTGCGCCTGACGCTTGGCTTCTTTTTGTTGATACTCAACCTTCTCGCGGGCAAATCGTTCTTGGGCTCGCGCCTCAATGGTTGCCTTTGCGGCGGCCAGCACTTTGAGTCGGTCTTGGCGCCGAGCAATCTCAGCGGGAATATCCATGGCGTCGTTAACGGGCGCGCTATCGGCCGCTTCGGCCTGCGCCGTTAATGCCTGCACCTCAGCCTTTAGCTGTTTCTCAATTTTTTGAGCGTGCGCGTAAGACAAGGCTTTGTGCTTGCTGGCGTTGGCTTTTATTTTGGTGCCGTCCAAGGCGATGCGCCCCAGCTTAACCAGCTTCATTTCACTGGCCAGCAACAGTACCTGCACAAATAAGTTTTCGAGTTGAGGCAAGAAACGTCGCCGAAAGGTCGCGATGGTGTCGTGGTCGGGATGCGTATTGGCCGCCAGGTAGCGGAAGGCCACTGAGTCGTAGCTGGCGCGTTCAATCTTCCGGCTGGAAAAAACACCCGTGGCGTAACCGTAAATCAATAGACTGAGCAGCGTGGCCGGGTGATGTGCTTTGGAGCCGCGCCCTTGGTATTGGCGGGTTATTTCTGACAGGTCGAGGCCATCGACAACCTCCACGACAAAGCGAGCGAGATGATCTTCCGGCAACCAATCAGATACCGACGGAGGAAGCAGGTAATCGACCTCTCGATCAATGGTGATAAAACGATTCATCTGGTATTTCCGGCGGCGACTACTGAAGGAGGCCATTATCTCATATATGCAAGCGGATTAAGTCCGACAGACTGCTAGTAAGTAAAGCGCTAGGATTATGGTTGAAAAGAAATTTCAGTAACTGAATATGGGAGTGGGAGTTATGAACAAGAAGCAACTGAAGAAATCACTACAGCTGGGCTTGATGGCCGGTGGTTTTATGGCCAGTGCTTTTATGGTGAGTGCTGCGATGGCCAGTGGCCAAGCGGCGAGTACCAGCAGTATTGCTGCAGATCACGTGCAGTACGCCCAGTGTGGCAGTCTGATCGACCCGGTTAATAAAAAGGTGGTGAAGGATGTCACCATCAAAATTGAAGGCAATAGGTTCTCGGAAGTGACCGCTGGCGGCAAGGTGCCTGCCGGTGCAGAAGTTACTGACTTGAGCAACGCCACCTGTCTGCCCGGCCTGTTTGAATTGCATGCACACCTGTCATTAGATTTAAAAATCCATCCTGCAAAGCTCAGTAGTTCCAAGGCGGCACTTATTCAACTGCGCCAGGCACAGCGGGCAATGAAAGATGGCTTTACCACTATCCGTTCTACCGCCGAGTGGGGTCACAGGGTAGCCAGCAATCTCAATGGCGGCTAAAATGCTATGGCAGCCTTTTTAGCCTAAGATTGGGTTGGTAGGCGCGCCATGTAAATCAGTGCACTACCGTTATTTCGATCCATCGGACACATCCGTTTATGACGTATTGATATGGCCGTTAAAACTATCATTGGCAAAGTTTTTGCTTTGCATCGCCAAGGGGTCACCGCCATGCGCTTGCACCGCTATGCACTTATCGGCAGCCTGCTTTGCTC
>Ga0209395_1007049_pt1 | contig 11919 bp, 8 predicted proteins | sample GOMGulsemesocosm_3_FD_184635 | JGI IMG/M metagenome (GOLD analysis project Ga0209395, IMG submission 184635) | Methane-oxidizing microbial communities from mesocosms in the Gulf of Mexico - GOM9D Gulf of Mexico (SPAdes) (version 2) | ecosystem: Environmental > Aquatic > Marine > Cold seeps... | reverse complement strand
GTCATCCAGCTGATCCGCTGAACCAATGGTGAGCGCGTCGCGATCATAATGCACTTGATCGGGTGTGATGTTTGGCAGCTCGTTAATCACCTGTTCCCATTGATCCAGATCGCCGTGTTGACGGCCATACAGGCGCTCAGCGATAGCGGCTTTGAATTGCTCGCCAAACTGTTCCAGTTCGGTGTCGTGAATATGAGCGAAAAAGTCGTCGAAGTTAATCATCAGAATGAGTCATTGAAAGTGATTATTTATGGGCCAACAGGGACATAAAATTAAAACATTGGAACCAAGGTGTAACGTGGCTAAACCCGGCCTGATGTAGGCGGGTGCGATGGGTGCCGAGGGTGTCGGGGATCAACACGTTGTCCAACGCTTCACGCTTCTGGGCGATTTCCAGATCGCTGTAACCCTGCTGACGTTTAAAGGCGTAGTAATAATCCGTTAGGGTCTCCTGCTCGTGCTCATTGGGTAGGTTGGTCTTTTCAGAGAGCACCAGTACACCGCCAGGGTTGAGGCCACTGTAAATGTGTTCTAGCAATGGTTCGCGCAGGGACGGCTCGATAAATTGCAGCGTCAGGTTCATCACCACCAGAGAGGCATTCTCAATCTTGGTGTCCATGATGTCCTGACAGCGAATTTCGACCGGCGAGGCAGAGTCGTCCTGATCGATGATTTGCTGGCAACGGGAGGTCATGGCTTCGGAGTTATCGATACCGATAATGCGGCAGCTGTCATCAGGTAGGTTGTGGCGCATGCTGAGAATGCCCGCACCAAGTGAGCAGCCGAGATCGTAACAGTTGCTGCCGGGTTTAACGACTTCACGCGTGATCACACCGATCATGTCTAGCATCATGCCGTAACCGGGCACCGAACGGCTGATCATGTCGCTAAACACGGAGGCGACACGATCATCGAATTTAAATTTTTCAATTTGCTCGCGCGGTGAGGCGAACACCTTATCCTGGCTCATGCTTTTACTTACCTGTAGACCGGGCAATAGCCCTTTTCTTGAAGCGCGAGTTTAGCAGAATTAGGATCTATTTTGTCACTCTGTGTGAAAAGGGGGAAGCCCGGAAAGATTTTTGCTTTTAGGCGAAATAGCGCATGCACGGTTGAAATAACTGGTTGGATTAATGGGCGGCTTGTTCTCCCCACAGTTCTTCTAGACGGTTATCGCGACCGCAACTGTAGCGGTAATATTTGTAGCGGATGGGGTTTTTCTGATAATAATCTTGATGGTAGTCCTCAGCTGCGAAGAAGCTGGCTGCGGCACTAATCGGCGTGACAATGTCACCTTTGAAGCTTTTGTTGTCTAGCAGCTCAGCTTTGGATTGCTGAGCCAGTTGGCGCTGTTTTACATTGTGGTAAAAAATCTCGGTACGGTACTGATTACCCTTGTCGCAGAACTGACCACGTGCATCAGTGGGGTCAATGTTGTGCCAGAAGGTTTGCAGTAATTTTTCGTAACTGATCACGGCGGGATCGTAAATAACCTGCACCACTTCCGCATGGCCGGTGCTGCCGCGCGAAACCTGCTGGTAGGTTGGTTTGTCCTCATGCCCTCCCATGTAGCCGGAAGTGGTGCTAATCACACCTTTCAATTTATCGTAGGGTGGTTCCATGCACCAGAAACAGCCGCCGGCGAAGGTCGCTGTGGCATGGTTGCTGGGTGCTTCGTCGCTGGTGTTTGCGATGGCATTGAAGCTGAATAGAGCGAGAATCATGAATAACAAAGGCTTCATTTAATGTGTTCTCCAGAACATTGCGAGTCTTATAGTGAGACATCTGAGTTGTGTGACTATTGGACTTGTTAATGGTTCGTTACTGCTGGCCGAAGCATTGCAAATAGGTGTAAAAAAACTGATCATCAATGCTACGACTGACAAGGTACTTTTTATGTTCAAATCCCTGAGTTTATTTTCGCTGAAAGCCAGCTTTTTAGCTTTGCTGATGGTGCTAGCGGGTTGCGCCACTTTTTCTATGCCCTTTGAAAAACCGGATGTGAAACTGGTTTCAGTTAAGCTGCTGCCATCGGAAGGATTAGAGCAACGGCTGGCTATTAAGTTACGCGTCACGAACCCAAATTCGGTGACTTTACCGTTGGTGGGTATGAAATATAGCCTTGGCTTGCAGGGGTATGATCTGGTCAGTGGCGTGACTCGGGATATCGCTTCTATCCCCGGCTATTCTGAGGCCGATGTGGAGTTAGTGGCGACGGTGGATTGGATCAATGGCCTGCGTTTGCTACAGTCGGTGATTGCTCAGCCTGAAACGTCGGTGAGCTACGAGCTGGATGCCAAACTTGATCCGGGCAGATTGTTGCCCGCTTTTCATATTACGGAACGAGGCATGATCGATCTTGCTCAACCTGAGTGAGTTTTCGCTTACTCTTTTCCTTAGGCTTGCTTCCTGAGCCGCTAAACAAATCCATGGATAAAGGATGAGCGTACCATTACGCCTGATTATTACGCTGGGCTTGCTCAGCGGACTAGTGGCGGCTGCGATCGATATGTATCTGCCTGCCATGCCCACACTGGCGCAGGCGCTGGGCAGCGATACTGGCGCGGTACAACAAACTCTTTCGATGTTTCTGCTTGGCGCGGCTGTCAGCCAAGCTATCTTCGGTCCACTTGCAGATCGTTTTGGCCGTCGCCCTATTTTATTAGTGGGCATGTCGCTGTTTGCACTGGCAAGTTTGCTCTGTACGCAGGTTGTTAATGTTGAGCAGCTGATTGTGCTGCGCCTTGCGCAGGCTCTGGGAGCGGCCGCAGGGAACGTGGTGGTACAGGCGTTGATTCGTGATTTGTATGACCACGATGAGGCCGCACGCATGCTGTCCTTTGTGATGGGCGTGATGACAGTGATTCCTTTGCTGGCGCCTGCAGTGGGCGGTTATTTGTTGGTGTGGGCTGGTTGGCAGTCGATCTTCTGGTGCCTGGCGTTGTTTGGTTTGCTGGCGTTGTTGCTGGTGTTTTATTTATTACCAGAAACGTTACCCGTTGAAAAACGTCAGCCTTTGCATCCCGCTCATTTGATGCGTGCCTACTGGCATATCGTCAGCCACCGCAACGCGATGGCCTATAACCTGTGCGGCGGTTTTGTGTTTGCCACCATGTTTGCCTTTATCACCGGTTCGCCCTTTGTCTATATCGAATATTTTGGTGTTGAGCCACAGTATTTTGGTTATCTGTTTGGCGCCAATATTGTGCTGATGATGTGCTGTAATTATTTTAATGCCCGTTGGATTAAGCGGTTGGGCAGTGAACGGTTATTGCGGATAGGTATTTCAATTCACGTCATTGCGGCGGCGTTTCTTTTGCTTAACTGTCTGACGGGCATGGCCGGTCTGGTTGGCGTGGTGGTGCCGTGCATCATCACGGTGGGGGTGTTGGGGCTGGTGGCTGCTAACTCGACCAGTGCGGCGCTATCCTGTTTTGACAGCCATGGCGGCAAGGCTTCGGGGGTGTTAGGTGTTACTCGTATGGGGTTAGGTGGTGTGTCTGGTGGGGTTGTTGGCTTGCTGCATAACGGCAGTATTCTGGTGATGGCTGCCATTATGCTGGTTTGCGCGGTGCTGGCTTGGTTATCCTTGATGCTGGTTCAAGCTAAGATGAACGCTAAGGCTGCTTAACCGCGCTGAGAGCTGTTTTGAATTGCTGGATTTTCTGTTGCAGCCTACGGGTGTTTTCGGGCCCCATGCGGATCAACTGTTTGTGTACAGCAGGGGCGCTTTCCAACGTCGAATAGGCGAATTTATAGAGCACATTAGGTCGCACCAACTCAATCTGCTCTTCCATAATCGGGGCGTTTAACAGGACATCAAAAGCCTGCATCAGGGTGTCGTGGAAATTACGACCTGGGTAGCCCAGTTCACCAAAGGCCTGTTCCATCAAGGGTGAATAACGCTGGTAGAGCTCGCTGGCCATTTCATTATCAACACTTTCAAGCAGGCTGATATAGGGTGTATAACGCTTGAATCCGGCTGGATCTAAAAAGACTTTGATGCCACCTTCGCTGTGCTTGAATTTATGCTCAGGTTTAGGGATCGGTAGATGTTTTTTGGCGATTTTACCCTGTGCCATATTGTCGATGACCACCACAAATTTACGAATGGCTTCCTCTGTGGTGATCCAGTCAGCCCACTTGAGAGACGGAGTTAGCTTGCCGGCGGCCTGCTGAACTTCAATGTCGCTGTCATTTAAATTTGGCAAAGGTGGTTGTGCCGGTTCGCTGTCAGCAGGGAGGGGCGATTGAGTGGTCTGCAGCTGCGATTGGTCGATGGTTTCTGTCGGGGCGACTGTCTGTTCGGTGATGCTCTGCTGCTCGGCGTCATCAAGAGCCGGTACTTCCAGCGAGTCTTTGAACAGGTTGAACAGCAGATAGCTGCATATCACAACGGCAACCAGTGACGCGACAACGCCTACGGAGCGAACGATGGTGATTTTTCTGCTGCTTGTGGCGCCGTTGTTTTGGAATTGTTGGTGTGCTGATTCTGGATCCGCGTGTAGACCTTCATTTTGTTCTGATGACATGCCGGTAAACCCCAATTAATTTTGCAGTGAAAAGCGGACTTGAATTTGGCGGGATAAAGACATTTCGCCAGTTGGATAACTGGCTTCAGCCTTCATATCAGACATCATCGCCATGCGCATTTGGGGAACCGGACGATGGCTTCCAGATGTGTGAATCCACAGAGTTTTTCCTAGCGTGTCTCCGCTGGCTTGAGCTAACAGCTCGGCCTGTTGTTTGGCGTCATGGAAGGCGGCTTGCAGGGCTTTGTTTTCCAGTTCTTTGCGATTACTGAAATCCAGTTGCAGCTGGCCAGTATTGCTGGCACCAATATCGACTGCGCCTTCTAGCAATTTTGGATAGTTGAGTAGATCGCGAAGTTTGATCTGTACATCACGGCTAACGCGGTAGCCGATCAGTTGGCGATTATTTTTGTGGTCGTATTCGGGGTAAATGGTCAGGCGCGCAGCCTGGAGATCTTTCTTTTTGATGCCAAGCTGTTGGGTTAAGGTCAGCAGATCGTCAACCTGGCTATCAACAGTGCTTTTAGCGCGGCGTGCCTGTTTGTCTCGCTGTGAAAAGGTCAGGGTTAGCAGGGCGATATCCGGTGTTTCATTCACCAGTCCCTGGCCGCTGACTTCAATGTGGCGGATGTTGATAGCCTGCTGGTTGGAGTCTGCCTGAACGGGCAGTGCCAAGGTAATAAATGCCAGTGTGGTGACTGCCCAACGAGTGACCTGATTCATGTGTGCTCCTGCGGATTAAGATTCAGTTCCCTTAGAAGATACCCTAAACAGTTAGTTCCTTATAGCGGCTAAATCATATCCATTAGGTTGCGTAACCCAGCGATCGCATTGTTGCCGCGTTTGCGTTTAGCTTCCGGGTTACCGTCATTGTTGCCCTCCCACTCCAGATCATCTTGAGGTAATTCATCAAGAAAACGGCTGACGGTGGTGTCGAAGGTTTCACCAAACTGTTTACGTTTTTTGGCCATGGTTAGGGCCAGGGTTTTCTTGGCACGGGTAATGCCTACATAGAAAAGGCGACGCTCCTCTTCGATGTTATCGGTTTCGATACTGTTTCGATGCGGCAGAATTTCCTCTTCCAGCCCCATGATGAAGACGTGTGGGAACTCCAGTCCTTTGGCGGCGTGCATGGTCATTAGCTGCACTTGATTAGTATCTTCTTCGTCTTTCTGGCGTTCCAACATGTCGCGCAACATAAGGCGAGACAGGGAATCGGCCAGGTCGGCCACCGGATCCTGCAAGCTATCCTCCGGCAGGCTGTTCTTGATGCTGTCCATCAAATACCAGATATTAGCCATGCGGCGATCAGCCACACCACGGCTGCTGCTGTTTTGTTCCAGCCAGCTGTCGTAATCCAGCTCGTCAATCATCTCCTTGGCGGCGTCGTCAAAGTCCAGCTGGTGCCAACGGCGGGTAACGGAGTCGAGCCAGTGTCGGAAGCGGCGTAGTTTGTCGAGGTGTTGAGGTTTGAGGTGTTGTTCCAGCCCCAATTCATCACAGGCATTGTACAGGCTGGTTTCGCGGTCGGTGGCGTATTGGCCCAGTGCTTCCAGTGTGCTGGAACCAATTTGGCGGCGCGGCACATTAATCACGCGTAGGAAGGCCGTGTCGTCCTCTGGGTTTACGATCAGCCTTAGGTAGGCGAGCATGTCCTTGACCTCAGCCTTGTCGAAGAACGAGGTGCCGCCACTGATGTGGTAGGGTACCTGGAACTGTTGCAGTTTGAGTTCCAGAATGCGCGATTGGTAATTACCACGATAAAGCACAGCAAAATCTTCAAACTTACTACGTTTTTGCAGGCGTTGGCTGACGATTTCAGTAGCGATTCGCTCTGCTTCGGCCTCTTCATTTGAGCATTGCAGAATGCGAATTGGATCACCGAAGCCGATGTCACACCAAAGTTTTTTCTCGAACACGTGTTCGTTATTGGCGATCACCTGGTTGGCGGCCTTGAGGATACAGCCACAGGAGCGATAGTTCTGCTCCAGTTTGATGACGTCCAAACGTGGGAAATCAGTTTGTAATCTGACCAGGTTTTCTGGCACTGCGCCGCGCCATGCGTAGATCGACTGGTCATCGTCGCCTACCACGGTAAAGGCCTGTCGTACGCCAACCAGTTGTTTTACCAGCAGATACTGGCTTTCATTGGTGTCCTGATACTCATCCACCAGCAGGTAGCGGATTTTGTCCTGCCAGCGGTCTAGAATGTCCGGGCTGTCCATAAACAGCTTGGTGGGTAGTAAAATCAAATCATCGAAATCTACTGCGTTATAGGCGCGCAGCATGCGGTTGTAGAGCGCATATACATTAGCGATGGTGACGTCATTACCGGTTTTCGCCTGCGCCAAAGCAGTTTCCGGCTCAACCATGGCGTTTTTCCAATTAGAAATCTGGTGTTGCGCTTGATTAGCGAGTTCACGAATCTGGTCGCCTTCACTGGGTAGTAATTCTTTAATAAGCGTGAGAGCGTCGTGGGCATCAAACAGCGAAAAGCCGGGCTTGATACTCAGCTGTTTGTATTCCTTGCGGATAATCGTCAGTCCCAGGTTGTGAAAAGTACTGACGCTGACAGCCTTGGCGGTATCGCCTTTGAGTTGCTTGCCAACACGCTCTTTCATTTCACGTGCGGCTTTATTGGTAAAGGTCACCGCATAGATGTGGCGCGGCTCAATGCCGACCTTATTGACCAAGTGGGCAATTTTGTGGGTGATTACGGTGGTTTTACCACTGCCTGCACCGGCTAAAACGAGAAGAGGTTTGTCGTTGGTGACGATAGCCAGTTGTTGCTGTTTGTTGAGTTTTGACAAGTAAGGAAGCTCGGATAAACAAATGACGGGCAATTCTAGCAACGCAAAGTGATAGGGAACAGTTTTGTTCGTTATTAATGATTGTTAGTCGTAATACTTTTAGCATATAAACAATATAAAAAAGCTGTTTAACTCAAAAACTATAAAAAAAAATTGTATAAACTATACTCTGAAATAATTCCTGATAATCCTGGTGAAAGGGTATGCCGAACGAACAGTTTGTATTACTGATAGATGTGATGGATTCATCACGTTTAAAGGATCGACAGGCTTTGAGTGTTTCTCTTGGCGAGGCACTGGCTGAGCTGAATAGACAGTTTGCGCCACAGTTGTTAGCGCCCTTTGAGATTACTCGCGGTGATGAAGTGGCTGCAGTGCTGACATCGGCGCAGCCGTTGTATCTTATGTGCCGGGTGTTAAATGATTTTTTGCATCCGGTGAAGTACAGACTGGTATTGTGTTATGGCGAGTTAATAGCGGGGCTGGAAACTCGCCGTAGTACGGTGATTGATGGCCCGGCTTTTTATCAGGCTCGGCAGATGATGTTGCAGCTGAAACGTACACGGCGCTCTGTTGCGTTATCTTCGCGAGCCGAGCATGTGGATCCTGTTCTGCAAAGTATGATGAACATGCTGTTGTGGCAGTGGGGCGGCTTTACGGCGTTGCAGCAGCAGATAATGAGCCTTTATCTGCTGCATCGGAATCAGGTAGCGGTTGCTGGTATTGTTGGACGCAGCCAGCAGCAGGTGCAAAATACTCTGCAACGGTGCGGTTGGGAAACCATTGAGGAGGGGGAACGGCAGGTTAAGCACCTGTTGCTACTATTGCAGCGGGCACATCGTTGATTTTTTCGGATAAATTTACCTCAAGCTGGCTTCAATTAAAATTAGTCGTGAGCCACAATAAGTATCAATTCGCGTAAACAACAAACATCCCTGTTCATTTGGTGGTTATGCCAGTCGCAGCGTATCCAGCGGTATGGGCTTTTCAATATGGTAGCCCTGTAAATAATCAATGCCAATTTCGAGCAATTTTTCCTGGATGGCGGCATTTTCAACGTATTCAGCGATGGTTTGCTTGCCCATTAGGTGCGCCATTTCGTTGATGGATTTCACCATGGCGAAATCATGGGTTGATTCGGCAATACCTTTGACAAAAGCGCCATCAATTTTCAGGTAGTCGACAGGTATTTTCTTGAGGTAAGTATAGGAGGATTGTCCTGTGCCGAAATCATCCAGTGCGAATTTGAAGCCCAGCTCCTTGAGCTCGGCAACGACTTCCATGGCGTCGGTGAGGTTAATCACGGCAGCCGTTTCGGTTACTTCAAAACAGATTTTGTCACGTGGAATGTTAGTCGCCAGAAGCTCATCCAGAATGAAGTCCATTAGCGTTTCATCATTAAGTGAATGACCAGACAGGTTAATGGTCAGGCAGTCAATCTGAGCCAGTTGTTCGCTGTTCGCCATTGCCCAAGTAAAAACATTTTGAATGACCCAGCGATCAACGGCCTGCATGCGGTTATAACGTTCAGCGGCCTGGATAAATTCGCCGGGCGCCAGATGAATGCCCAACTCGTCTTCAATAGAGAGCAGAATTTCATAATGGGGTTTTTTATTATCGGCTGAAGCAGGCATGATTTTTTGGCAGCGTAGTTTAAGGCGCTCTTCATCCAGGGCCTTGTTGAGTTGAGCGAAATTGTTCATCACTTCTGCACGGACAGCCTGCTCTTTGTCATTGGGCTGGTAAATATGGACCTTATTACTCCCTGCTTCCTTGGCGGAGAGTCGAGCGGAGTCAGCGGCATTGATAATAGTGGCGGTGTTTTCAGTGGCTTCGTCTACAGCCACAATGCCGATGCTAGCGCCAACGGTATAGGTTTTGTTGTCCCACTTGAAACGGTACTCTTGAACGCTGTCCTTTATTTCTGAGGCGAAATTCCTAGCGCTTTGAATATCGGTATCCTTGAGAATAAACAGGAATTCGTCACCGGCAATACGCGCAACAATATTCGGGCTTTGAACGCAGGCTGTTAGTAGTTTGCTGATTTCTGTGAGTAATGTGTCGCCCGCATCATGGCCACAGGCATTGTTGATGACCTTGAACTGATCAAGATCCATATGACAAACGGCATGGTGGGTTTGATAGCGTTTTGCTTGTGACAGTGTGTGATTTAATTCGCGTTCAAATTGCTTACGGTTGATGAGTCCGGTGAGCTCATCGTGGCTGGCTTGATAGCTCATCTGATCGTACATATCCTGCACCATGGCATCCAGGTTCTGATCGACAAAGGGCTCGTCGGGCGCGTCTATCAATTTAGCGTGGCCGCTTTGTAAGTGCTCAGCCATTTCACGCAAGCTCAGCTCAACTACCTTCATGCCCTGATGGTTTACGAAGACGAATTTGTGGTGATCCTGGCCAATCCAGGCCAGGTGCATTTGTGTTGCTTTGTCACCTTCTCCGTATTCAACCCAATTACCAACCCGCAGGTTTCTGGCACGGCGTACCCAGCGTGATAAGGCTTGACTCTGCACGGCTTCGTCGTCGATGTAACAGAAGGCATCGTCTGGTGTGGAAAGGAATTCGTCAGCATTAACAAACTCTGGCGCAGGTGCGTTTTGTTCTGGATTAAAGAGGTTTTCCAGTGTCGGCAGAAGCTTATTCATTTGTGCCTGACCACCGGGCGCTTCTTTGATGCCAATGGTGATAATTTTAAGTAGTCCGGTACCCTGTTGATGCAGGGCCTCCAGATTGCTTTCCGGGCTGAACAGCGCAAGTGATTTGATCACATTGGCGTAACTTTTCCAGATGGCACTTTCCTGGCCGTCACGCAGCAGCGTAAAGACCAATAACTCCCGCCAACCCTGATTGATCAGGTCAACCAGCACTTTAGGCACCTGTTTGCTTGTCAGTTGCAGTTCAATGAAGCGGCGAATAGTGTATTTACCCTTTTCGATGGTCTCGAGACCATCGCAGGATTTAACTAGGCGTTCAGTATTACGTTGGGTGATGGACTCCTGTTTGATGATAAGCTCATCAAGTTCGTTGGCAGCGGTGTTGAAGACACTGGTGTCTTGATCAAAGTTGTGGCTGATGTGCTCGATAGCCAGGGTGATTTTCTGTTCATTTAGCGGACTTAACTGGCCGCCGTTATAACCCAGTCTCGCCAGTCGATTAAGCACCTGCCTAGCGGGGTGGTTGGCATCTTCAAAAAAACTTTCATCCTGAATAAAGATTTTAAGCAGGGGTATTTCGAGCTGCTTGAAAACTGGCTTGATGGTGTCTGACAGGTGCTGGTTGTTATCCATAGAGCTTAAAAATTTGTCAGTAACATCAACGGCCGTATTGTCGCGCTCACTCAGCGTTTGCTCTGCCCCCAAGCAGTCTGCCAGACGAAGTCGCAAAGGCTGATCAGAAGCCGTTTCGGTTTCTGGATCAGGCTGGTCTTTCGGGCGGCTTTGTAATTGAGTGAGTTGTGAAAGCAATTGCTCGGTCGCTATTGGTGGCAGACTTTGTTGGTTGCTTGCTGTTGTCGCCGCGCCGGGGGCTTGCTGCAGAGATAGCAGGTTATGAACTGCTGATAGCGGCTGTGTGGAACTAATTTGAGCCGGTTTTGCTGGATGCTGTGCCTGTTCTGCAAGGCCTGTGGCCATGCTGGCTGGGCCGGGGCCAGCACCGGGGCCGTGTGGTTGTTCTGTTGCTGATTCAGAGGCCTGTTGGAAGTCGACAACATTGTCAGACGATTCTGATCTTACTGCTTGATAGACAATGACCGGTAACACATCGTTTTTGATGAACAGGTCGTTTAGGGTGACATATAACCGTTTAAGCTCTTTAACAATGATCTGAGTTTCAAAGGCTTTCAGTACCGCCTGCATCATTTTTCGCGGCAGCGCCAAGGGGGTAATGGCGCGGTAAAAAGCATGGCTGATATAGGTTGGGTTCAGCGGGTTGTTCTTATGGTTGACCTCGGTGCCGGTGAGCTCAGTCATACGTAGTTGCAGGTCGTAGAGGATTCCCCTGTAATGTTGATCAGCCCGGTTAATGACGACCTTTACCAGCAGCCAGTCTTCAAAATCATCCTTTTCAACCAATGATAGGGTTTTTGGGTTTTCGCTGGGCATGGATTCGGGCAGTGAAACCGGTTGGCCTGATAGCCAGTTATCAACTTCCTGCTTTAGGGTGTATTTGAAGCTTTCGGCTATACGGATTTGATATTTTTTTAAACGGCTGGCTGTGTCAATAAAGGCAGACGATTGCTTGTTATCTTTGGCGTGATCAGCTCTGTTATACAGCTCTTCTTTGATAGCCTGGAATAGAGTTTTGTCTGTGCTGTTGGCAAAGGCTTCAACCAGTCCCCGGCATTTTTCTTTTAACTCGGCATAATCTTGATGAGCTACAAATTCTGCTTTAACTGCAGGTTCCTTGGCGAGTTTATAGAGTGCGTGAATAGCTTCGGGATTGTTATGGGTGATCTGTACGCCGATGGCGCGATCCATAATGCGGGCAACACGGACATGTAAACGATAATTAAGCTGTAATATCCCGCTGCTTTTGAAATCAACAAACAGAGAGTCATT
>Ga0209395_1007048_pt1 | contig 11919 bp, 10 predicted proteins | sample GOMGulsemesocosm_3_FD_184635 | JGI IMG/M metagenome (GOLD analysis project Ga0209395, IMG submission 184635) | Methane-oxidizing microbial communities from mesocosms in the Gulf of Mexico - GOM9D Gulf of Mexico (SPAdes) (version 2) | ecosystem: Environmental > Aquatic > Marine > Cold seeps... | reverse complement strand
GAAACTAAAATAGAATTATCGGCACTGATCTTTCAAAACTCAATTAATATAGAAATAGATAACCAATTATCAGATCCAATTATAGAGTTTGATAACAATCGAATACATCAAGTTTTTTACAACTTACTTTCAAATGCGATTAAATTTTCGCCCGAAAAGGGGACGATTCGAATTACTCTATTAAAAGATAGCATATCAGACAGGCAGTTAGAGGCTGTTAAAGTAATCGTATCGGATCAAGGTATAGGGATCCCAAAAGAGGAATTAATTCATATTTTTGATAAGTTTTCTCAGTCTAGTATAACTAATACTGGTGCGGGAGGGACTGGTTTAGGATTGACAATTTGTAAAGATATTATTGAAAGGCATTGTGGCTCATTACATGCTGAAAATAATATTAATAAAGGCGCTAGTTTTATATTCATATTACCCAAAATACACAATAAAAGTTGAAGGTACTTTATTTTTCGAGTTGATTAAGGGACTGTATTATATCTTTGAAAAAATCATCTATAATATGCTGTTCATCATATACTTGCATGAGTTTAGTCATGTTTTCATCAATCAAGCTTGTCAGGTGAATTTCTTGATCTTCATCGAGGCCTAATCCAATTAAATCTGTGTCTAACCTATCCATCAACGCTTGGCTAATATTGATAGCTGATTGTTTTTGTTGTTGTAGCTGGGCTGTGATCTCTTTGATACCAAGCTGAGTACTTTGTAGGATTTCTTTATGCTTTTGTGAATTGATAGAGATAGTATGCTGCCTTAATATCGAAATTACCCGAGCGTTAACTCCTTCCATAAGCATGCACAAATGATCTAATAATCTTCCGTGTTTTTCATCATTTATATTTGGCATATTTTTAATTAGTAAAGATGCATTTTTAAAGTTAAAAATACTTCTGTTATTGTGATTGAATATTCGTCCCTGTTGTTTTGCTATTTGTAATAGCTCTGATTCTACAGGTTTGTAAATACCGCTGGTATCAAAAGTGCCTAAAATACTCCCTTCGTTACTATATTGAAGCGTACCATTTAGGCCAAATTGCTTAAGGGTATCAAACGCTGTTTTTGTTAATGAATCGAGATCATTACACTCAAATGTTTGTCGTAAAAAGTTAAGAATATGACCAATTTCACCGCTATTGCTCATGACCATCATTGTTATGTCATTCGCTTCTTCAATTTGTGCATTTAGCTTATTTTGCTTTTTTACAAAATCGAGCATACTTTTTACTTTAGCTGATAATTCTTTATTATCAAAAGGTTTAACTAAGTAATCATCGCCGCCAGCTTCATAACCAGCTAATCGTTCTTCAATAGAGCCTCTGGCAGATACAAACAAAATAGGAAGATTGATATTTGAGTCCGCTTTAATTGTTTTACAAACTTGATAGCCATTCATTTTTGGCATAGCGACATCTAATAATAAGATATCTGGTTTATTACATTTAAGAAACTCCAAACACTCTGGGCCAGAAGAAACGCAGCTTACTTTATAGTCATCTTCTAGCACTTCTTCCATTAGCTCTAAATTTAAAGGTTCATCATCAGTTATTAAAATATGCTTCATGTTAGCCACTTTTACTTATCTTTAAACTTATTAATGTTTAAGTGTATACCAAATAAAAGTGCTTGCTTTGAAACTAGGGGTATATTTTGACTTGTATTGGCAGGGGTTAAGATTGCGATAACATTTATATGAAATGTTATCGCGAAGAGTTTATTTTATATATGTTATTCGTCAGAGGAAAAATAGCTTAATTCAGCACTAACCACCTTATCTTCATTAAAGGTAAAGTAGCCTTGCCAGTTATCATTTGAAAACTCAAGGGTATCATTCATCATATAAGGATCATCAATATTCAACTTTTTAACTACTTGAGACTCAGACATTTCTTTTTCAACATTTAAAAACTGCCAATTGGTTATATTTGAGAATAATGAGTTTAAAATACTGAGACTAGCTGATTTTTTATTTATCTCCTCAATAAGCGCTATACTTGACAGCGCATAATGCTTAAAGGTTATGAGTTGATTGCAAGAAGTTAAATAAGCTGTTTCATTTTTATTGATATTAAATCTAAAAAAATAGTTATTCGTGACTTTATTGTGAGTCTCAGTTAATAACATGTTTGTATCTAAACAAGCGTGTTTTGAAATATTTAAGTCAAAACTTGCTGTTTTACCAAATTTAAAAGAACTCAAATGTGTCTTTACTTCGCCAGAAGAGTATTGTTTTATTTTAATAAAACTAGCAGAATCATTAATAGCTTTTATTTCATTAATTTCCTTTTTTGAGAGTCCATCGTTATCAATAGATATTTTTCCCAAAGCGGAATTAAACACCGGAGATATCTCACTTATGGGTAATTTATTAGCAATCAGCATAGGTAATAAATTTCTGCCATATTCATAACCAATTAATATGTCTTCTTGAAAGAATAAAGCATGGTTTCGATTTATTACATGCATTGAGGTAGTTGCATTTAATTGAATGTCTATATGAAAACCGTGAGTTGCTTTTTCAACACCCCTTTTATCCATACCTAAACTTAACCCATAAAAAGAAGTTTTGGTTATCTCTGAAATGCTTAAGGATGGTGGCGTGTAAGTCGTCATTAAGTTAAATGAGAATGTTTGTTTTATTTTTGAAGACGAGCCTTTAAATTCTGTATATCTTGTATTTATAGGTATATTTTTAGTTAAAGTTTTAAGTGCGCTATTGCAAGAGCTAGCTGGATAAAACTTAGCGTGTCCGATGAGACTCTGATTGGGTAAATTTTGATTTTTTATTTTAATACTCATAAAATCTACAATCACACTTTCAATATTCTGTTTTAGTAAACGTTCCTCTGTACTCTTAAGCATTAAATTTTTGACTTTATGCTTCATTTTTATCTGTTTACTTTTTAGTATTCTTTGGTTTGAAGACCGCTGTGCTGGAAAAGGATATGTAGCATCTTTAATTAAAATTGGATTTTCTTTATCTATTGTTTTGCATGCATCTGCCTGAGTATAGAAATCAAATGCAAATGAGAGTTGAGGGATGAATAAAAATAGAATAAAAATAAGCTTCATAAATAAAACTCCTTGTAATATGAATAAAATAAGTGAAATAAAGCTGCTTGACGCTAAATATCAATTTAGCTAACGTAGCATAGAATTGAAAAATAGGAACATTTATATGGATGTAATAAAAATACTCAGTGTTTCTTTATTTATATTATTAAGTGGCTGCTTTTTTGAAAACGATGTTGCTGAAAAAAAAGCGTATGTTAAAGCAAAGTCAGATGAGGCGATTTATGCAACTTATGATGCTTTACAAAAGCTTAAAAGGCATAAATCAAATAAATATGTTATTGAGTTTAAGCAAGTAGCAGAAGCTAAAAAAAAATTAAAGTTATCTGAACAAGCTTTATTAGATAATGATTTTTTGAATGCTTTTAACTTAAGTCAAGAATCTCTTTCGCTTTTTAAAAGCAATGAAGCAAAGAAAGTACTCATAAAGTCAGGAAAACACTTAGTATCTTTAATTAAATCCCAATATATGGTTAAACAAGCTTTTTTAAATAAACCTGTAAATTTAGATGGGCAGCTTAATAAGCTTTTATCGCAAGATATCGCAGATTGGAATTTAATTGAGATAAACGCCTTATTTAAACAATTAACTATTAGCGCTAATAATTTAAACAAATCTATCAATATCATTAATGAAAGCCAATTAGCATTGAGCGTCTCAGAAGTTAAAAAATGGCAAGATGAATTAACTAGACAATATGAGATATTACATGCAAGTCGTCAATTTATATTAGCTTATTCTATGGCGGCTTGTGCTAAAAAACTAAAATCAATAAATTTATCTTTAGCACAAGATGCCAGACCTTTATTTTCATTAATAAAACCTGAAAATGCGCTCAATGCGATGCAACCATTATTTAGAAAAACTTTTAAAGAGTACATTTTTTATCAAAACTTAATGGAGAACCTCTACTTATCGGGAGTTAAAAGTGAGCTTTTTCAAGATGCTTTATGGTATGAACCATGGAGAAAACTCGAATCAGATATTTTTATGCCACAAGAGAACTTAGAAACTTATTCTGATATGGCTAACCTAAGAACTAAAATGATTGATAATATCGTTGCGCAATATAATATTGAATCACCGGATCTATCTGATGAACTGGCTAGTATTGAAATTTTAAATGATAAACATAAAATATTACATACAACAATTTCAAGTATAACCAGCCATCAGGCTATTTTATATTAAACCGTTTTTTATTTGAACCCCACTAATTTGTACTCATGTTATTGGGGTATTTCCCTTTGCAATAAAACAACGTAATTTCCTGTTTTAGCAGACCACATACCTTGCGCTAAATCTGGGGTTAATACCTGAATAACAAGCCAGCCATCAGCACCTTCTTTATTAAATATTTCTGCTAAGTCGGGCATGTTTTGTTTTTTAAGCCCGGTTAAAAAGCCTTCTTTATTGTCAATTTCTAGTGTTTTATATTCATACTTTTTCATTTGAGGTAATTCCTTATATTCAAGTTCTAAAATATCTATGTCTAATGCTGAGGCCAGAGCTTTTTTTGATTGTAAAGACGCAGACCCCATATTTTCAATGCGTTGAATAGTACGTAAATTAAGTCCACAAGCGATTGCTAACTCATCTTGTGACCATGATTTTTGTTGTCGTAACTCTACGATTAAATGTGCATTAACTTTCATAAATACCTTTTACTAAATGTGTGAAGACAGAAAAAGACTGCATGACAAAGTGAGATTGTTTTACGAATAGCTTACGACAGTTATACGACACTTGTAAATATTTCCTTAGATTCAAGGCGTTATTGTTTGTTTTAAAATTTTGTTTAGTTATTACGAAAGCTTCGGTTTGTTTCATTTTTATATAATAAATATAAACTTAAGCGGAAATTCTTTCATATTTGACGAAGTGGAAGTTTTTATAAATAGCGTGATTAACTATGTTAAGCTTAAGCAACATGTTTTAAATAATAAAAATAACCAGAGTAAATAAAATGCTAAGCACAATAGAAAGACGCCATGAAATTGTATTAAGAACTCAAAAGCTTGGCACTGTATCAGTAAAAGAATTAGCTGCAGAGTTTGATATTTCAACGGTAACAATTCGACATGACTTAAATGAATTAAATAAGTTAGGGTTAATTGTACGTTCGCGTGGTGGCGCTGTTGCAAGCACTCGTTTAACAAAAGAGTTATCAGTAAAAGAAAAGCATAAAGAAAACCATAAAATTAAAAAACAATTAGGTGCAGCTGTTGCACAATTTATTAATGATGGCGATGCCGTATTATTAGATTCAGGTACAACTACAGAGGAAGTTGCGAGTTGTTTAGGAAAGCATAAAGATTTAATAGTGATGACTAACGGCTTAAATATCGCTAATGAATTATCTGGTTTTGAAAATTGTGATGTATTAATTACCGGCGGTCAGTTACGTAAAAAATCTATGTCTTTTTATGGCTCTCATGCAGAAGATATTTTAAATGATTATAATTTTAATAAAGTCATTTTAGGTGTTGATGGTATAGATTTAAAAAGCGGTATAAGCACACATTATGAACCTGAAGCCAGTTTTAACCGCGCTATGTGTGATAACGCAGATCAAATTATAGTGGTAACTGATTCGTCTAAATTTGGTCGTCGTTCACTGCATTCAATTCTACAATTAAATGCGATTGATATTTTAATAACAGATAGCGGCATCCCTGAAGAATTTATTGAACTGTTTGAAAAAACAAATACGCAAGTTCATATTATTGATGCTAAATAGGTTTACTGGTCAAATATTCAATCACATTAAAGATCGAGTCTAATCTAAAATCAAAATCCTGAAACATTCTCAGGATATTTAGCCATATCTTTGTCATATAAAGATTTTATGCGAATAAGTTCTTGTTCAGTATCTTCATTAATATATTGCGCAGGCATAATAATAAAAGTTTTAGTGCGATAATCGAGCGCCATAGGGACTACAGGAACATTTGAATTATGTGCAATATGTAAAAATCCGGTTTTCCACTCTGTAGATTTTTTACGGGTCCCCTCAGGAGCTAGCCCTAATACCAAGTGTTCGTTGTTTTCAAACTGCATTTTTACTTGTGCAACTAGGCCATGAGGTGAACTACGATCAACTGGCATGCCACCCCAAGATTTTAATATCGGTCCTAATGGCCAAAAGAAAATGCTCGATTTTCCTAAAAACTTGATGGTAATGCCTAATTGTAGTTTAACTGCTATTGCGATTATAAAGTCCCAATTTGATGTATGAGGCGCGACAGCGGCAACAAATTTAGATGTATTAGGGAATTCACCTGAAACCTTCCAGCCTAAGCGTTTTAATAAAAATCGACCTAAATAATGACCTATGCCTTTTTGCGAGGTTTTAATACATTTGGGTAATGTTGTCATGGATGATGAATACCAATTTTATTTTTATTCTGGGAATTTATCATAAGTGGTAATGATTACCAGCAATCGAAGAGTAAGTTTTGATATAAAGTGATTAAAGGGGTATCCACATATCTTTGGGTAAATTGTTCTCTTTCATTATTTTTTCATAATCTCCCTTTTTAATACCTTGGTAAATTGCTTTGTCTATGATGTCTTTTAAAATCTTATAACTGAGGTTCTGTTTAGATAAAGCGATATGAGCAGATCTTTTTTCAGCACCTTTTTTGTGAAAGCGAATATTGTTTGAAATAGATCTTAGCTCATTTTGCATTAAATATTCGCCATAACCTTTGGCTAAAATAAATTTATCAATTTTATTTTTAGCTAATAGCTGCAAGCCTCTTTGTGCTGTGGGCACTTGTATTAATTTGTTTTGCTGCTCTGAAGAGAGGATCTGATCTAAATTACTAATTCTGACTGAAGCGATTTTGTCACTTGAACTCGTGTAGTTTGAATTGATAAAAAACCCAAAATAATCGTAACCTAAAGGCGCACTCAGTACGGCCCATTCTTTTCTACCGACCAGGTTAGCAGCTAAAAATAGTCCATCAAGTTTACCTTCTTGCACCGTTGATAAGGCTTTTGACCAAGGTTGAGAAACGACACTTACTGTATGACCTGACTTTCTTAAAGCTTGAGTTAAAAAAAACCAGCTAGCGCGATACAAAGGATAGTTATTAACAATCATTCGGCTGTGATCGGGCCCCACTGCAAGGCGAATATTTCTTGCTTGAGTTGAAGCTGAAATAAATATGAAGATATACAGCATGATAAGTAATCTATTCATTTTGAAAATATCTTAATGGCAGTAATGAAAACTAACATGAGTATAGTTAAATTAGCTGTCTTAGGGAATAGAGGCTTTTAAATGTACTGGTAGGTATTTAATTATATAAAAAACAGAGATTTAATGAACTAATATGTTTTACTTTAGCTTCAAAAAATAATTATAGGGACATAATTTAGTGAAGTTATTAAATGTTTTTTTTAAGTATGAGTGTGCTTACGTCTAGTCTTGTAGCTGAAAATGATATGAATACATTTAGTTATTTTGATGCGGCATTACAGAAAAGTAGTTTTGATTAAATTCAGTTTCAGTCGATTCCAGAAACTGTTTTTGATGATCCTCAAAAATATAAAGAAAGTACATCTGGTATAGGATTCCGTCTTTTTACAGGGGGTAATTTTAACGAGTTTATTGCGATAGAGGCTGGTTTATCGCAATTTTCAAAAGCTGACTTTGGTGTTACTGAAAAAATTACCAATACAGATAAAACAACAAAAACCACAACACATCATAAAGGTGATTTTAGTACGCTCGCTTTAGACATTCGTGCAATTGGTTCTTATCCATTAACCGATGATATTTTTATATGAGCACAATTAGGTGCCATAGGTTGGGATAACAAATACGCATCTTTGAATGTAGCAGAGGATGAGGTAGTGAGTGTTACTGAGGCAAAAGATCGCGGCGTTTCGTTATTAACAGGAATAGGGTTTGGCTACGGTATTAGTAAAACTATGGCTGTGACATTAGACTTTGAAAAAACAGAAGTTGCAGACATTCCCGTTAAAACAATATCTTTAGGTTTTTCATTTAAGTTATAAACCTTGAGTAAGAAAATAAACTGAATGTTTCCATGACTCATACCGTTAATTCTTTTATTATCTAAAACATTAGAATAATAAGGTAAAAAAATGTTTAAGTTAATTTCAGTTATTACATTAGCATCTGCAATTTTAATTAGTGGGTGCAGTGAACCAAAACAAAATGTGCAATCAGCAAAAAATGAACAAGTCGATATTAGCTATGAAGAAGGGAAACATTACCGGATAGTTAACAACATTAATGTAGGCGAGCTTAAATCACCATTTTTAGTTGAGTACTTCTGGCTTGGCTGTCCTCATTGTCAGAGCTTTGAAAAACCTCTTCAAGACTTTAAATCAGCGAATCCTGAAGTTGGGTTTATTAGAAAACACGCTGTGTTATCTGAAGGCTGGGTAAATGATGGTCGTATTTTTTATGCCCTTCAAGAAACCAATAATATGGCGCACTTTGCTGAGCTATTTGATTTGTATAAATCAGGTATCACTGATGAAAACTTTGATGCATTTTTCACTAAAAATAATATTGATAAAGCAGCGTTTTTAGAAACTGCGGGTAAAAATGAAAATGTAATCAATAATATGAAAGAAAGCTATGAAGAAATGAGTGCAAATAAAATGACTAGCGTGCCATCAATCGTTGTAAATGGTAAATATCTGATCATAGCCTCAGAAGATACTAACAATAATGAAAAATACTTCAAACTTGTAAACCACCTCCTTAAAAAGTAATACAACAAAAAACAAAAAGGGGTCGGAGTGAATTAATTTAGGTACATACATTTGTACCTAAATTAATTCACTCCGACCCCTTTTTTAGCTCTCCTTTTCCCTTTTAAAAGCTTTGGAATTAATACCTTTATATTATTTTAAACATTATATGGTGTGTTTTTTATAAATTATAGTCATTTAATTTGTAGTTTCACCATGCGTTAACTTATTGTTTTAAAATGAACTGTTGTTATTTTTGTGATTTTTTGTTTTGTTTTTTATATTTTACTAATGTGTTTTTTCTTTACAAAGCGCATTAATTAATTTACATTTCTTAACAAGCAGTAGGAAATTAACGCATTTTTTAAACATTTAATGTTTTTGGTGCAATAAAAAACAACAGCTTACTGCTGGGTTATAAATTCTAGATTGTGATTGGAGTTATTTTGGGAGTGATTCCTTTTATAAAAGATTTAGTTTTTATCTAAAATTACAGGTGTGGGTGTAAATCCATCTAGGGGAACGTAATGTCACGACAGTTTAAGAAAACACAGATTGCAACATATATATGTATCGCTCTTTCTTCGTTAGCTAGTGCAAATGCAATAGCTGCAGATAAAGATAAAAAGGCACTTGATGATATCGAAGTGATTCAAGTCTCAGGTATCCGTTCAAGTTTAACTTCAGCACTTAATACTAAACGTGGTGCTGAAACAATTTCAGATTCGATTATCGCGGAAGAAATTGGTAAGTCTTCAGACGAAAATATTGCTCAGGCGCTTTCTCGCGTATCCGGTGTATCTTTAGATAGAAATGGTGGTGATACACAAACTGTAACTGTACGTGGTGTTCAAGCTGCATTAAATGATATAAAGCTTAATGGCGTATCAATGACCAGTAATACTGATGATCAATCAGTAGACTTAAGCTTATTCTCTGCAGATGTTTTAAGCCGTATCGATGTCATTAAATCACCTTCAGCAAGTCAAGAAGAAGGTTCTCTAGGTGCATCAATTAACTTACAAACTCGTGCGCCTTTATCTTCAGCTAAAAATGTAAATGTTGTGACAGTTGAAGCCCGCCATAATGACTTAAGTGATGAAAGCACGCCAAGGTTTGCTTATACAGGTATTTATAATCTTGATGATACTATGGGTTTTGCTGCATCTGTTTTTCATGATGAGCAAAGTGTCCGTAAAGATGAATTCAATACTTTTAGAACTGCCGTACGCAAATTTAGTAGTAATGATAAATCAGGCAATGCAGCTAAAAAGGTCATTAATGCTGATACAGGTGAGGTGATCCCTGGTGATACATTTGCAGTGGCACCTGATTTTTACTTAAATCGTTTAGGTTTAGATGATAAAATGAAACAGGGCGGTACCTTTACTTTTCAATATCGTCCAAGCGAACAAACAGATATCCGTTTTGATGCGGCATTTTCTCGCCAAGAAATAAAGCATTTACAATCACATACTCGTATGCACGCATTGCATCGTAATCCATATGAAATTACAGTGAAAATGGGCGATGAAAATACCTCAAACAGTGTTGTTGCAGCTAAAACAGGTCATATTGGTGGTTTAAATCAATCAGGTCGTTGGACAAATACTACAGATTCATTAGTGCTAGGCTTAGAGTTTGAACACTTTATTGGTGAAGACTGGGTGATTTCAGGTCGAGTAGGCCATTCTGGAACAGATCAAGAGTTTACAGATGGTTATCGCATGAATTGGATGCCGGATAATGCTAAAAAGCTAGGCAATGAAACTGAAGAGAATCCTTGGTGTGGTATCGAATACGCTGAAGGTCCACAAGGTGACTTTTTACCAGGCTTAAACTTCTGTGCGCCAACTTATGATGGCAATGATCCATCAACAATGAAATTAACTCAAATCAGATCTGATCATCGTACAGTAGACGATAGCAAAAACAGTGTATATTTTGATGCAAGTCGTGCCATTGAATCAAGTGGTATAGATTCTGTTGAATTTGGTTTCAAATATACATCTCGCAGTAAATCAGTCAGTTCAGGTGAGGCTTTCTTTGGTCCTGATGTTTTTGAAAATAGAGATAAAGTGCTTGCAAGTGATATTCCTGGTGCCGATTCTAGTAGTATTACTGGAGGCAAGTTCCTTGATGGTATTGCACATTCGGGCATGCCAACAGATTGGATTTACCCTGATATTGATGCAACAGTAGATCATGTATTTCCAAATGGCTTAGACCAAGATCTATTTGTGCAAAACCCTTTAAAAGCTTGGGAAGTAAATGAAAAAACGTATGGGGCTTATGCACAAGCTAACTATGAACTTTTAGATGGTGATATCACAGGTAATTTTGGTATTCGTTATGCAAAAACTGAAATAGATAGTAAAGGCAGTTCAGGCATAAAATTTGCTAAAAATATGCCATTTTTAGTTGATGGTGAAGAGGTCGTTTATTATCCAGTGGCAGATGAAAAAGATTATGACAATTGGTTACCAAGCGTCACTTTAAACTGGGTTGTAGAAGATGATTTAATCTTTCGTGCATCAGCTGCAAAAGTAATGGCACGTCCTGAAATAAATAGCTTAAGACCAAACTATGATATTAAAGCGAATAACTTAGAGGAAGTACCAGTTGGTGCGGGTGGTAATACACAGTTAGACCCGTTTGAAGTTAATCAATTTGATATGTCATTAGAGTGGTACTTTGAAGAAGGCGCGTTGCTATCTGGTGCTGTTTTTATCAAAGATTTTAAAAGTTTTACATATAAAACAAGCTCTAATCAAGAGTTTGAAAACCCGCTTACTAATACTTGTATCGTAGATCGCAGTATTTATGATGAAGGTGACAAGTTAACAGCAACTTCTCCATGTGCAGATATTAACTTTTCTCAAACTGTTAATGGCGGTAGTGCTGAGATAAAAGGCTTAGAGTTAACTTATCAACAATACTATTCGTTTTTACCAGGTTTACTGAGCAACTTAGGGACGTCAGTTAATTATACTTATGCGGATAGTGAAGCAATTATTGACCCTGATAATGTAGAAAACCCATTTAATGGCTTACCATTTGTTAATACGTCAAAACACTCAGCAAATACAACTGTATTT
>Ga0209395_1007043_pt1 | contig 11926 bp, 9 predicted proteins | sample GOMGulsemesocosm_3_FD_184635 | JGI IMG/M metagenome (GOLD analysis project Ga0209395, IMG submission 184635) | Methane-oxidizing microbial communities from mesocosms in the Gulf of Mexico - GOM9D Gulf of Mexico (SPAdes) (version 2) | ecosystem: Environmental > Aquatic > Marine > Cold seeps... | reverse complement strand
TACTGTACAGCATACAGAAAAAGGAGTGCGATTAAAAGATGTGCATACCCTAAATGAACTTTGATACATGAAGAATTATTATAATACCTTTTTAGTTACCCTAACTACTATGTGCCTTATGACTTGCAAAGATTCACCTCAGCATAGTACTGATTTTACACAAGAATTTTCGTTTACTAAAGGAATTGAAGGCCCAGCTGTAAATAAAAACGGCGATTTATTTGCTGTTAATTTTAAAAAAGAAGGCACCATTGGCATTGTCAACAATAAGGGTGAAGGAGATGTTTTTCTATCACTCCCTAACGGAAGTATAGGTAACGGCATTCGATTTGATCTGGAAGGAAATATGTTTATTGCCGACTATGTAAACCACAATGTATATAAGGTTGACAAGGGAACGAATACTCCAAGTGTTTGGGCGCACAACCCCAACATGAGTCAACCAAATGATTTAGCAATTAATGATCAAGGTATAATCTATTTAAGTGATCCTAACTGGGAACATAGTACTGGAAATATTTGGATGGTAAATCTACAAGGTGAAATTAGTTTATTAGAGGCTAATATGGGTACTGCTAATGGTATTGAAGTTAGCCCGGATGGGAAAACATTATATGTGAACGAATCTGTACAACGTAAGATTTGGCAGTATTCAATTTTAGACAATGGTACAGTTACTACTAAAAAACTACTCATTGATTTTGATGACTTTGGCCTTGACGGCATGCGTTGCGATAGTCAAGGAAACCTATATATTGCGCGCTACGGTAAAGGAACTGTTGTTATAGTATCTCCTGACGGAAAAATTGTAGATGAAATATCACTTACTGGTAAAAATCCATCAAACATAACTTTTGGAGGGAAGCACGGTAAAACTTGCTTTGTAACCATGGCAGACCGAGGAAATATTGAAACATTCAAAGCGCCTTTTAGCGGAAGCTATTTTAAAAAGATAAATACAAAATAAATTATAAGAAACGAATATGAAAATTTTAAGATTATTTGCCCTAAGTACTCTTGCAATGGCCTTCCTTTCTGGATGTGGTGCCTCAGCAATTTTATCAACACCAATAGAGAATATTGATAACACACCTCTAAAGTTTAATGATTTATCTGAAACCGAAGTTCAATCTTGGGGGCATTTAGATCTCGTAAAAGATACCATTCCAGGAATGAGCGTTAATAAGGCTTATGATGAAATTATAAAAAATAAAAAAGGGAAAACAGTAATTGTAGCTGTAATTGATTCAGGAATTGATATTGATCATGAAGATTTAAATGAAGTTATTTGGATCAATAAAGATGAAATTCCTAATAACGGAAAAGATGATGATAATAATGGTTACGTAGATGACGTACATGGTTGGAATTTTTTAGGCAATGCTTATGATGAACAACTTGAATATGTGCGTTTATTAGCTGCTGGCAACACTAATGATTCTAGATATAATGAGGCAAAAGCTGAATATGATAAAGCTTATGGGAAAGCATCACAGAATAAAATGCAATATGAACAAATCTTGGAGCAGCTCTTAATTGCAGATAAGGCCGTATCTAAGCATTTAAATAAAACAGATTATACAAAAGAAGAGGTAAGCGCAATAAAAACTGAAGATCAATCCTTTCTAAGGCAAATTGGTCTTTTAAAATTTTTATTTAGCCAAGGATTAGATAGTGTCGCAGATGCAAAGAAAGAATTAAACAGTGGTATTGAGCATTTTACTGAAAGCCTTAATTTTAATTTGAATAAAGACTTTAAAGGGCGAAAAACAACTGATAACCCAGATGATATGGCTTCTAAATATTATGGGAATGCTAATGTTAAACCTGTAAAGAAAAGTGAAAGCCATGGTACACATGTTGCAGGAATAATTGCTGCCAAGCGTAATAATGGCAAAGGTGTAAATGGTGTGGCAAATAATGTAAAAATTATGAGTGTTAGGGCGGTGCCAAATGGTGATGAATACGATAAAGATATTGCTCTTGCTATTAGATATGCAGTAGATAATGGTGCAAAAATTATCAATACTAGCTTTGGAAAATATTATTCACCACATAGTGATTGGGTAAGAGATGCAATTGTTTATGCAGGAGAAAAAGATGTACTTATTGTAAATGCTGCAGGAAACGAAGGTGAAAATTTAGATAAAATAAATGTATATCCAAATGATGCTATTGGTACAGGAACAGAAATTTCTAAAACCTTTATCTCTGTTGGAGCTATTGAACCAAAATATGGTTCAAACATGGTTGCAAAGTATTCTAACTATGGAAAAATAAATGTGGATGTATTTGCACCAGGGTCAAAAATCTATTCTACCTTCCCTGAAAATGAATACGAATCTATTGGTGGAACCTCTATGGCATCACCTGCTGTTGCTGGAGTTGCTGCATTAATTAGATCATATTACCCAAGTCTTACTGCCGCACAAGTAAAACAAATTTTAATGGAGTCAGGATTACCAATTAAAGCAAAAGTTGCTGTTGGTGGAGACCCAAACAATGTTAAGCCTTTTGAAAATCTATCAAAATCAGCCAAACTTGTAAATACCTATAATGCGCTTATTTTAGCACAACAAATTTCAAAAAAATAAAATAAATCACTATTTTACCACAAAACAAACATCTATTCAATTAAATATGAAGCGATTATTAATTTTTACCCTAGGCCTTACAGCCGTCTTTTCTTACGGAAAATCAAACAAAACAGCCAAAACTCCATCACAATCATCTTCTACCTATTGGCAACAACATGTAGATTATAAAATGGAGGTTGATATGAATGTTAATACATATCAGTACAATGGTAAACAAACATTAGTGTATACTAATAACTCTCCTGACGTTTTAAACAGAGTTTTTTATCATTTATACTTTAATGCTTTTCAGCCTGGAAGTGAAATGGATGTAAGATCCCGTTCTATTTTAGACCCAGACAGACGTGTTCAGGATAGAATAAGTAAACTTAAACCTAATGAAATAGGATACATAAAGGTTAATTCTTTACTACAAGATGGTAAAGCAATTTCTTATGAAACTGTTGGTACTATACTAGAAGTGAATTTAAACAGCCCTATTCAACCAGGAGATTCTGTAACGTTTACTATGGATTTTGATGGACAAGTTCCTGTACAAATTCGTCGTTCAGGAAGAAATAATAAAGAAGGAGTAGCCTTATCTATGGCACAATGGTATCCTAAATTAGCCGAGTATGATTTCCAAGGGTGGCATGCCGATCCATATATTGCAAGAGAATTTCATGGTGTTTGGGGAGATTTTGATGTAAAAATCACCATTGATAAAAACTATGTAATTGGTGGAACTGGGTATTTACAAAACCCTAATCAAATTGGACATGGCTATGAAACTAAAAAAGTAAAAAAGAATAATAAAGAGACAAATACTTGGCACTTTAAAGCACCAAATGTGCATGATTTTATGTGGGCTGCAGATCCTGATTATGTACATGATAAATTACAAGTTCCTGATGGGCCTATGTTACATTTCTTTTATAAAGATAACCCTAAAATAAAAGATAACTGGAAACAATTACAGCCAAAAACAGCTGAATTAATGCAATATTTTAGTGCTAACGTTGGGAAATATCCATACAAACAATATTCTGTAATTCAAGGTGGTGATGGTGGTATGGAATACGGTATGTCTACATTAATTACTGGTGGTAGAAGTTTGGGTAGTTTAATTGGTGTAACTGCACATGAAATGGCACATACCTGGTTTCAATTTTTATTAGCGACTAACGAAGCTAAACATGAATGGATGGACGAAGGTTTTACAAGCTATATTAGTGGTTTAGCAATGAATGAAGTCATGGATCGAAATAGTGTTCATCCAAATGAAGGGTCATATAAAAACTATATCAAATTAGCTTTATCTGGTAAAGAACAGCCCCTAACAACACACGCCGATCGTTATGAGTTTAATGGATCTTATGGAACATCTGCATATAGTAAGGGTTCTGTCTTTATTTCGCAATTAGGATATGTAATTGGGGAAGAAAATTTAAAGCAAACGCTTAAAAAGTACTTTGATGATTTTCATTTTAAACATCCAACTCCAAATGACATTATTCGTTCTGCGGAAAAAGTATCTGGATTAGAACTGGACTGGTATCTTATGGATTTTGCTCAAACTACGAATACTATTGACTATGGTGTAAGAGGTGTTGGCGGAAGAGGAGAAACTTCTATTGTAAGTTTACAACGTGTAGGAATGATGCCTATGCCTATAGATATTGAAGTTGAATATAATGACGGTTCAATAGAACAATTTTATATTCCACTACAAATGATGCGTGGAGAAAAACCTAGTGCGTCATCAACAACAATATTAAAAGATTGGGCATGGACAAGCCCTTATTATAGATTTACAATTAACACATCTAAACAAAATATTAAATCTGTTACTATTGATTCTAAAAATATGATGGCTGATGTTAATAAATATAACAACGTGGTTCATGTAACACCTCAGGTGGTTAAAGCCAAGGCTATTGGAAAAACAACCAAAGGAAAAACGACAAGAACAGGAAAGTCTCTTAACTAAAGGGCTTTTATTAAAATTTTAAAACCCTTATTTATATTACTATAAATGAGGGTTTTTTGTTTTATTACTATTTACTTAATATAAAAGTTGCTAACACCGCTTTATGGTCTGTTGGCCATATGGATAAGGGTTTCATAAATACATCTTTCGTCTTTATTAATACTCTTTTATTTTTTACAATATCGCCTTCTGGCCCTACAATTTTAACATCGCTAAGCGAAATACGATCGTCTGGATAATAAAAAATAAAATCAATACGATCCCTATCATCAGCTTCTGGGCTCCATGCTAATTTTTCAATTGTTACTCCTAAAGTATTGGCTGGATAGGTAAAACCTGGGTGAGTAACTGGGTTTGGATAACTGGCCCTATATGCATCTATAAATCCGCTTTTTTCTAATAGAAGTGTATTATTCCAGGCCATTACAACACCATTATGATCAAATAAATCTTTAGTAGCTTCAGTCCAGTCTAAATGTGAGGGTTCATTGTTATCTCCACCATAAACAACTAAACGCCCTTTAGCTATCTCTTGTTTTGCATCTTTTATAAAAATTCCAATCGCTTCATCTCGCTGAGATGCTAAATTTACTTTTTCTATTTCCGATAGATCTAAAACCGGTGAATCCAATTTTTCCCAGGTCGACCCATCATATCCTCTGGGTAAATACAGAGCACAATTTAAATAATCGAGGTGCCCACTATAAAAAGCCATCTCTACCCCTTCAATATTTATAATGGCTTTTGTAATGGAACCATGGTCGTTTGTAACAGGAAATAAAGCTGTTAAATTTAAAATTGGATATTTTGATAAAATACCAGAATCTTGACTTCTTTCAGAATAAAAAATATATCCTTTTACCTTTAAAGCATCGCGCATTTTTTGATCTAAACCTATACCATTATAATTTCGTACTTCGCTTAAAGCTATTATATCTGCCTCGGTTTGAATTATTGCATCAATTACAGCGTCGAAGCCATTTTCTATCACTGTACCTTCCTGCCAGATGTTAAATTGTAATACTTTTAATTGTTTCTTATTTGGTGAATTACAACTAAAAAAAACACTACACAATACTGTAATACAAACACATTTAAAAAATTTCATGCTTTTAAATTAAATAAAAATTAATTTATAAAATTAGGCTTAATTTTTGAATTGAAAGAAAATACCAATAAGCTTATTGTTGTTTAATTATTCATTTATAGGAAAATAAAATGTTTTTTTTATAATTAAACTAAGGGCATTACCTTTGACTTATATGAACCGTACATTTAATACTGAGGAAAAACTAAAAAGTAAAAAACTTATTGATCAAATGTTTGTTGAAGGTCAATCAGTATCTGCTTTTCCTTTACGATTAGTTTTCTTTGAAACATCTACTGATGCTGGTAAAGGTGTTAAAACAGGTGTTTCTGTTAGTAAACGTAATTTTAAAAATGCTGTAGATAGAAATAAAGTAAAACGATTATTAAGAGAAGCTTATAGGCTGCATAAGGACTTATATTTTAACAACATTACAACACAATATGCGTTTATGATTTTGTACATTGGAAAAGATGAACCCTCACTGACTTATATTGAAACTAGAATGAAATTATTGTTTGAAAAATTTCATAAATCTATTTCTAAAACCTAAAATTATTGTGATGAAAAACATATTGAAAAAGAAAATAATTATTCCTGTTTTAGCAATAACTGTGTTTTTTACAAGTGCAGCTTTTCAAAGTGATTTTTTTGAAATAGCGAAACAAATAGAGATTTTCACAACTCTTTTTAAAGAACTCAACATGAATTATGTTGATGAAACAAATCCAGGGGATTTAATGGATACTGCCATTAAAAATATGCTTAAAGATTTGGATCCTTACACGGTATTTATGAACGAACAAGATGTTGAAGCGGCAAGGATTAACAATACAGGAGATTATACAGGAATTGGTGCAAGTATAAAGACTACTAAAGAACATTTATTGGTTATTGAGCCCTATAAAGATTACCCCGCAGATAATGCTGGATTAAAAGCAGGAGACAAAATAATTAAGGTTGAAGAAATATTAGTATCAAGTTTTAAAGAAAATGCAGGAGATTTGTTACGGGGAGCTTCTGGATCTAAAGTAAACGTGACTTATTTACGACAAGGAAAAACACATTCAGCAACCATAACACGTCAAGAAGTAGAAGTAAATGCTGTAACCCTTTTTGATATGGTTAATGAAAATACAGGATACATTGCATTAACTAAATTTAATAGTAAAGCTTCTAGAGAAACAGCAGACGCTTTGTTAGAATTAAAAGCTGATGGAGCAAAAAAACTCATATTAGACCTAAGAGGTAATCCCGGTGGTTTATTGAGAGAAGCAATTAATATTGTTAATATTTTCATACCCAAAGGACAGCTGGTGGTAACAACTAAATCTAAGGTTCAAAAATATAACAAAACATATTTTACAAGAAATGAACCATTAGATACTCAAATTCCATTAATTGTTTTAATTGATGGTGGTAGTGCTTCAGCAAGTGAAATTGTTTCGGGATCTTTACAAGATTTAGATCGTGCTGTAATAATTGGGTCTCGCAGCTTTGGAAAGGGCCTCGTACAACGTCCTAAACCATTAACATATGGTACACAACTAAAAGTTACTATTTCTAGATATTATACACCTTCAGGACGTTGCATTCAAGCATTAGATTATTGGAATAGAGATGAAGAAGGAAATGCAGTACGTGTAAAAAAAGAAAACTTTAATGAATTTAAAACAAAAAATGGCCGCTCAGTTTTTGATGGTGGAGGTGTAGAACCTGATGTTGAAATTGCATTATCCAAACCCTCTACTATAACCAAGGCAATCATAAATGATGACTATATTTTTAACTTTGCAACAGACTATTATTATAATAACACGGTTTCAGATTTGAAATCATTTAGCTTATCAAATACTGATTTTAGAAGTTTTAAATCCTATTTAAAATCTAATAATTTTGCCTTCGAAACAAAAACAGAAAAAGCTCTTGATAAAGCAATGGAAGTGGCTAGTGATGAAGAATTAATGAAAAGTCTTTCTAATGATTATATTAAACTCCTTTCGAGTTTAAATACTTTAAAAAGTAAAGCAATAGATGATAATGAAAAGCAATTAACATCATTAATCGAAAACGAAATTGTAAAACGATATTTTTATAGGGAAGGATTGTATGAGTATTACCTCTCTCATAATACTGAAATTAAAACTGCAGCTGAAATTTTATCTAACCTTAATAAATATAATAGTTACTTAAACTAGCATTATAAAATTTTCACCTTTCTAAAATACTTAAAAACTAAATTTTAGGTTATATTTATATGCCGTTTTAGAAGGCTTTTAAGATATACCAAGGTGAAAAAGATACTTCTTTTATTTATATGTAGTACAAGCTTTATGTTTTCTCAATCTGAGTTGAAACATGAAGTGTACTTTGATACGGATAAATTTGAAGTGCCACTAACCGAACAAAACAGACTTATTCTATTTATTCAAAATCTAGAAAAAAATAATATTAAAAATATTTCTATCTATGGTTTTTGTGATGATAGAGGTAGTGACACTTATAATCTTAACCTTTCACAACAACGTGCAGATGCAATAAAATCAATATTTTCAGAATACGAAATTGAAGGCACTATTATTAAAAATGTAGACGGGAAAGGGGAGGTTTTACTTAAAATTGTTAACACAAAAGACGCTAGTATTATTCGGGGGTTAAATAGAAAAGTTGAAATAATAGCAACTATCAATACACCTCCAGTTGAAGATGAAGTATCCGAACTAAAAGAGGTTGTGGATATTTTAAAAGGAGACTTATCAATTGGTGATAAAATTATACTAGAAAATATTTTATTTGAAACTGGTTATAGTCATGTTCTCACGGAGTCTCAACAAACTCTTGAAGATATTGCTAATATTCTTAAGGAGCGTAACGATGTATCATTTACAATTCAAGGCCATGTTTGTTGTACAAAATATGCCCGAGATGCTGTAGATAGAAAAACTAAAAAACGTAATCTTTCAGTTGCTAGAGCTAGATATATATATTATTACCTATCTAAAAAAGGTGTGAATAAAAATAGAATGAAATATGTAGGTCTGCGGCGTAAATTTCCACTCGGAGGAGAGGCTAAATTTGATAGACGTGTTGAAATTGTTATAACAAATATCAATTCAAATAAACGCTAATATTTAAGACTTTATCATGACTATATGAGGAATATCATCTTCCAAATATCCTTCTCCTTTTTCAACAAATCCTAAGTTATTATAGAATTTTTTTAAATAAATTTGAGCCGATAATTTTATAATACTTGTATTATAATTGGTTTCAATAGAATTGATGGAAGCTTTCATAATATCGTAACCATATTTATGTTGTCTTTCAGTGTTAGCCACTACTACTCTACCTATACTTGCTTCATTAAAGTAATCTCCCGGTTTAAAAATTCTGGTGTAAGCTACTACCTTATTATTTTTAATTCCTAATACATGTTGCGCTTTTTGATCTTTTCCATCAAGATCTTGATATACACAATCCTGTTCTACAACAAAAACAGCACTCCGTAATTGTAAGATGTCATACAATTCTGAAATACTTAATTCATTAAATGTTTTGGTATAAATTTCTATCATTTTTAAAAGTAATCTACCTTAATAAAATTGTTTTTTTAACAGGAAATAGAAATTTTATCGACTCTATTTTGGTGTCTTCCTCCTTCAAAAGGCGTTTCTAAAAAAGATTCTACCATTTGTAAAGCCTGTGGTATAGATGTATATCGCGCAGGAATACATAATACATTTGCATTATTATGTTGTCTAATTAATTCAACAATTTCTTTAGTCCAACATAATCCAGCACGAACTTCTTGGTATTTATTAGCAGTCATAGCAACACCATTAGCACTACCACAAATTAAAATTCCAAAATCGGCATCATTAGCCTTTATATCTTGTGCAACTGGATGTACAAAATCTGGATAATCTACACTATCACTAGCATCGGTTCCATAATTTTTAACGTGTATACCTTTAGATTCTAGAAGTTTAACTATTTCGAATTTATAATCAGTGCCAGCGTGATCGTTACCTATTGAAATTTTCATTATATATGTTATTATTAAGACGGTATAAAATTACGAAATAATGCGCAACCTAATTTATATTGTGAATTACTTTATTAATTAATTGTTAATATCTAATAGTTGTTTTTAAAAACTAATTTTTGATTTTATAAAAAAAATTTCCATACAAGAACTCATATTTAAAATCCAAATATATTTATATAAAAAAATTGAAATGTTATGAGTTATATTTATTGGTATGTTAACAATAAAATTAAATATTTTTATCAAAAAACAGTTGTTAACTACCATCTTTAATAACTGTTAATAGAATTAAATAAACGCTTTAAAATAAAGTATTTGGACTATTGATAACTTGTTAATAGTAGTATATAAAACGTAGATAATATAAAATCAAAATAAAATTTAATAAAGTTATAGCGGTTATTAACACACTATAATAACCATCATTTTTTTTAAATTTTTAAAAAGATAAATGTTATTATAATATTAAATGTGGATAAACTTATTATTAAGCCATTATCCATTAAATTTATAAAATGTAGATTTGTCTTAATAGAAAATAGAAGATGACAAGAAAGAAGAAAAAAAGATCTAATAAAATAGAGAACCTTACCAATAGTATTTTTCAGATATTAAAATCAGATAGAAACAAAGCCTTTAATTATAAACAGATTGCTGCTAAGCTTGGTGTAAATGATGCCAGTAGCAGAAATCAAATAATTAAAACCTTACAACGCTTAAAGGCTAAAAGCGAAATTGAAGAGGTTGATAGAGGTAAGTTTAAAGCTATTATGTCTGCAGAATATCATACTGGTATTTTAGATGTCTCTGCTCGAGGATCTGGATATGTGATATGTGAGGATTTTGAAGATGATGTATTTATAGCCTCAAATAACATCAATAAGGCTTTAAATGGTGATGAAGTTGAACTTTATGTATATAAGCGTAGAAAGCGTGGTAAATTAGAAGGAGAGATTACCAGAATAATTAAACGTGAACGTTCAGAGTATGTTGGTGTTATTCAAATTCATAAAAGTTATGCTTTCGTAATTGCAGATAGTACAAAAATGTATAAAGATATTTTTGTTCCTATTAATAAAATTAATAAAGCTGAAGACGGTGATAAAGTTTTAGTAAGCCTTGAAGATTGGCCTGAAAAAGCTGATTCACCTTATGGTAAAATAATTAAAGTACTAGGAAGGCCAGGAGAGCATGATACAGAGATTCATTCAATTTTAGCTGAGTATGGTTTGCCTTATGAGTTTCCACATGAGGTAGAAGCTTTTGCTAATAAAATAGATACTACAATTAATGAAGAGGAAATAAAAAAGCGTCGTGATATGCGTGATGTTTTAACCTTTACTATTGATCCAAAGGATGCCAAAGATTTTGATGATGCATTATCATTTCAAGTTTTAAAAAATGGTAATTATGAAATAGGTATTCATATTGCTGATGTATCCCATTATGTGCGAGAAAATACAGTTTTAGATGATGAAGCTTATGAACGTGCAACCTCTGTGTATTTAGTAGATAGAGTAGTTCCTATGTTACCAGAAATTTTATCTAATAATGCTTGTTCTTTACGACCACATGAAGAAAAATTTACATTTTCTGCTGTGTTTGAAATGAATGATAAATCTGAAATTGAAAACAAATGGTTTGGACGTACAGTAACTTATAGTGATGCTCGTTTTGCATATGAAGAGGCACAGGAAGTTATAGAAACAAAATCTAATAATATTTCAAAAGAAATTTCTATAACAGGGGAGGCTTATAAGGCAGATCAAGCAATTGCTGATGCTATTTTAAAACTGGATGAATTGGCTAAAATTATGCGTGTAAAACGTATGAAAGATGGGGCTATTTCATTTGATAAAGTAGAAGTGAAGTTCAATCTAGATGAGGCTAGTAATCCAACAGGAGTTTACTTTAAAACCAGTAAGGATGCTAATAAACTTATAGAAGAGTTTATGTTATTAGCTAATAGAGAAGTTGCGGCATTTATTGGTAAACAAAGTCCTAAAAAAACATTTGTATATCGTGTTCATGATGAGCCAAATGATGAAAAATTAGCTGCACTACAAAATATAGTATCAAGATTTGGTTATAAATTAAATTTTAAGGATAGACAGAGTACAACGGCATCTTTAAATAATTTATTGAAAGATGTTAATGGTACAAAAGAGCAGAATCTAGTAGATACACTAGCTATACGAACAATGAGTAAAGCAGAGTACACTACT
>Ga0209395_1007042_pt1 | contig 11930 bp, 9 predicted proteins | sample GOMGulsemesocosm_3_FD_184635 | JGI IMG/M metagenome (GOLD analysis project Ga0209395, IMG submission 184635) | Methane-oxidizing microbial communities from mesocosms in the Gulf of Mexico - GOM9D Gulf of Mexico (SPAdes) (version 2) | ecosystem: Environmental > Aquatic > Marine > Cold seeps... | reverse complement strand
TGACTGGCTTACTAAGTAAGAGCCGTCTGTAACGTCAATTGTGACTAGCTGGTCTTCCCGTAGTGCAGTGAATTCATTAGATTCTTTACCATTGTATAAAATAGAAAGCGAGTCACCATCTTCATCAGTTGCATCAACAACTACGAATACCTGCTCACCAAGATACTTGCCGCCATCTAAAGTTAGCGATTTGATGGTGGGTACAGTGACAGGAGCAGCTTCAATAGGATCTACGATAACGTCCTCGATAGGAAGTAAATCACCGTCGCTTGGAACTTGTGGTAAACAATCACCCTCGCCACAGATTGGGTCTATAACAATAGGCTCGTTGAAGTTCGGTTCACCGGGAATCGGATCGACGATAATATCCTCAATAGGAAGCAAATCACCATCGCTTGGAACTTGTGGTAAACAATCACCCTCACCGCAGATTGGGTCTATAACAATAGGCTCGTTGAAGTTCGGCTCGCCGGGAATCGGGTCTACGATAACGTCCTCGATAGGAAGTAAATCACCATCGCTTGGAACTTGCGGTAAACAATCACCCTCGCCACAGATTGGGTCTATAACAATAGGCTCGTTGAAGTTCGGTTCACCGGGAATAGGGTCAATCTTAATTGGGTTATTAACATCAGACAAGAAAACCATATATTCATACAGAGTATGAGAAACAGTACTCGTTTCTGAGGGAATCAAGTTATCAAGCAATATCGATTCTAAGTATTCTTTTGTTTGAAGATGAGAGTTGGAATATTCGATAACGTCTTTAGCTGCAAGTTTAATAGCATCATCGTCATTTGATTTAAAAACATCACGGTAATGCTCAACGAAGTCCTGATTTTCAGGTAATATAACTTCATCAATATATTCAACTAACTCTTCACTTGTTTCTGGGGCTATATCTTCCACAGGTGAAAAAGGTGGCGTGCTATTTCCACTACTTTCCCCTCCGCATCCAAGTAAAGATGTTGTTAGTATCGCTAGTAAACCCAACTTTAAATTAGTCATGATGAAAATTCTTTTATTAATATTAAATAACCCAGAGTATTAAATATATGAATCCATCCACAAACACCCTACCACTTCAAACGCTATAGAAACGCTAAATTTTACAAAAAAATCATACCCATATTAATAATTTTAGGTATATCGTTTAGGAAGTAATTAGCCTAAATGACATATTTAGATTCACTATTTAGGAAAAGAGTCTTCTCTAATGATTTTGTAATGTGGAGTGCAGTATGATGAAAGGGATAGGGTCTTTGCAAAATATCTAATCAAGGCGGGATCTCACGTGCGCTGTTGTGATATTACGAAATTATCAAATGATAAATGAATGTAAAATCAACATGATAATGTTATAAGTGGGCAGTTAATCAACATATCTAGGATCTTAAGTGAGTTCGTGGTGTTGCTAATTTAGCGGATAACTGGATTAGAGCAGGTATCATAAAGAAAGACCCTATAAATAATTCAGGCCTGTAAATGATTTAAGGTTAATACTCTTTATTCCAATGCCTTTTTATCGTCGCAATGCCCAAACCTAATGCCTCAGCAGCTTTAGATTGCGACAGACCCTCCGTTTTCTTTGCTTGAACTAAAACGGTAGTTCTATGAGCCTCTGGTCTGCCTAACTTTTTACCTTGAGCTTTAGCCCGTTCAAGTCCTTCTTTTGTTCGCTCTCTAATTCGGTTTCGCTCGAATTCAGCAAAGGCCGAAAACATTTGCAACATCAGCTTACCCTCAGCACTAGAAAGATCAGCTACTGGGAGATCGAGGCAAACAACCTTAACGCCTTTATCTGTAAGTAAGTTAATTGTGTTTTGTACGTCGATATTATCTCGACCTAAACGGTCTAGCTTTAAGACAATCAACATATCGCCACTTTCTATCTGGTGATTGATTAGCATCTTAAATTTATCCCGCTTCATGGCTTCAACAGAACCTGAAACCGTTTCACTGATAACACGAGACTCATTCACCTCATACCCTTTCTGACGGATAGCAATAATTTGATTCTCGGTGGTTTGCTCTGTTGTAGAAACACGACAATAGGAGAAGATGCGCACTGGTTACTCACTTTATAGAAGGTATCAAATATGGGGGTATCATATATTTAAAGTATCATTAAGTCTACACCCTACTTTTTTGATACCAATTTTAAATATGGAAGGCTGGTATCAACATACGACTGTTTTTTGATACCAGTATTTTAAGAAAGAATATTTACTGTTTAAGCATTTTCATCATTGTTTGCTGAATTAATGCTTCCATATCTGGAGATGTAGTTTCAGCTGGCTTGGCTAATTTTCGCAATAGCTCAGCTTGTTTGTAATCTGGCACATCACCATAACTATAAAAGCTGGTCAATACGCTTTCATGCCCTAAGTTTTGACTCCATGCTTTAAACTCTTCAGGCGTTCGGCAAAGCTTTTCACCTAGCCTTACCAAAGTATTACGGAAACTGTGAGGATTAAAGTAAGGCAAACCAGCTGCTTCAAAGGCTTGTTTAAAGACCTTGCGGATTGGATTTGCATTACTCCAATGCTCTTTAAGTAAACCAACAGCTTTAAATTGCTGATTTTTGTTGTGTGCCAACTTAGTTTTTGGAAACAACGGATCACTTTGCTTAAACCCAAGCTCTTTAGTCAAATACTCAATCCATTCAGTCACAATCTTTAATGGCAACTCATCCACAGGGAAAAAGTAAGTAGTGAAGGTTTTACTAAACTTTGTATTTACTTCCCTTGCATCCTGGTAAAAGCTTTGTTCGGCAATATCAATGTGTTTAATCTTAGCTGAAGCAATAGCACTATCTCTTGCGCCTGTTAGTGTAGTAAAGGCAACTAAAGCTCTATCACGCATTTCAATCGCAGTTGAACAAGGCATAGTTTCCAAGGTTTGCATGATCTGCTCAATTGTAGCCACATTTCTTTTACGCTTGGCATTAGCAATGCGAGTATCTTTTTCAGACAAATTGAAATATTCAATATCGCTGTAGTTGATTTTTGCTCGATAACCTTTTTGTGTGACGAGATATTGGAAGAACATTTTTAAGTGGCGAGTTGCAGTAAGCACCGTTGCCTTACTTAACTTTTCCCCAGTCACAAGTGATTTTTGAGCAAGAAGATGCTTCTTAAACCCAATAGCGTGCTTTGCCTTAAACTTATTGAAATCAAGATAATTCGTATCTACTTCAAAGCGATTAATTGACTTCATTGCACCATCAATTGTTGAATGATCTTGGCGTTTTGCATCTCTCAAATACTTGATGTACTCATGCAGAATTCGAACATTATTTGCGCTACTTTTTTTCATCATCAAATACCGTGCTTAAAGGATAATTTAAGAGAGCTTTTCCTCTCAGGTTTAAGTGTTTTTCAGCTATCGGTAATTTCCCTCCGAGTTCGAGCCAAATTTGGTTTACATCACGCCAAGAAGCGAACTTATTTTCTCGGTATCCACACTCGCCACAATGCCCTGTCATTCGAGCCATGCCAGCAGGCATTGCTATAAACCGAAGTGATTCAATACTTGGGTTTGTAGGTTGTTTACATTGAAGACAATACATTTCATCTAGCTCACATTTATGCCTGTAAGTTTTTCGCTTCTGTTTTAAAAAAATCTTTAGGTCAGCCCCACAGATTAAGAGTGGACGTTTTTCATCTACAACAGGTAAACCAACACGAATCCAATTACGCACAGTTTTGGGGTGAACGCCCAATGTTTCACTAACCTCAATAACGGTATAGCTGCGATGGATTTTGATACGATTGGGGTTATTACGACTACCCATGGCTAGCCGCCTTAGATGCTGCAATGCGCTCATCAAGCCACTGCTCAATATCAGAATCAAGCCAGCCAATAGCGCGGCCGCCTCCTAGTGAAATACTTAAAGGAAATTCGCCATTACTCATACGTAAGTAAATACTGCTACGTGATAAACCTGTTTTGTTTTTTACTTCTGGTAAGCGAATGAATTTTTTAGACATGTTAAGTCCTCTTAGTCGTTTATTGAATGTGACTAAGAGGTTATGGATTTTGTGATGGGTAAAAACCAAATTTGGTTTTAGGATTCCAAATTTGGTTTTAGTTGAGCAGGATTATTTACTTCGAGAGTCAATTGCAGAATCTATTTGTTTTAGTATTTTTCGCATTGTTTCATCGGTTAAAGGTGCACCAATCAAGTCAGTCATTGCAACCAAAGATGTAGCAATACCTCGTTGATTCCAATCGACATCAGCTTCTTTACATAACGCTGCGATTAAAACTAGCAGTGAGTTTTTTTCATTTGTAGTTAATGGTTTTTCTTCTTTCGCTGTGCCTTCTAAGAACTCGATAAGATGAGTAACTTCACTTTGTCTAATAATCAATACCCCACCTACTTCAGACAATTTATGACAAGGCACAAATTCTGAACCGAATTTATTGCGTCTAATATGCGGGGATACAATTGAAGGATCATTTTCCAAAGCCCTCATAGGTTCTTCCGCAATAGCACGTCGCCTTTCTTCTGACTCGTTGTATTTAGGATTAAATATTCTCTCACGATCAAAGTGTTTGTAAAGCTGGCAGGTAACATCATCTTGTTGTAATAAAATGCCATTTTTACTTAGCGTTGTAACCTCACCCCCTGAATTACTTTGTTCAAAATACCCTTTAACTTCCAGAGCCTCTTGACCTTGCATTGTTAAATCCCAAATCCCCTCCATACTGTGAACAGTACGATCCTTTGTATCAAAATTTTGCTGTGCTAGGTGATTTTCAATATCACCTACTTTACACAATTCCCCTTTTACACCGTGAGCACTGTTAACAAAATATACAGAAAGTTTTAAACCGCCATTAAGTGCTGCCTGATATAAATCAGTAACAGTTATAGTTTCCTTAATCTCCTCGGTAATGTGTGGAGCTGCTTCATCAAGTGTCAGCCATTTTTTTAGTTTTAATAGTTTACTCATTATTATTATTTTAATCCTTTCAGGTATTGAGTTGCTTATTCCAGCTATGAAAGTAAGGCTTACTCGATAAATCCAAGTAATACAGTGATTCTTTCTCATTGATTTTAAACATCTTAATAGCAAAGTAGGTTGGATGCTAGGGGACGTGTAGATTGTTTCATCAGCACGTATAAGGTCTTTCTCTTTCTATATTATTTTTGTTCTTGGAGATTAATAACTTAAAGAGTTGAATGGATATTAATATATTTTTAAGAATTTATTACAACGTTATGTTGTGTTTGTCGAGGGATAAAGGTTTGTTACTTTTGTTCTAAGTAAGCAGTTCTATGAAGATATTCTAAATTAATTATGCCCCTTTCCATGTTAGATCAACGACTCATTTACATCCTATCAATGTTGATTAACCATACACTTTCTAATCTAATTGCCCTGGCCGAGACATAGCAAAAGGTATGTGATTGGCAGACCTTTTGTTATATCATCCGCATTCATACCCTTGTTTATCAATGTGAAATTTATGATGATAGAAAATGCCGAACGATATTTTGATAACGCTAATTACCTTTACAACAAACTCAATTATTCTGAAGCTATAGAGTCATTTAAAAAAGCCGCCAGACAGAATCATGCTGGTGCACAGTACAGCCTTGCCATGATCTACAAATATGGAATGAGCGTACCGCAAGACGAAAAATTGGCGGCAACCTGGTGCTTAAAATCAGCCGAACAAGGCCATGCAAATGCTCAGTATGAGCTTTCCTCAATGTTCACTTTTGGGCAGGGCGTACCACAAGATGATGAACTAGCCTTTTCATGGTCACGAAAAGCAGCCGAGCAAGGGCATATAAAGGCTCAAGTAAGTATCGCTATGAGCTACGATAGCGGAATGGGCGCGAGTCAAGATTCTCAACAAGCTTTTTTCTGGTATCAAAAAGCCGCCAAGCAAGGCAATGCCAGCGCACAACTGCATCTTGCCTTAATGCATATGTTGGGGCAGGACGTGCCATTAGACGGAAAGCAGGCTTATGCCTGGTTATCTGTTTCAGCTTCAGCAGGCAATAAAACTGCCCGTAGACAACTAGAATCAGCAGAACTCGAATTAGATGAAGAAGCCCTTGCTAAAGCTGAAAATTTAGCGTCTGAGTACATTGAACTTTATAGTAAATAATTCAGATTTTTCAAGATTAACAGGTAAGTACCTCATCCCTATAAGGTCATAAATTAGCGGCCTTTTTCATATCATCAGGCACTGCCGGAGTCACTTCAGTATCAATTTACTGCGGAACAACATAAATTTATTGATGAAGGGTTAGCCTGTAATCCAAATTTGGCTGTGGAATTGCAGGATCAGTTCGCACTCAGTGACGGTGAAGATGTGAAGTGGATGCTTGCAATGAATCTCTGTATGAATGATTCAGTGCTTACACTGTTAGCAACAGATTCCAGTTACCATATTCAGCAAGCATTACATAACAGATATCAACAATAACAATGAGAAACATTAGCGGAACGATATGAATGTAAAAAATTTTATAAATGATGATTACATCAATGTATTTTACGCAAATAAGCAGTGGTCTGCGCAAGTTCAGAGTAACTTCTGCACTTTGATTGAGACTATGAGTGAAGTGCTGGGGGAGTTTGATGCGTGGGAAGGTAATCCAGGTATCCGTTTTGGCTTAAAAGAGGGCTGTGGTAAAGGCAAGCACCTTTTCCATATGTCTTTAAAGCCTAGCAACTTTGGCTTCGGGGTTAGCTGTCGTAAATTAAAGGATGGCTTAGAAACCTTAAGCTTAGGAACGTGGGCGGTGGATAAAACTAAGCCTGAACAACAGAATTACTTTAACTGGAATGGCGACGACTTCCAGGCAGAGCTAGATAACTTCGTTAATTTCTTGAAGCTGAATATCGATGAAGTTCACAGCAAGGGACTTACTCCTTTAAGCAGAAGCGGGCGCTTACCTAGTGACTATTCAGATAATAGCTCAGGAAAGCAATCCTACTTAGATATGTTTAAATCTTTGTTTCAAGAAAAGAAAGACAAAAAATTCACCGTTCCAGAAATAGTATCATTGATGAAAGAACAGTATGGCGATGGAGATGTTGAAGGTGCTTCAGGTGTAAAAAAAGGGTCCATTCTTCCAAAAGATTATTGTTACAACAGTTATAACGACGGCTTCAAGCAGAATGTCGAAAAATTTAAGCGTCAGGCCATTTTTATATACGACGAGGATGGTTATGAATTTGTTGGTTCAAATCACCCTTATACTGGTGGAATATTATGGAACGCTTATGATGAATATATTGGTGAGTGGAGCAAAGGAAAAATTGTGAGTTGGTTTGATAGTGATGAAGCTGGTAACCAAACAGGCGAAAAAGATATGGAAACAGAACAAACGATCTCACTCAATACGATCTACTATGGCCCACCGGGAACGGGTAAAACGTATCACACAATTGAAGCGGCAGTTAAAGCTGCCGAGCCTGAGTTTTTTGAAAATCTAGACACAAAGAAGCTTGATGAACATAAACGTAGAAGTAAGCTAAAAGCCAAATATGAAGCCTTGGTGGCTGAAAAACGCATTCGATTCGTTACCTTCCATCAAAGCTATGGTTATGAAGAGTTTGTTGAAGGGCTAAAAGCAGAATCGGATGACGGGAAAATCAACTATAAAATTGAGCCTGGAGTATTTAAAAAAATTTGTGATGATGCATCAATCTCTCACATGGATGTAGATTCCAGCATTAATCCTAATGGTCATGTATGGAAAATTTCGATTGAGGCTACGTATTCTAACGAAATAAAAACGTATTGCTTAGAAAATGATATTGCTGCAATTGGTTGGGATGCCACGGGAGATTTATCCTTAAATGTCCCAAATGAATACTTTTCATCATTGGGTAAAAATGATCAAAATTCCCTTAAATATTTTTCACAAGAGATGGGAAAAGGCGATTTAGTTCTTTGTATTGACAGTAATACATCTGTCGAAGCTATCGGTGTAGTATGTGGGGATTATCAATTTGTCGAAGAAGGGTTGTTTTCTGGACAAGGCTACTGTCATCAGCTGCCTGTTAAGTGGCTAGCCACAAATTTTTCAGTAGACTTTCAAGAGATAAATGGCAATAAGCGTTTTAACCTGCCGACTTGCTACCCTCTAAATCGTTTATCTGTCTCTGATACGCTTGCCCACTTAGAAGAAAACAATGTAGCCTGGCTCAGTGATAAGCCACAGCCAGAAAAAAAGAACTACGTCCTGATTATTGATGAGATCAACCGAGGCAATATATCCAAAATTTTCGGCGAGTTGATAACGCTTATTGAGCCATCAAAACGAAAAGGAAAAAAAGAAGAGCTGGAAATATCACTACCACATTCTAAGCATAAGCTATTTTCTGTTCCTGACAATCTGTACATCATTGGCACCATGAATACTGCTGACCGTTCATTAGCCATGATAGATACCGCACTACGCCGTCGTTTCGACTTCGTTGAGATGATGCCAAAGCCCGAGCTGTTCGAAGGCGTGGTAGTGCAAGGCATTGATATTGAGGCCCTGCTGAAAATACTGAACAAGCGTATCGAAGTATTGTATGACCGTGAACACACCTTAGGTCACGCTTTTTTTATGCCGGTGAAAGCAGCACTAGAGTCTGAAGACGAGGAGTCCGCATTTACTGAGCTGCAATTAGTGTTCAAAAATAAAGTCTTGCCACTGCTGGAAGAGTATTTCTATGAAGACTGGAGCAAGATAAGCCTGGTGCTTGGCGACAACCAGAAGAAGAGTGAAGACTTGCAGTTTGTTCGCAAAATGGAAATTGAATATGACAATTTGTTTGGCAGCAGTTTCCAATCGGACAGTTATGGCCAGCTAGAAAACAGCTATGAACTCGCATTATTCAATAATCGTGTGTGGAAAAACCGACAAGCCTATCAGGCCATCTATGCTCCTTTGTCGACTATAAACACCACAACAAGCGATGAGGAATAACCGTGGCTAGTGGTGATAAAAATATCACGGTGTTTGAATTTGGCTTTGTAACAGCTTGTCATAAAGCCACACCACGCAAGGACATTAAAGTTATTTCAAAAGATGCTTTTGAATACCTTAAGACGTATTGCTTGTGTGATGAATCGGACAGTAGGTTTTTAAAGCTGAAAATCACTGATGGTATGGAAGTGCTGCAAGTTCAAAACTATGTGGGGGTGATATTTACGCCTGATAGAACGCAAATTGAAGTGTTGCCTAAAACATCTAAGACAATGGATGAAAGTGAGGCGCGCCAATCACTGCTTGTCATGCTTAAGACACTGAAGCAGTTTCGCCATGTCCAAACCAACTCGGCAAATATCGAAAAGCAAAAGATGCCACTGCTGGAAGTGTTTATCAGCCAGTTTTTAGACTCGGTAAACATCCTGGTAAAACGTGGCTTGCGTAGCGACTATGTGCCCCGTACCGATAATTTGGCTTATTTAAAAGGTAAGCTGAACATGGGAAAACAGCTACAGCACAACTTGGTGAACAAGCATAAGTTCTTTTGTGAATATGATGAGTTTTTGCAAGACAGACCTGCCAATAGGCTTGTTCATGCAGCGATACACAAAGTCGGTAATTTTACTCGCTCGGCTCGCAACCAAAAGCTACTGCGAGAGCTGTCTTTTGTGTTTTACGATATTCCGCTAAGTACGGATCATAGCGTCGACTTTTCTAAGCTTAAGCTTGATCGAGGAATGAAGCACTATGAGACTCCATTAGAGTGGGCCCGTTTGATTTTAGATGGGTTTTCTCCGCAATCGATGAAAGGGGATAATTCGGCTATTTCTCTTTTGTTCCCGATGGAGGCGGTATTTGAATCGTATGTGGCCGCGGTGTTAGCCAACCAGCTTGAGCCTGAGTATACGCTGAAGACACAAGCTCGAAGTACCCACCTGGTCAAACATGGCGACCATAATTGGTTTCAATTGAAGCCCGATCTCCTTGTCATAAAGGGCAGTGAAAATATTAGCGTTCTAGATACAAAGTGGAAGCTAGTCGACCAGGAAAAAAATACCGGTTCGGAGAAGTATGGGTTGTCTCAGGTAGACTTTTACCAAATGTTTGCCTATGGACAGAACTATCTTGGAGGACAGGGAAACTTGTTTCTAATTTACCCTTATCATGACACATTCACTCGCCCTATTCAGGCGCCATTTGAGTTTACTGATCTTAATGGAAAAGCGACAGAGTTGAAATTATGGGTCGTTCCGTTTGAGATAAAGCCAAGCGGGAGCCGGGTAATTTGGCCTGCAGCCTCAAATACTGACGATAATAGGCTGCAGTGGGTAATCAACTGATAATGTAAGCAGGAGGTTCACTCCTGCTTTTTGAACATGCACACCAATATATCCTTTTAAAATATGCAGTGTTCCCAACTACTGGAGCTAATTGCAATTAGTTAAGTCATCTAAATAATTTGCCCATTCCTGCATCAACTTTGTTCTTTCAGCCAGATAAAGCGAGCGATTATAAGCCCTTGAGGTTGCAGTCCCAGTTAAGTGAGCAAGTTGTACTTCAATCACTTCATGGTTCCAGCCTTTTTCATGCAAAATAGTTGATGCAGTACTTCTAAAACCATGAGCTGACATGACATCTGCGGGATAACCCAAATCACGTAAACGATTAGTTAATACGTTTTTGCTCATAGGTTTACTGCTGTCTCTTTGATTTGGGAACACAAGCTCTGAATAACCAGTCACGGCTTTAATATCAGTTAGTTGCTTAGCAACCTGTTTTGACATTGGCACTAAATGCTCTCGTCCACGCTTCATTTCTTCGGCAGGGATTCTTATTAAAGAATCATCAAAATCAACATATTCCCACTTTAGATTTCTAATTTCCGTTGGCCTTAAAAATACCCTAGGTATTAATTTAAGTGCTTCAGCAGTGCAATAGTTGCCTGACTCCGTTGTATCAATGTCTTTAATTAATTGAGCAAGCTCATTAGGCTTAACGATTGCCGCCCTATGTTTTACTTTTGGTAATGGTTTTAATATATCGCCTAGTGGTAAGCCTTGTGCTGGATTACTTCGTGTTAGCCTATGTGCCAATGCATAACCAAATACCCGATTTATTACCGCTAATATATTAGGCGCTTTTTTAGGTGCACCAGCAGCTTCAATGGCTAACATTAATTCCGTGATATGCCCTGCATCAATCTCTTCAATATGCAGATTACTTATATATTTAGAGTCCACCAGCAACCAGCGTTTGATTCTAGCGGCATGATCTTCTGACCAAGAGTCTTTTTGTTGTTCCCACCACTTTAAGGCAATCGTTTCAAACAGCTTATTTTTAGGCGTTGTTTTTGTACGCTTTCTTTCTCTCCGTTCATCCATCGGATTAATACCGTGAATTAAAGAGGCTCTTGCTTCTTCTGCTAATCTACGAGCTTCACTTAAGGATATGGAGGGGTACTTTCCTAAAGCCATTTCCTGATACTTACCTGCATGCCTAAACCTCAACCTCCAAAGCTTAGAACCATTACTTTTAACAAGTAAAAACAAGTTGTTACCATCAGAACGCTTGATCTGAGATTTATCATCAGGGCAAGATATATTCTTAACTTCTTGTATTGTTAATGCCATCCAAAGCTCCTATCTGGGGTACTTGATGAGGGGTACGCATATATAAAACACCTAAAACTAAGGGTCTTAAAAACTAAGGTACCCCTCATTGACACCTTGTAATTCTGGGAAGTAGTGAAATATTATGATACCACTTAGGAAGTGAAGTCAATAAAAAAGCCCGTAAACACTAGGCTTACGGGCTTGATTAGGAAGTTGTAGTATTAGGGCAATACGTTTACATCATGCCGCCCATGCCACCCATACCGCCCATATCAGGCATAGCTGGTGCAGATGCATCAACCGGAGTATCTGTGATCATAGCTTCAGTCGTGATCATAAGACCCGCTACAGATGCTGCGAAC
>Ga0209395_1007040_pt1 | contig 11932 bp, 6 predicted proteins | sample GOMGulsemesocosm_3_FD_184635 | JGI IMG/M metagenome (GOLD analysis project Ga0209395, IMG submission 184635) | Methane-oxidizing microbial communities from mesocosms in the Gulf of Mexico - GOM9D Gulf of Mexico (SPAdes) (version 2) | ecosystem: Environmental > Aquatic > Marine > Cold seeps... | reverse complement strand
CTTCTTTACAAGAACTTGCTATTATAAACAATAGCATTATGTATATATATCTTTTATTTATCATTGTTTTATCTTTTAAAATCCTACATTTAAACCTATAGAAACTACTTTTTGAAGAGGGTAACCGTAATTGTTTCCACTATTCGTTTCTGGATCAATATTATACTTACTAAATATGTCTGATATTGTAAATAGGTTTGTTCCACTAAAGAACAAATCAAATTTATTTATAGATGAATCTTTAAAAAAGTTAGGTTTGAAATCGTACCCAAACTGCAACGATTTCATTCTGAAATACTTTGCATTGACATTCCAGAAATCTGATGTTACCCCATTGTTATTCCCATTGAAGTTTTGATTGGATATTAAACGAGGGTAAATTGCTTTCGTATTATCTGGAGTCCAAACATCTGTTTGAAAAGCGTATCGAATAGAATTAACATCCTTATTACGAATGTGATCTCCTAAATATATGTGTCTATTTCCAGTACCTTGAAAATGCATTCCTAAAGACCATGCTTTATAATTTAAATTCACCGTTAAACCATAACCTACTCTTGGAAAAGATGGTTTTCCATTTCTAACAAAATCTTCACCATCAATCTGTCCATCTCCATTCACATCCCTGTATTTAAGATCTCCAGAAACAAGGTCATAAGAATTATTACGTTTAGGACTATTCATTACATCTGTTGAACTCTGATAAAACCCTTCTGAAATATACGCTCTACCACCTGTACTCAATTGATGTGTTTCTCTGGTATTTGGGTTCTTCAATTGATCTTCAGACTCGTCATGTTTCACAACCCAAAGTTGATCAAAACTTGTAAATGTACCGCCTATACTGTATTGAAAATCGCCGATATTATTTTTATAATTCAAATCAAATTCAAATCCAGCTCTTCTGTGTTTTCCTTCTGTATTTATTTTTGGAAGCGATGTCCCCAATGGATCTGTATAGTTTCCTCCTGACGGTGAGCCTAGATAATTAACAGTTTCATAAAAGAAATAATCAACTGAACCAGAAATACGGTTGTTGAATAATGCAAAATCAACTCCAGAATTTATAGATTTTCTTTCAAACCAAGTAATGTCTGGACTTACAAGACTTCCTTCATTGAAACCAGGAACAATTTTCCCGTCAACTACATAAGCACGTTCGTTCAAAGAATACCCAGGAAGGTATTCATACCGATCAACTCCATCATCCAAACCTGTTTCTCCATAAGAAAAACGTGCTTTTAAAAAGTTTATATTCAATTTTTCTTTAAGAGTTTGAGCAAAATTTTCTTCCGAAATGACCCACCCTAAAGAACCAGAATAAAATGTTCCCCAACGCTTGTCTTGAGCAAAATTATCATTCCCATCGTAACGTATTGTCCCTTCTAATAAATATTTGTTATCAAAAGTATATTTCAAACGTCCTACATATCCAGCATTCGCGGACTCTGATTCTCCTCCATTATTCTTTGAACTATCCGTAGGTCCAGCAAAAATTTGATCCACTTCCAATATGAAATTTTCTCGTGATGCACTTATTTCATCAATATGCGTGTAGGTTTCATCATATCCAGCTACAGCTTCAATTCTATGCTTGCCAAAATCTCTTTCGTAAGTTACCAAAGGTTGCACACGGTATCTCCAACCCGCATTAGATGAAAGATTTAAACTTGGCGCATTTTTCCCCAATGGAACATCACTTCCCAAAGCATATTGATCAGCATTGACTCTCCATTGTTTACGGAAAAAACTGAAATTTCTATAATATCCTAACATTTTAATCTTCAAACCTTCTACACTAGGAACATCCCATACTATATCCAATTGTGTATTGATATTTCTATCTTCATTCCTATTGTATCCCGAATTAGGATCAATTTCTACAAGAGGATGATCTACACCTGAACTGTACAAGCCCAAATCATTATAAGCTGGATCCATTGGACTTTTATTTTGAATATGTCCCCAAGTTTGACCATAACCGGAAGAAAAGTGAGAAAAAGGAGCATTGGATTTTTCTACATCTCCATACACCGATAAATTTACTTTTAACCCAATGTTTTCTAAATTGTTTGTTATACTCATTCTATAAGTATTGTGCTCAAGAGTATTTGTGTTAAATTTATACAAAGACCCTTGATCGAAATGAGATAATGATGCGTAATATTGTGTTTTTTCAGTTCCGCCAGAAATAGATAAATCATGCCTGTATTCTTCAGCAAAATCTTTTAATACTTCTTTTTGCCAATCTACATTTGGATAATTAAATGGGTCTGACTGATCTTTGTATTTCTGCACAACCTCATCAGTATAAGGAAGCGGTTGTTTGTCATTCGCTGCAGCTTGATTCCTTAATCTTACCAAATCATAAGAATTCAATTTATTTGGCAATACGGTTGGACGGCTAAAATTTGAACTATAACTATAATTTACATTAAGCCTCCCTACTTTTCCTTTTTTAGTCGTTATCACTATTCCTCCGTTTCCTCCTTTCGATCCATAAATCGCGATAGCTTCCGCATCTTTCAAAATTGTAAAACTCTCTATATCTTTCGGATTTATTCTATGCAAATCATCCAAATTAGACGATGTCACACCATCTATTATTAAAATAGGAGTCCCTCCTCCTCGAATTGATACCGTAGGCTTATTTCCTAAACCACCGCCACTACTTGATACAATCAGACCAGCTGCTCTACCTGCTAATGCATCTGCTATACTTGAAATTGGTAAGTTTACAAGATTGTCTGTTTCAACTTTAGTTACAGCAGCCGTTGTTTTTCTTTTAGTTGTTTCTCCATAACCAATTACAATTACTTCATCAATATCAAGTGTACTTTTCTTCATGGACATATTGATAATCGTTTGATTCGATATTTTTATTTCTTCAGATATAAAACCAATATAAGAAACGATAAGAATTGCCTCTTTATTTATAACTTTTATTGAATACTTCCCATCAAAATCTGTTTGTGTACCGCTAGAAGTTCCTTTTTCAAAAACATTTGCTCCAGGTAATGGTTCTCCTGTATCATCAGTAATAACTCCTGTTATTTCAATCTTCTGAATATCTTCATCCAATTTAACCTTAGAGCTTCCAACACTTCTCTTAATCAAAATTTGCTTCTCAACAACTTCAATATTGGCATTGATTCCTTCAAAAATTTCTTTTAAGATTTTTTCCAATCTTACATTTTTTTTATCAATCGTAACTTCTCGATTCATATCAATTTCGCTGGTTGCCACCAGAAATTTAAATTCCGTTTTTGATTCAATAAGATCAAAAACTTTTGAAATTGGCATCTTCTTTACATTCAAGTCAATTCTTGTATTCTGAGAATACGTACTTGCTTGAATCTGAAAAAGTGTTATTAAAAATAAATAAATGGTCAGTTTCATTTTTAAATCGAACTTTAAAGAAGGAAACCTTCCCTTCTTATTAATAAGTTTTTCATACTTTTGTTTAGTTTTAGTTATTATTTGATTCACGTCACTAATCACTTTAACGGATCGGGGAATGTTGTCGCATTGTCCGATCTTTTTTTTACAAAGTGATTTCATTTTACTACTTTGTTTACTTCACTAGCTCGCTGTTTTTGTGGTTTGTATTAATTGATTATAATTTTATTCTCTTCAATAGAAAACTTCATGTCATATATTTTACTGAATAAATTCATTACTTCGTAAATATCTTCAGTATCAAAATTAATTGTGTACTTCTTCTGATCGAATTCCTCATTTCTATTTTCTATGGATACATTATAGTGTCTTTCTAATTTTTTTCTAAGGGTTTTAAATGGGATATCTTTAAAAATTAATTTGCCTTCTATCCAACCCGTATAAATTTGAGTATCTACCTTATCAAAAACGACCAAAGCTGTTTTTTTATCCCACGCCGCTTTGAAACCAGGTTTTAGAACTTGTGCTTTTTCTTTTTCATAAACGGTATTTATTTCATATAAACTTACAGAACCTTCCACCAAAACCGTATTTACGGTAACGTCCTCTGGATAACTAGATACATTAAACTCTGTACCCAACACACGTATATTTTGTTCTTTGGTATGAACTATAAAAGGATGTTTTTTATCCTTCTCTACTTTAAAATAAGCCTCTCCTTCTTCTACATAGATCTCTCGATTCAATCCTTTTATAAACTGAACAGGATATCGTACGGTAGTTCCTGAATTCAAATGAACGAGCGTTCCATCAGAAAGTAACAATTGAAACTTTTTCCCATAGGGAATACTTAGTCTGTTGTAAATTAAAGTTTCTTTGGAAGTCGTATTGTCTTGATAATTCAAGACAGCTCCTTTTTGTGTAGTTACCAAAGTACCTAAGGTGTTTTTTATCTGTTGATTCGCATTGTTTGTCAACTGTATTTTTTTTCCATTTTCGAATTCCAATACAATAGATTCTTCATTGATTTCTAGTAAATTCTCATCAAAAACAATAGTATCTTCCTTTATGTATTGATTCAAAAAATAAGCACCTCCCAAAAACATCATTAAAACCGCAGCATATTTTGTATAATTCACAATTCGTTTTCTTAGCTGATGTATTTTCTTCTTTTTCTGAATTTCAGAAAGAAATTCTAAATAAGCGGTATCCGAATCAATAACATTGTATTTTTTCAACAACAAATTATGAACTTCTATGGAGTTTTTAAAAATTCTCAAAATAGAATCTTTAGAAATCAAATCTATAAAAGAACTCATTTCCTGAGAACTTACTTCATTATTCAAATATTTTTGAATTTTCTTCTCTAACTTTTTCGAATTCATATCACAGGCTTTTGTACTCTTATGACTTCAAAAAAAACAAAAACCCTACATTTTTTTTCTAAAAAAATAAATTCAAAAATATTTAAACAATCAAAAAACTATAATTTGATAATTTTTTATGTCTAAAACAACATAATAACTTGTTTGACTTCAATAAAAACAACATTTTTTTAAAACTATATTTGTTATTTAAAAACTTACTATTTCTCTCTTTGTAGTTCTATTTAATATAGTTCTCAAGCTTAATTGGCGGCTAGAAACTTTTATTTCAATTATTATTATTTTATTACTCACTGTACCAATAAGCCTAAAAGTTTCGAAAATTATTTGTAAGTTTTTTTAATTTCTTATTCTTTAAAACAACGATTGTCCTCTGGTGACTAAACTATAAACGACCTCCAAATAATTTTCATTGCTCTATTAATCTTGATATACCTTAATCAAAGTAACTCCATGTGATGGAATTACTGAAGAAAAACTTTTACTAAAAGACCCAATATCCTTTCGTTTCCATAAATCTCTCACTAAGTAATCTCCTTTTAAACCAATTTCTTGCCAATTAACAACAAGCCTACTCTCAACCGAACTCAAATTCAGAAGGGCAATTGCTTTTGTCCCATCTTCTAATTCCTTCATCCAAATTTCTTGATTCACCGTTCGCTTACATAATATTGGAAGTTTTCCTAAAGAATCCTGATTGACCGAAATAACCTCTGGGTTTGTTAAAATCTCTAAAGATTTTGTACTTATCTTACGTATATCAGCAGAAATAAACAAAGGAGCACTTAACATTGCCCATAAACTCATCTGACTCTGGTACTCAATATCAGAACATCCTTGAGCATTCAAATCATTGGCCGAACTGCCTTTACCATAGATCCCAGCAACTAACATGTCTGGATCATTCCATGCACCAACTTCTTGAGAATCTACAAATTTAGGAAACTGTCTTTCAAAACATTCAATAATACCTGCTTCACGTTTAGGTAAAGACCATATATCCCTAACATCACCGGCGGTACGCCATAAATGAGCTTTAGCTTTTTTTCCCCATTCTGCTCCCATATCACCTGCTCCAACACTATATACAATAGAACGCTCTGATGTTGACAATAAATTGCCCATATCTGTATAAAGCCGAATTACTTTTTCATCAGAAAACCTACCCGCACTACAAATATCATATTTCAAATAATCAACTCCCCAAGAACACCAGGTTTCAACATCTTTTTTCTCATAACCTCCAGAACCAGGATAACCTGCACATGTTACAGGTCCTGGAGTAGAATATATTCCAAACTTTAAACCTTTATCATGTATATAATCTCCTACTGCTTTCATTCCTTTCGGAAATTTAATTGTGTCAGCTTCTATTATTCCATCTTTATCACGAGTTCCTTGCCAACAATCATCTATCACAAGATACTGATACCCAACATCAGTCAATCCTAACGCAACAAATGCATCTGCTGTTTCTTTCATTTGGATTTCATTAATGAGTCCCTCAACCACATTCCATGAAAGAAACCCCATAGGTGGTGCTAAAGCAAGTTTATCTCCTATCTTAATAGTTAAAACACTCTTTTCTTTTCCATAATCATTTGAAACAATAACACTTACATTATATTCCCCTTTTTCAGAAGTAACTCCTTCAATCGATCTATTTTCTTTGTTAAAAATCAATCCCTTAGGCAATTCTTTAACTTCTATTGACAATGGTTTCATTCCTGTTACAGGCAACTTATAATGAAAAGGGGTGTTAGGCCTAATACCTATCCTTTTAGCCCCATTAATTTTTGGATTGGGAAACTTCTCATTCTGAGCTTTAACAAAATTAATATTTTGATTGATTATTTTTTTTGTATCAGGAGACCATTCAGTTCTAGGTTTTTTTCCTATATATTTAATCTGAGTATCAGCCCAAGCAACATGAGTATTCCCTGGCTCACCGATTGCTTCCAACAATAAGTTTTTCTGGCCATCTATATTAACTACGAATTTCTTTGCTTCCTCTCCATACCTTATCCTCTCACTTTTGTAGAGCAGTTCTTTCCCATCATTTCCATATATGTAAAATATAGCGGATGATTCCTTCTTATTAACTGTATCAATTCTATGTGAAGTATTTCTCATATCTACACCAACAACTCCTGAAAACTCAATTCCTTTCCTATCAAGATCAACATACAAATAACTATCACATCTTGTATACACACCTCTGGCATACTTTTTATTACCAATTCTAATATTTGCACGTGAGCCTATCATAGGTCTATCTGTACTTTGCTCCATTTTGTTAATATCCAGCGCATCTAACTGAATTGTTTCAATTGTATTTTTTCTTTCAACACAACTTGTTATTACTAAAATTAATACCAATAAATAAATGTTCTTCATTATTTTTATTTGATTTAAGGTTCTACCACAAATGACGTGGAAAATTTAACTTTTGAGAAATCACTAAATTCAAAGCATCTCCCTCTTCTCTGGTTATCCATATCTCCTAAAAGATATTTTATTTGTTAATTTGTATTGTTTATCAATAACATTTTATTTTTTATTCTGAAGTACTAACGCTATAGATTCTCTATTAATTTCTAAATAACACCATTAATCAACAACTTTATCTTATCAACTATTTTAATAAAAAACTAGAACTCTCCAAGAGCTCCCTACTCATATCGTAGTACATTCTCTATAACTTATTATTCCCTTAATTGAACTAAATATTTTCTCTTTTCCCTATTCATATCAAAGCCTTTCCACACCCTTATGACTTCAAAAAAAACAAAGTCCCTACATTAAAAAAAAATTAAACAATCAAAAATCACTAATTTGGTAGTATTATTGCTGATAAAAAGAACAATTCAAAAAAAAATGATAATTTTGAGGAATCCAAACCTTAACCTAAACAATTAACAACTTGTTTGACTTTAGTAAAGACGACATTCTTTTAGAGCAACTAAAAAAGGGAAATGAAAAGGCTTACAAACATTTGTACGATGCCTTTTACAAAGATCTTGTTATCTATTGCTTGAACCTGACCCATAATCTTGAACAAGCGAAAGATATTGTTCAAAATACTTTGATTAATTTTTGGACTCGTCGTGAACACTTAAACATTACTATTTCTCTTAAAAGTTACCTATACCGTTCTGTCTTCAACAATTTCTCTACCCAATTTAAAAAGAAAAAAAAGGAAGAGGAGACCTTAATTAAACTAAAAAACGAAGCTTTATTTTCTGTTATAGAAGCAAACGAAGATTTAGAAAATGAAAAAATGAAGCTATTAGAATCTTGCATTGATCAGCTTCCTAAGAAATGCAAAAAAGTCTTTTTAATGCACAAAAAGCAGGGATACAAATATAGAGAAATTGCAGCTGAATTGAACATTTCTGAAAAAGCAGTAGAAAAAAACATCAGCCGTGCTATTCGCAGAATAAAAGATGCTATTCAATTAAAAAATAAGAATCTGTTGTTTCTTTTATTAAAAAAATTACTTAAAAGAAAGTAACATTCTCCTAAATCAAAATTAAAGAAACTTCCTTTTTTCAAAAAACACACTTATCTTTGTATCTCTGCAATTTACAAACGTGATATGTTAAAAAAAGGAACCAAAATTTACAGCATCTTAAACTTCAAATGCCCTAAATGTCATGAAGGTGATTTTTTTGTAGAAAAAAGCCACTTAAAATTAAATAAGGTTACAAGAATTCATGAAAATTGTCCCAATTGCAATTTGAAATATATGATGGAACCTTCCTTCTTTTTTGGAGCTATGTTTGTTGCGTATGGACTTACTGTCGGTCTTTCTGTTGCTGTTTTTGTTGTATCAAATTTATTCCTCAATCTTAATTTGCTACAAACTTTTGGATCAATCATCGTCGTATTATTACTTACTGCTCCAATAAATTTAAGAATTTCTAGAATTATTTGGATCAATATTTTTGTATCCTATTCGAAGAAAAAATAAACAATTACCTCGGTATCACAACCTTAAATATAAAATTTCCTAACCACCCATTCTCCACCTAAGAGAAGGATAATAAAAAACCAAAGCCACCAGCGATCCCAAGTTGGCAACTTTTGTATTTCTTCTGAGTTTGATTTTGAAAGTGTTTTATTTTTCAATAATGAACTTAAATCTGAACCTGAACGAATATTTTTTCCACCTGTTAATATCATCAATTTTTCTAAGGTTTTAAAGTCAGGGTTTGTATTTTTATACTCAAGACTCACTCTTTTTATAGGAATATTGAGTGTATCTGAAGCCAATTCAATTCCTTTTCTACTTATAACCTTACAAACTAATGTCAACGCTTTTCTTTTCGTTTTTTTAGGAAGTTGAATTTTCCCCGTGTATAATTTTTTGAAAGTATTATATGCCAAACTGGTTTTTAAATCAGGATATTTTAAAAAATAAGATTCAATTTTTACGTCTTTCTCAACCGAATTAAATTCTGCCTCCATTTGGATGGTATCCGTTAAATGATAACTTAATTTATTGGTGTTACAGATCAATTCTTTTTTTCTATTAGCCTCACTGTTTTCCGCCAACCATGTAACTGCATTTACCCAAAATTTTTGGTAATGTTCATTCCCTCCATTGGTTTTCCCCCAACTTTCTTGATAGCCTTCTCCCCATCCACCAGCAGCATCTGAAGTAAAAGCCATAGACCTACCTTTTCCATAAGGCTGAACACTTATTAAGGGCATATTATTATGTCGTTTCCAATAAGCCAAAACAGTGGCTCCAGGCTTGATTCTATTAACGGTATTTGTACCTTTAAAACTAGGATGTGTATTTATAATTTTTCTACTCATTTCAGCATTTTCCCCTAATTGCCAAATAGGATGACTCAAACTTTTTTCTGGAATTGAAACATTAACAGTACTAGCTATATAACCTTGATTAAAGGTTTTCATATCAACCGGAATCATTTGTTCCCAAATAGTTTTATCGTACCCTCCACTACCAAAACTTGTATTTCCTCCAATCATACAAAATCCTGCGCCATTTTCTGAAACCAATTCTCTTGTCCATTTTAATTGAGCATCGTTAAATACAAACTTATTGATATCGCTACAAATAACAACATCATATTTTGAAAGTTCCTTTTTAGTTTTTGGGTATCCTTTTTTCCTCGTTTTTACATGATAAATTTCACCTCCAACATTTTGTTGTCTATCAACCACATAGGTATCCATTTCAATACGTCCTGTTCTCCTACAAGCTTCATGAATAAACTTGTATGCAGGCCAACTTCCTAAAGATCTATTTGAGCTTTTGCTATAACTATTATTGGTTCCTTCTAAATACAGCACCTTTATTTTAGGGTTTGATATTTCAATTTTAAATTGAAAATTATTATCCATTGCTGTTAATTCTCCTGAAATTGGGACTATTTCTAGTTGATATTTTTCTGTTACAGTTCCTGTTGTTAACGGAAATCTATAAGTCTTCAATCCATCTTTTAAATAACCTGTTTTTTTGGCTATTATTTTTCCTTTACTATTTTTCAAATTCAATTGAAATTCTTCATTGTTTGTCCCCTTATTCTCAACTAGTACTTTTACAACCACTTTGGTATTTGAACTAGAAGTACGAGGAACATTACATTCTTTTATAGCGGTATTAAACAAATCTGTTTTATGACCTATACCTAAAACGGAAACAGGAATTCCAAATCCTCTTACTTTTGCAATTATCTTTTCCAGTTCCGGCTTATCATTCATTCTACCATCACTACAAACTATTAAATTTCGAATCGATTTTGCTTCTTGATCATTTAAAATATTATCTATAGAAATAGCAAGGTTACTCATACCACCATCTGCAGTTAGCTTTTTTATTTTTTGAAATCCTTCTATTTTTGAAGCAATGGTATCAAATTTATAATATATAAGATTCCTTTGTTCCTTACTATCTAAATCATTTAATACAGATTTCAATTCTTCCAATCTCGAGATTGGACTTTCTAAATTCATACTCATAGAAGCATCGATCAATACTATATCTTTTGTAGCATGAATTCTTTTCTTATTTTTTTTAACAGTGATTGGGTTCCACAATACAAATAATAACAAAGCTATTACTGTAACTCTAAAACCTAAAATTGCGTATTTAAAAGAACTCTTTTTAAGTTTAGGACTGAACCAAATAGATAAAACGGTAATTAAAACTGCGGTTATTGCTATTAATAAAAGCCAAAATGTTGAAAATTGTGGGTTAAAAATCATCTTAATTATTTGTTTGGATTATCGTCCATATCATCTGAGAGAGCCTTGAAATACTCTTCTACCAAACGTTTGTATTTTGAAGGTATTTGAACATCTTTACCACTATCAATCTTATCCTTTAAAAGCTCTTCTATCAATGTATTTAAGCTTTTTACCAATGCATCCATTTCCGAATTCAAACTTTCACCACTTTTCCCTTTCAATTTTTCTTTATGTTCTTCTATATTGGAATCTTTTAACATATCCAACATTTCAATAAGATCCATTTTCTTTTCTGACCTGCTTCCTTTTTGTTTTTTCAAACTTAGAACCATCTTTTTTACCGAAGTCAATCGATCTAGTTTAGACATTGTTAAGTTCAATTCTTCTTTTAATAAAATATCAGAAAGCAAATTCATTTTTTTAGCTAAACGTTCTAATTCTAAAGGAGTAGGATTTTCTCCTGCTTTTTTTAAATCGTCTAACAATTTATCTAACTGTGCTTTTTCTATCAATCGTTCTGTTCGTCTTTTACTTCCCTTTTGCTCGTCTCCTTTTTGATCTTCTTTTTTAATAATATTATCCAACCAATCTTTAATCATTTTAACTTCACGAGTCATTTGAGCAGTACTCATTTTATCACCACCCGCTTTTTTACCTGGCCCATCTCCTTTTGAACTACCTGGTTTGTTTCCTTCCTTTTCTCCGGGCTTTCCTGAACCTGGTTTAGCTCCTTTTTTCTCCCCTTTAGATTTTTGCCCTGGTTTTTTTGCTGCTTTCTTTTTAGAACCTGCTTTTTTCTTCGAATCAGAATTGTCTTTTTTACCAATTCTTTTTTTATCCTTAGCTTGTTTCTCTAATTCTCTTGCCACTTTTTTAGCAACTTGTCTTGCTTTTTTGATAGTTTCAACAGGACTTGCATTGTCCAA
>Ga0209395_1007038_pt1 | contig 11934 bp, 10 predicted proteins | sample GOMGulsemesocosm_3_FD_184635 | JGI IMG/M metagenome (GOLD analysis project Ga0209395, IMG submission 184635) | Methane-oxidizing microbial communities from mesocosms in the Gulf of Mexico - GOM9D Gulf of Mexico (SPAdes) (version 2) | ecosystem: Environmental > Aquatic > Marine > Cold seeps... | reverse complement strand
ACTCTTAGAGTCGCTTTTTTTAGATTAGTCCTAAAACATTAACCCGCTAACTGAGCATCAACATACAAATAACCGCCTGATGTTAATTCTAATGAGGTTGTTACTTTGTAGGCTTCAGCCAATACTGATAACCCGAGTACGTCCTCAGGTTCTCCTTGAGTTTTTATCCGGCCATCACTTAATAGAGCTAGTTGATCACAAAATTTAGCGGCTAGATTCAAATCATGTAATGCTGCTACCGTGATTATTTTTTTGGTGACAGTAAGTTCTTTGACTGCAGATAGAATCGATAATTGATAGTGTAGATCTAAGGCACTGGTTGGTTCATCGAGAAGAATAACTTCGGGTGAACGTACTAAAATTCTTGCCATCGCGACCATTTGCTGTTGACCGCCACTTAAATCACAAATATCCCTATCGGCTAATGCTGAGATAGAAAGTTGTTCTAAGATTGTGGATACTTGAAGTAAGTCAGTTTGTTTTACCCGCCAGGCTGATTGGTGCTTTAATGACAATAAAATACTTTCAAATACAGTCAAAGATACATTAGAGTGAAAAGATTGCGGTAAGTAGGCAATTTTTTTAGCTCGCTCTTTTCTGCTTAATGTTGATATATCTACATCATTCAAAATAATACTTCCGGATGATGGTTTTACCAATCCAGCAATAGCCTTGAATAATGTCGACTTTCCGGCTGCGTTGGGACCAAGTAAGCAGGTGAATGATCCTGTGTTTAAACTTTTGATAGAAGCATTTTTTAATACTTCATTACTGCCATAATTAACATTTAAATTATCTAGCACTAAACTCATTCGAATCGCTCCTTTGAATTACGGATTATAATAATCAAGAATACGGGTACGCCGATAAGTGCAGTGATGATACCGACTGGATAAATAATACCCGGTGTCAGCGTCTTACTGACAATCGATGTGATCGACAACATGGTTGCTCCAAGCATCGCTGATAAAGGTAAGAAATAGCGTTGATCTTCACCGACTAACATTCTTGCAATGTGCGGTCCGACTAGCCCGACAAAACCAATAATACCGACAAATGCTACCGCTGTTGCGGCTAATAGAGAGATGCAAATAAGGATCTCTATACGTAGTCGTTTGACATCTACTCCCATACTTATTGCACTTTCATCACCAAGGCGAAGGGCTGTAAGTCGCCAGGTTCGAGACATACAAAATGGCAGAACAATCACCATCATTAACGACCCCATGCTGAGCTGCTGCCAACTCGCACGTCCGAGAGAGCCTAACATCCAAAACACAATCCGCTGTAACTGGGTTTCTGATGCAGAATATTCCATCATTGCTAACAGTGCATTAAAAGCAAAAAATATCGCAATACCAAATAACACTATGGTCTGTGTACCAACGCCTTTAATGCGTGTCATTCCTAACAGTACAGCGCAAGTACAAAGTGCGAAGATAAAGGCATTTACAGTCACCAATAGGGAACCGACATTAGGGGCTAGCCCTACGCCCATCACAATAGCCAGTGCAGCACCAAAGCTGGCGGCAGACGAAATACCTAAGGTAAAAGGTTCTGCCAGAGGGTTGTTTAAGATAGTTTGCATCAGAGCGCCTGCCATACCAAGCATCGCACCAACGACCAGTGCGGTGAGCGCTACAGGCATGCGGTAGTCCCAGATAATCACCTCAAGCTTAATACCGTGTGACGTTTTGTCCCAAATGACATCTAATACTGTTGTTAGAGGAAAATTGCCCGGGCCAGTGGCAATATCAACCAAGACACTTAAAATTAATAATCCCGAAATTAATCCGATGAGACGAATTTTTTTTATCGAACGTTTCTGGTATTGATTCGTGGCGTTTAAACCGTTATCTATATAACTTAGTTGGTGCATTTTAGGCCTTTCTATAACAAAGGACGAGCTATGCTGATAGCTCGCCATATATTGAAAACTAATTTAATTTAATTTAATTTTATTGTTAATCTAGTTTCGTCCAAAAAACACCGGTTAAATCAATGGGCAAGAATCTATCGTGTAATTCTTTGAAATTAGCCTGAGGGTTTAAGTCTTTAAAATCCTCGGGGTAAAACCATTTTGCAAAGGTTTGTAGGGCGATAAAGTGATAAGGGCTGTTATAAAATTGATGATAAATAGAGTAAAATTCTTTGTTTTTAACCGATTTTAGTGCCGACCAACCTTTACGCTCTGATAGTGCTTTTAAGCGTTTTTGTGCCAATGCCTCAGTGGCTTCGTAACCGAATAACACTGCCGCTGTATTTGGATTAGCCTCAGCCCAGTTGGCTCCGGTACCAATAATGATATCTGGATCATCAGTGAAAAGCGCTTCAGGATTGACTTTACCAGAGTAACCTGGGAATTTACGACTTCCCCAGTTAATACCGCCAGCTTCATCAATTAGCTTACCTAAATTAGCATTACCGAACGTACTACAACATGCATCGGCATCGTAACCTGCAGCTTTCTCAATAAAAACAAGCGGGCGTTCTTCTAGTTTCTTTGTCTGTACTACGCTGCTTACTTTACGCATTTGTTGAATATAGTAATCAACAAATTCGTTGGCTTGTTTTTCTCTATTTAGTACCTTACCTAAGAGTAATAGACTGGGAATTGTATTTTGTGTCGGGCGTTGACGAAAATCGACAAATACAACTTTAATACCCGCTTTATCTAGTTTTTTTAGTAATCCACTTTCTTGTGCTTTTAGTAAATTACCTAAATTTAGGATAAAAAGATCGGTATCTAAAATAATGAGCTTTTCTAAGTTTAAATCGCCAGAGTAGGGGCTACCTAGATTGGCTATTTTGGTTATTTCGGGAAATTTTTCTTTGTATTTTCTATAAGCATCTGGATCATACTTAATCAGATCATCTTTCCAACCAACGACCCGAGATAAGGGGGCTTCTTTATCCAAAACGGCAAGCGAGTAAGCTAAACGACCTTCACCTAAAACAATATGGTTAACTTTTTCGTTGTCAATGCTCACTTGACGACCCGCAATATCTGTTACCGTGACAACTTCTGCCTGCAAGTTAAAAGCACTGCCTAATAATATGCATAGCAAACTCTTTTGCGCGATTTTAAGATTAAAACCTAACATCATTTTTCTCCGTTTGTTAATGATTGGGCTGCATAATACTAAAAATATGACACCCAGTAAATGCAAATGGTAATGATTCTCATTGTCGGTTAGTGTTTGGTCAATAGTAATCACAGATCGTAATTTTATTATCCAGATGTAAGCCTGTATCAAAAAAATCATTTGTGAATTTATTCATACTGGATTTATAACTGTTAATACGTTATGGGCTGAATTACGGTGCCTAAGTTTGGGATGGGATAAGATAAGTGTAATAAGCTGTAATATTTTTTAGAACTCAAAAGTGGTAATCTGCATTTAAACTGTTTATATAGTTTGCTGTTTGGCAACTGGTATAAAAACAGTGATGAGTCCTGTTATTATTTTAATAATAACCCGAGGAAAGTCAGATGCTTAATATTACTGACTTGAAAATAGAAGTTGGTGATAATAGTAATGACAGCACACACTTGGTTATCGTATAAGTTATTTAATCTTAGTTTCACACACCCGCTATTGTTAAATATGTTGATCAAATCAAAAGTAGCAGAAAGAGCCTATGTCAATTTAGCGAGTAAATTACAATCCAGTCTAGATCCTGAAGTCTTATTGGCTATTTTTAAGCAAAGCGTCCGTGAATATATACCTCTCTGTCATCTTGAATTTCATACTGGACGTCATATTTTGACAGCTGAAATATCTGCTCCCGATAATGTTAATTTAAGGTTAGATTTATTTAATAACGACTATGTTTTTGGTCAGTTAGAGTGCGACTTAGAACAACGTCTAACCATGGTACAACAAGCGTTATTAACCCAGTTGTCTAAGGTGTTGAGCAATCCATTATATAATGCGCTGGAATATCAGAAAATGAAGTTACTGGCATTCAAAGACAGCTTGACAGGGCTCGCTAACAGAAATAAATTTGAGCATTGCTTTCAACAATTATCCGAAAATAGTCATAAAAAACAATTGGACTTATCATTACTTATCATTGATCTTGATGGCTTTAAATGGGTCAACGATAAATATGGCCACCAAACAGGGGATCTTGTGCTAGCCAACTTTGCGCAACTATTATTGAAGTTCAGTAGTGAACGAGTACAAATTTTTCGATTCGCTGGAGATGAGTTTACTATTTTGATTAATGGTGTGGATAAACATTTCATTTCATGCTTTGCACAGGGGATTCAAAATGCGGTAACCATAAACCATTCATTATCCGAGTTTAATCTATCTTGTAGTATCGGCAGTGCCGAATTTCAATGTGAAGATACATTGGATACCTTGTTTGCTCGTGCGGATAAAGCGTTGTACAGAGCGAAAGCGAAAGGGCGAAACCGTGCTGAATTGGCTGCTGGCACAGAATTATGTATGTAACGGATACGATTAAATTAATAATTATAGATGGAATTTTTTATGGCAAAAATTATCAATATTAATACTGAAGAGAAAGTTACGTTGATGCCACAGCATCTCTTTGGTAGGCAGTTTAATGCGCCACATTCATTATTGTTCGAGCCAGATAGTTCTTGTATGCATGCAACAATTTTTTGGAATGGGAGTGTGTGGGTACTGCAAGATTTGGGTTGTAATGGTACTTATGTTAATGGCAAACGAATTCACGGAGGACGTGAGTATCATTTACATCTGAATGATTTGATTAATTTCGGCAGTCTGTCCGGAGAAGGATGGCGTATTGTTGAGCTGTCTTCGCCAAATAGCTTATTAATATTGGTTACACTTGGGTTACCGACTAGGGTACCAAAAGTGACTGAACTGGTTAGTCGACGAGCACAAGTTTGGCTTTTTATTGGCGCCAGTTCTACAGCTGAAAGGTTGCAGAATGATGTGTCTGATCTTGAAACTGTTGAACAAGTATCAATACAATTCATGGTTAGTCAAAATGAAGAACATGTTGCGATGAAATTAACGATGGGTGGCCAGGTGTTCGATCTAGGGCAACGCAATCATCACTATTTAATGTTAATCCTGGCTAGAAAACGTCTCGATGACGCTATTAAAGGGGTGAGGGCTGATGAGCAAGGCTGGATTGATAAAGAGTTACTGAGTAAGATCTTGGGGCAGAGTGAGAACCATATCAACATTCAAATATATCGTTTTCGTAAACAAATCGTTCAGTTATTGTCTAATTCATCTAGTTTACCGCAAGCTATTGAACGGCGGACAAGAGAAATTCGCTTTGCTTATGACAACGTGAATATCATTGGTGGTGCAGAGGTTGTTCCAGCTAAAGGTACATCAACCGCTAGACTTAAGAGAAGATAATTAAACAATATAATGTATCAATCGTGTGTCGTTAATATTAGCGACACAAGCAAAGTGATGTCTTTCCTGTGAAAGTTCAAAAAGGAGTAACAGTGCCATTAACCATTGAGGCTCTTAGCCACCAGGTCTCGGACGGCCATGGCCAGCGAAAGTTGTTGTCAGATCTATGCTTAGCCGTGGGCGAAGGGGAATGTATTGGCCTGATGGGGGACAGTGGCAGCGGTAAAACTACCTTACTTAATCTTATTGCTGGGTTAGAGCCGATACAGCAAGGACAGATCACGCTTGCAGGGGTTCAACTGGCACAGGCGAGTGAACAGCAGCTCAGTGAACTGAGAAAGAAACAGTTAGGAATCATTTTTCAACAATATAATTTATTATCGAGTTTGTCGGTTCAGGACAATATTGCTTTTAGTGCCCGTTTGGCTGGGCGCTACGATACTGTTCTGTGTTATAACTTGGCTCAACAGTTAGACATCCACTCTTTATTAAATCAATATCCTTCGACGCTTTCTGGTGGCGAGTTACAACGTGTGGCGATTGCCAGAGCGATGAGTGCACAACCTAAATTATTACTTGCCGATGAGCCAACGGGTAATCTCGATGACGATAATAGTAGCCGTGTCGTGGCATTATTAGTTAAATTAGCTAAATCCCACAATACCGCACTCGTACTGGTTACTCATAGCTATAACGTTGCGGCCAAAATGGATAAGATCTATCAATTAGCGGATGGTCAGCTAAGCTTAATCAACCACGTCTATAAATAGAGATAATCGAGTTGGGGCGGTAGAGACGATGACGGATGGTAATGCTATTAGTTTCATCCGCAGAGTAGACGGGCAAGAATTGTGGCTGGCATTACAAACCCAGATTGCAGAATATAATCATCATCGCTTATTACATTTGGGTTTCATTTTCAGCTTAGCCATCGCTACCAGCACCTTGCTTTGTATTCTGGTCTTAAATCATGCGAGCAAACAACAATATAGCCAAGCCAATGCACAGTTAACGAGTCCTATCGGTTTTTATATTGTCGCTGAGCAAGGTGGTCGAGTGAGTAAGAGTGACTTTGCTCACTTGCGCAGACAAGGCTTCACTCACATTACGCCAGTATTAACATTTCGAAAGAATCTTGCGAATGGCGAACGTTTGAAGTTCCTTGCTATTGATATGCTAGGGCTGAGTATTGCTAATCCTGTCCAATTCAATCATCAAGCCGTTTTGTTCACTAAAGCGCATTTGGCGTCACTGGATGTTGATATCGATATCAACCCCGACGTTAATTCTGTATTGATATTGGCTGACAAAACCCCCATTCCCATTCGTTTAACCACAAGCGAACAATGGGGTCGGGTTGCACTGCTTGATATTGCACTCGCTTGGCAGTTATTTCCCCAGCAGATTGATTTTAGCGCGTTAATGGTGGCGCCATTGACAGCACCGCAGAAGCAGGCGTTAGAGGCTGCATTGCCCGCGCATTTATCCCTCAATGAACCTTGGTCATATCAAGAACGCAGTGGATTTGCCGATGCGCTGCACCTTAACTTAATGGCATTGGCTGTTTTAGGATTTATTGTCAGTATGTTTATTGCGTTTCAGGCTGGTGAGCAGGCTTGGCATAAACGTGCTGAATTAGCGATGCAGTTACGTTTGTTGGGGGTTGCACTACATACGATCAAAATAGCCATGTTGCTTGAAGCGTTATTTCTGGTGTTTGTTGCCAGTATTGTCGGGGTATTGATTGCCGTCGCGTTGGTGACTGTGTTGTTGCCCTTATTGGGCCTCACGTTTAGCCAGCTTTATTCGCTGAATATGAGCGGTCACTTTGCTTGGCAATGGCAATACGCATTATGGGCGTTGCTTATTTCATCTGTTGCGGTATTACTGGCATTAACAAAACAATTTAAACGGATCAGTACTGCGCATGTTACTTTTTCTACAAGTACGGTAACAGGCTACCTTCCTCGATTGGTCACGTTAGCGGGAGCGGTTATTCTATTGCTGTTATTTAGCGGGTGGCCGAGCCAAAGTTGGTATCAGATCATGGTTAAGTATGGCCTGTTATTGATCGCGAGTGTGGTGTTTTTACCCCATTTTTTACAAGGCATGTTATTTTTAATTGGGCTGTGTGTGAGGTCTTTTGGATTTAACGCTTTCCGGGTTTACTATATTTTTCAAGATGCCAGTAATCAGATCAGACGACGTTACTTACCTCTAGCGGCTTTTTATCTTGCGTTAACAACCAGTATTGCAGCCGCTTTAATGGTACACAGTTTTGAGGGGGCGTTTGTGCGCTTTCTTGATCAACAATTAAGTGCAGATTTACTTATCCGTTATCATCATGGCCAAAAACCACAGGTGGAAGATTGGCTGCAAAATAACAATGATATTGATGAATATACTCTGCATCAGCATACTTGGGCGAGGGTAGAGAATGACGCCGTTAAAGTATCCAGTTATCAGTCACCCCAACAGCTGTCATCGCTATTATTAAAGTTGTTATCGACTAAGATTAAGCAGGGGTGCTTTATTAATGAACAGCTCGCGCTTAAACGCCAATTGGCCGTTGATCAATTAATTCATTTTCATCAAGGGGATATGCAATACAGCTGTCACATTCAAGGTATTTATTATGAATATGGCTATCCGGGTTTTTCACTGACGTTAGATACCGCACAAGCTAATCGGTCATTTACGGGCTGGATTTATAGTGGTTTCGGTGTGTATTTTCGTTCCGGTACTGTTATCGATAAACAAGCTGTGGGCTTGGCGTTGGGATTGGCTGATGATCAAATCTATGAACCCTCACAAGTAAAAAAAATAGCGCTGAAGGTATTTGCACAGACCTTTGTATTAACGCAGTTGATTGCGGTTATATTATTGGTGATTGCTTGCTTTGGCCTGTTTTTATCGGCTAATGGTTTAGAGCTGGCACGTAAAGCCGATTTATACATTTTGTGCAGCTTGGGTTATAGCAAGGCCGAGCTGTTTGTTCATATGCTGATGCAATGGTGCTTACTTGCTGTGGGCTGCGTACTTTTAAGCTGGCCAATCGCCACAATATTAGCCCATGCGTTGGTGAGTCAGGCATTACCAGCTTCTTTTGGTTGGTCAATGCCACTGATCTTCAATGTGGGGTCCTTTGCTGTCAGCAGCATATTCGGATTGTTATTCTTATTGCCAGCACTCGGTATTCCGCTGTTTAAATTGAATTTAAGGAGTCGCAGATGAAACCACGTAAAATGTTTAAATTGTTCGTGTTTGTAGTATTAGTCGTACTCTTATTATTATCCTGTGGCGAACAAGTCAAAACACTACCTGAGCTGAATAAAAGTCCGCTTAAAGTCGGAGAAGGTGAGGAACTACAATATGCGCAGGCCTTACCTGAGCATCAGTTTCGTTTTCCTCAAGCACATTCGCCACATAAAGATTATCGCCATGAATGGTGGTACTTAACGGCTAATTTAAAGAGTGACTCCGGAATACCTTTTGCTACGCAATGGACGTTATTCCGTACCGCGGTTAATCAGGCGCAGTGGTATTTTGCTCATGGTGCGTTGGCGGATACTAAGGTGCATCTTGCTGCCTTTCGTCAGGGAAGGGAAGAGTTTGCTAATGTGGCTATTACTGAGCAACCTTTTTCTGCTGCAATTGATGATTGGTTATGGCAGTCGTCGGCGGCATTATTACCTGCGCAGCTCAGTTATGGATCTGCGCGTACCGATAATGAAGCGTGGCAGGTAAAATTATCGCTAGTGACTGCGAGTCCATTTTTTCTGCAAGGTGAGCAGGGCTATAGTAAAAAGCATCAGCGTGAGGCGATCGCGAGCCATTATTATTCTCAGCCCTTTATCGACGTAGAAGGTAAAATATTATGGCAAGGACAATGGCTCAATGTGACTGGTTCGGCTTGGTTTGACCGCGAGTGGGGATCGGCAATGCTCGCGCAAGATCAGCTGGGGTGGGACTGGTTTTCTTTGCGTGTATCAACAGATAAAGCCTTGATGATTTACCGTATTCGCTCTTCTGAACAGGATTTTATCTATGGTAGCTTGATGCATACTAATGGCGCTATTGATATTCTTGATGCGAATAATATTAAGTTGGTCAGTCATGTTAACGATAGGCTAGATTATCCCTATGCATTTGACTTACAAGTAGAAAAACAAAGTATTGGTTTAAATGTTGATTTACGCGTGGCTGTGATTAATCAGCAACAGATCATGCGCTTTGGTATTGAATATTTTGAGGGAATGGTCAGTTTTAAAGGTTCTCATGACGGAGAGGGGTTTGTGGAAATGACGGGTTATGTAAACGAGTGAACAATGAAGCCCATTGCAGAAAATCAAGTCGCAATGGGCTGGTGGTACCGCTGGTTATTAGCTTTGTAATATCTGCAGTGGCAAGGAGAGTAACTCATCGCCCATACCGGCAAAGTACCAAATTACGCCAATAAGTGCGCCTACTGTTGCCATATACCAGGTAGCGGAAAACAGCTGCCCGTATCTGTCGAGGGGTAATAAATGGCTTTGATGACGGCTACGCCATTCAAATACGATCTCGACGCTACCAATTAACAGCATGAAGCCAAGCAGGGCTAGGCCTAAGCTATAGCTGATGAATACCCCGGCCACGGCTCCAGCGATACAAGCAACTAGGCCTACGACGCTGTTCATCGAAAAGCTAATGCTTTTTAGGATGTGGCCACCATCGAGCGGTAAAATCGGTAACAAGTTAAATAGATTCAGCAAGGCGTTAAAGCTGGCCAGTCCGGCAAAGAATATTTCCCCTGTTAGCCAGTAGGCGACAAGAGACAGCAGCGACATGAGCAAGCCAAAGGTGGGGCCCATAATCGAGATCACCACATCTTGCCAACGGGTATTAATCTTATCATCACCTAATGCTAACCCGCCCATAAACGGGATCAGGTAAATGCCTTTGGTCTTCATACCAAAGTATTTCATGGCTTTAACATGGCCGTATTCATGAAACACCAGACAAGCAATCAAGGCGAGGGCAAACTGCCATGAAAATAGCCATGAATAAGCAGCCAGACTGGCGCCGGCCAGCACTACCTTGATAACCTTGGCACTCTTCAATAACTTTAACGCCAGCGAGCCTAAACCAATTAAGCTAAACTTTTGCTTTGCAACAACTGGATGTTGCGGGGTTTGCCGTTCAATATCTTTTGTGTCGCGCTGGCCTTGGTTAATGAGCTGTTCATCAACATACAAGGCGTAGTCTATTTTAAAGGGTTGCCAGAGTAGCTCGGTGGTTAGCTTTATAAGGATGCTGGCTGGTGGTTGCGTATCATCGCTGTGTTGGTTGAGTTCAAATTCATGGGTTTTACTGCCCTCATTGTCACTAGAGGCGTTGATCACCGACACGAGTTTGTCGTCCCAAAATACTTGTTGCCAGCCTGCTAGCGAGCCTTCTAGCCGCAGCGATTTGCCAAGGCAGTCAATGTTTAATAATTCCAAGTTAAGCCTTTATATCTATGCGGTCGTGATGCCGAGTAATAGAGTTTAAGTTACTGTCGTGACAGTATGTTTGCCGACGGCAGAGTATAGCAAAAAGTATAGCAAAGAGAAAAACGCGATGACAGTACCAGCTGAATGGATTTGCTCGACGTTATCTGTACGTGAGGACTATTGTTCTCATTTGGTTACTTGCCTTTTGGTCATGTCTTTTGCAATTGTTGCAGGCTTAGATTCGAGGTCGTAAACTTATCTGATGAAAGGTCAAAATAAGCAGAAATGCGGCGTACCGCACGAGAGTAATCATCAATAGTCGCTGGCCGTTTACCTTGCAGCAATAAATTGGTAAGGTATTGTTCATAAAGAGTATTAAAGCGTTAAGCATCGCAAGGATAGAGCTGAAGATGATGAGACAAATTTTACTGGTAGCAGCCTCACTGTTGTTGGCTGCAAACGCTAGCGCTGCAATAACTGAAAAAGAATATGCTAAATGCGCTATTGTTGAAGGGGATCTGGTTAGACTTGAGTGTTTTGATAATTTGGCTGTAGCTAAAAAGCTTAATGTCCGTCAAGTTAAACCAGCGTCGTTCGTGGGCAAAGGAAAGTGGTATGTATCCGTAGATGGTTCTAAGGCCATCACATTGACTTTGAATGCTGATTCTGGAAAAAACCGATGGGGTAAACCGGTTTCTCTGGTTGTAAGGTGTAAAAATAATACAACAGATCTCTATATTGGCTGGAACGACTATCTTGGTCTCGAAGCTTCGGTTCTGAGCCAAGTCGGTACGCATAAAGCAATGACTCAAAACTGGAGTATGTCTACTGACAAAAATACCACATATCACAACGAGCCAATTCCTTTCATAAAAGAGATGCTTGATTCTCCTAAGTTAGTGACTCAAGTAACGTTGTACAATAAAAGCGCCATTACAGCTGTTTTCAATACCTCTGGTTTAGAAAATATCATAAAGCCACTTAGAGAACGTTGTGGCTGGTAATTTGTATCAATAACTTAGTGTGATTATTCAGCAACGGATGACGCTGCTGAGTTTGCGATACTTGTCGTTATGGCAGAGTAGAGT
>Ga0209395_1007037_pt1 | contig 11935 bp, 11 predicted proteins | sample GOMGulsemesocosm_3_FD_184635 | JGI IMG/M metagenome (GOLD analysis project Ga0209395, IMG submission 184635) | Methane-oxidizing microbial communities from mesocosms in the Gulf of Mexico - GOM9D Gulf of Mexico (SPAdes) (version 2) | ecosystem: Environmental > Aquatic > Marine > Cold seeps... | reverse complement strand
GAATAGAATTAGTCTAAAAATAAAAAAGATTGATATCGTCAATCCATACGTTTTTAAGATTATTCTAAAACTTTTAAGCATAATGTATCTAATTTTTGACACAAATATATCTATATTTCAATGAATCCTTCATTCAAAACATTCAATTAATGAATTAAGAACAAAAAAAACGCGAACTCTGCATTCACGTTTTTTACTTTATATTTGAAAACTGATCTTAATATTTAAAATACTCATTATATAATTCAACATTGAGTTTAATGTTTGAGAAAATCTCAGCTGCTTTCTCTGCATTACCTACTTCCTTTATACCGTTAATTTTTCTAATCAATGGTATTAATAAAGTATGCAGATGATCATGCCCTACTCCAGTCATTGTACATTGAGTTAGTATCTCCCCTTTTATTCCGTCCATTTGATCTCCAAATTCGTTATAATCCGAAATTATTGGATCTGAATTCTCACTAAACACATTAACTAAGTCCAACATTTTTTTAAAACCTATTGAAGTTTCTTTATCTGTCACCCACTTTTCACCAGCATTTAGCTCTAAACCGTCAATTGAATAAACAGAATATTCTTCATCAAGTAATTCAGCTACCTCCTTCTCATTTTTTTCTGTTATGCTATGTGTAGTGGAATCTTGCTCAGAACAAGAGACTGCTAAAAGTAATGCTGAGACTATGCAAATTTTTTTTATATCCATGACATTTATAAATTATAAGATTTACATTACAAACTTAATAAACAATAAAAATATCAACGTGATAAAAATCACAACATTTGAATTATATTGGCTTTTATCTGCTTGTTTTATTTTTCAGTAACTCTACTAGCAAATCAAGTTTAGCTGAGGACATATTAGAGGCTTCAAAAATAACATTTGCTTTTTTATAAAAGGTTTCTCTACTCTTGAGTAACTTCTCTATTTCCAAAATTAATCTTGGTTTGTCGTTTTTAAATTTTTCTATTAATGGTCGTTTTTGTTTTGAATGAAACAACCTATCTGTTAACAATCTAGAATTCATTTGCAAATACACTGAAGTTCCAAGCAAATTAATAATCCCCATATTAGCATTAAAGCAAGGTGTTCCGCCTCCAAATGATATGACATATCCTTCTCCTTCAAAATTAGATAGCCATTCCATTTCTAATTGTCGAAAATAATTCTCTCCTTTACTATTGAATAATTCAGGTATTGACAATTGTTCACTCTCCTCAATAATTTTATCTAAATCAATAAATTTTAGATCCATTTTCTTGGCTAACTTCTTCCCCAAAGACGTTTTCCCGCACCCCATGAAGCCTATTAATAAAATATTCATCAGTCAAAGTTAGCTACAATTCAATCAGTTAAAAAATAAATGCAAAAAAAATTCATTTTTTTTTATTTTTATTGTGCTTATAAATAAAAAAGTATATATCTTTGCACCCATCAAACGGAGATTTGGTAGCTCAGTTGGTAGAGCATCTCCCTTTTAAGGAGAGGGTCCTGGGTTCGAGCCCCAGCCAGATCACAACAAATAAAAAAGACAGTTTTTAACTGTCTTTTTTTGTATATTGCAATTACTCAGAGAACCTATTTCAATATGTATTGAAATGATTCACTGAAATTACCCAGGTGGCGGAATTGGTAGACGTGCACGCTTGAGGGGCGTGTGCCGTAAGGCGTGAGGGTTCGACTCCCTTCCTGGGTACTAAATCCTAATTCATTTCGAATTGGGATTTTTTTCCCCCCCTTATTTGGTAAATAAGTATAATCGATCAAGCAATAAACTTAAGGATTATTTATAATTTTTTGTACTTAACAAAAAAGCGTATTGTATTTGACTAAACACTATACTTATGAAATTTGGAAGCGTAACTGATTAATTGATTTTACAAAATAGTAGAATTTCACAACAGACTAAAACAAAGAATCTCTCTACCAAATTTTGAATTTAAGATTCAAAAAAAACATGATATTCATAGTAAACAAAACACCCTTACAGTATTGAATCCGTAAGAGTGCTGCTTTCATAGGTAATTATTAGATTTACAAATCTAACGTTGTTTTAAGGGCTAAAGTTTAGTTATTTTTAAAAATAATTAGACTTATACTATTTTGGTTAGTATAAAATTTAAGTTTCCTAGTATTTAATATACTTTGATATTGTTTCTCTTTTGAAATCTTTTACTCTTATTTAATAATGCAAAGATCTGAAAAGTAAAAAATGAAAACTCCGTATTTATACTATAAAAACGACTACACACTTCAGATAAATACGTAGTTATTGATTTTAACACGTTCAAATTTTTCGACTTTGTAATTATCCGTAACCAAATAAACACCACTCCTACAGGCTTATAATAACTAGTTAGTTTAAATTAAACTTAAAAAAAACGTCAACTTTCTTTATAACAGTGGGGACATATTTATTTAATAGTGATGTAAAAGTAATTATACTTTAAATGAAGCTGAACTATAGCCATCTTGCTTTAATATTCTATAAATATCGGTGTAATTATGTATTTACCATATCAGAATCAGTCCAACAAATATTCTAGCCTTCCTTATTCAATCCTAATAAATTAAAAGCAACGTTATATTTGTCATAACATGTAGAATACTCTAAAAATACATTTTCATTTCAACATATTTTCAAATTTATTTTTCAAACTAAACTCACTAAAACAACTGAATTAAAGTAAGTAGAACATATATCAACTTTAAATGAATTTCACCTAATAGACAACACTAAGAGCAACTTATCTATACACTTTTAATATTCTACTAAAACTAACATTAGAATGACTATGAGCTAATTGCCGTCCTAAGTCTCTAACTAGTTTTTCAAAATTAGTCACACTAGTATCAAACCCATTTGCTGAAGTGTCAATATAACAACCAACCCTTGACATCATAGAAGTTTGAAAATGATTCCTAAACATTGAATTATTCACATCTTCTGGCATTTCAGAACTGAAAGTAACAAAATAATGATGATGTAATTTTTTATATTCAGATAAAGCAGGGTCAAGTTTATTGTCTATTTCCTTAATTAACATTCTCAGTTTTTCCATTTTTTTAGTGTCTCCAGAGTTTTTGTTTTGATAATAACTATCCATTAATACTGAAAGATGAGAACTAAAGAAAATCTTATCTAAACGTAATTGCTTAATCTCTTCATTTAACACAGTTATTCTATCATTCATAAAAGTATATTAAGTATTAGTTTAAATTTTAAAAAACATTTTTTATTAAAGATCTATATAATATTTAATAAAAACACACGTACAAATACTAACTGCGAAACCAAATCAACGGTATAAATACGTAATTACATTCCAACTTATTTAAAAATCTAATTTTAATTATCCATAATAAAAATAGCATACGTTTTATTCCAATACTCAAAAGTTATAGGAACTAAACTAACTACGCCCCCATTTGTAATATCACAAGTTAATAACAAATAAAAACCATATATCAGATGTAAAGAACAGTCAGAATTTGATATTCTCACTATTGAAACCAATCTACCATCCTCAGATAACATGTATAGCCTAGATTTAAGATTGAAACTATGAAATTCTATTATATCTAATTTTATCAAAATTCTTTTTTTAAAATTTTATTCTTACCTAAAGTAAATAACGTAACTTAATTCTACAAATGTCTGAAAATATTTGAAAATTAAATTACGTATAAATACATAAAAAAAAGTAACCTTTAAATATTCTCATTTATTCAATATAATTAATTTCTAATGAAAAAGCAAATCAAGTTAATTCAAGCATTAAACAACTGTTGTAATTAACCTAATTATTCTTTCATTTATAAGACTTTAGAATGAGGTTAATAATCCCCCCATTTAAAGTCATTTTAATATCATTGGGAACAATATAAATTAAAATTAACATCTTTAAATTTAATCCCATCTAATCTGATCAAATATTAGTAATTATTTCAGCAGTTAGAGTCTAAACAAAAAGTATAAGTTACACTTTTATTAATTTGACCTGATTACTATATGTATCAACTACACTATCATTATAATGATCAGCAACTTGGAAGTATGCTTTAGTTTCATACTGCTTTGCTCCTATTTTTCTTTTCTCACTTGAGTTTGTAATCCCCAAAAACACGGTATCAACATCTGCTGTATAAGACTCTTTTGCTATAGAGTACAGTAAAAACTTATATAGATTCCCTTTATTTACGCCATTATAGTTGGCCCCGAAAATTAAGGGAGAGTAAGTAGTTTCAGTTAAATGACTAATCAATACACCACAAGACTTTTCCGTATTGTTTTTTGAAAATAGTTCAACAATATTCCAATCTTTATGTTGACTAAATTCAATAAATAATTCAAAAGGTAAAGGAAACGTGTTTAAGTCTTTATTTTTGTTCCATACATTTAAATACATACTATACAAATGCTCAACATTTTCTTTAGTTTTAGAAGTGATTTTTTTTAAAATAAAATTATTATCTTCTTTTTTTATTTGTTGTTTAAAACGTTTTCTAGTAAGTCCTTTCATCTGAAGTAAAAACTCTTCTTCATTATTCCAATCTGATTGAATTACATTATTCTCTGGTAAATCCAATGAGAAATAACCCTTTTCTTCAATCAAATTTTGAATTTGTATATTTTCATTTTTGAACCCTCTAAGCATAACTTTTTCAGCATTTCGCTTTTCTTTAACCACCTCTAATTCATTAATAAATAAATCCAATGCATTTTTCCATAATGGATTTTCTTCATTTATATATACCTGGTCTCCTATAGATAGACCACACCCAACACTTAACACTCTAGATGTTAAATAAAATGGTTTAGCTCTACGTTCTTTTTCAATTAGTTTTGATATTTCAGCAGCAGAAAAAATATCATCCTTCTGTAGCGAAGTCGTTAAAAATGTAGCCAATATAATTTCATTATTGAAATCTCTTATAACGATATAATCAAAATCCCATTTAGTTTCATTTGCAGCTGGCATACTAAAAACGTTTTCGTAAAGCAACAGCGTATCGTAATTAAATGCCCCTTTATTATTAAATAAAGCATCCCATTCATTTTTATCAATTTTTGATACACTAGTTAAACGTTCAACCTTTAAATGAGTAGAACCGATTAAATTTTCAACCTTAGAATCAAGTAAACTATCTTCAGGATTTTTTAATTTAAAAGCTTTATACACATTATCTATCTGGTAATTTTCCTCATTTAATATCTGAAAATAGTGTTTAGCTAATATATTTAGCATGTTGTCAATTTGTTTAAACGTATGCAGTCTCGTAATCGTAAACCGTACACCTGTATTTTTAATTGGCACAGCAGGAAAAATCCCTATATTCATATAAAACCCCGATTTCTTCATTCTAGACACCAATTCATACCCCAATTTAGGTTGACTTATTCCAATAAAGAAAATAGGAGATTCATTTACAGCTATGATTGGTAACTTCAGTTTTTTAATAATTAAATTTGAATACTTAATATTTTCACTTAATTCAGTTTGAAATTCACTCATTTCTGTAGATAAGTGAATTTTAGAAGCAGCAATAGCAGCACCTAATGAAGCGGGTTGCATTGGCCCTGACGTAATCATAGGTCCCCCACAACTTCTTACCATATCTGCAGTTTTAAAATCCGAAAACAAAATAGCACCTCCACCTGAGGCAAATGCCTTATTTAATGAAATAGCAACAATCATCTGTTTATGCATTGTAATTTGTGACAATACATAACCCACCCCGTTTTCACCAAAACAACTTGTTCCATGTGCATCATCAATATATAAATAAAAACTGGGGTACTTATTCATTAATTCGTTAAGTTTTATCATATCTGCTGAATCTCCATACATTGAATATATACCATCAGCCATATACCATACTTTAGAGTACTGAGTTTGAAGTTTAATTATTCTAGCTTCCAGCATTTCCATATTGTTATGACGAATCATTTCAACTTTAATCCCTCTAGCTTTAAGTAATTGAACTGCAGTTTGAACAGATGCATGAACTTGATGATCAAGTACAACAACATCATCATCTCCTACCACAACTGGTATGGTCGAAATATGCCCTAATGTGGTTGTTGGTGTCACAACTACATTACACTTTGTCATCTCTTCTAAATTTCGCTCTAACTCTTCATAAAGGCCACAAGACACATACGCTCTTGACGCTGAAAACTGCGTTCCGTAATCATCAATTGCTAATTTTGAACCATTCTTTAAACGTTCATCATATTCAAGCCCTAAATAACTACATGACCCAAAATTTATCATAGTTTTTTGGCTGACACTAATTTTACCTTTTTGAGGAGTTTTGGCATATAAATGCGCAATTTTTTTACCCCTTGCATTGTCTGCAATACTTTTTACAGATTCTAAAATACTTTTATAACTTCCCATAATTCAATGTTTTTTTATAAAAGTAATAAGTAACTAACGACAATACATACGTATAAATACGGTAAAACCACACTAAACATACGTATTTATACTTAATGCAAAAAAATTATTTTTTATTTACTCAATATTTTTTACTACTTTTACTATTGAATTTATTAATCCTTTTACCTCTATATGGAAATTGAAAATAATTATATAAAGTATGAAATTATTAATAACATCCTAATTGGGACTTATAAAGCTAAACACATTGATTTAGGCATTGCAAAATCAGTAGTCAGTTTGAGGAAAACATTTACAAATAATTTAAAATACCCAGTTTTAATAAAAGACGACAATACAGTTAAAATAGACAAAAGTGCGCGAGACTATTTTGCTTCAAATGAAGGAGTGCAAGGATTATGTGCAGTAGCAATTTTAACCAACTCTATCTATAAAATTACATTAATGAATTTCTTTATTGTTGTTCTCCCTCCCGAAATGCCCGTTAAATTGTTTAAATCGGAGGAAAAAGCTATGAATTGGTTAGAAAAACACAACGCATTTGTTCATGAATAAAAAAAGGTTAACAAACATAAGTACACTGCTTGCTGATTATTCAAAAGGAAAATTTTCAAAAAAAATGGAAGTTTCTGAAAAACTTGACGAAATTGATTCTATCATCATGGGGATTAACATGCTGGGAGAAGAATTGAAAGAAACTACTATTTCAAAAAATATTTTTGAAAATATTTTTAATTCGGTGAGTAATATTCTATTTATAGTAAATAAAAATGGAGTTATTACTGGAGCAAACAACTATGGAAAAAAAATTAATTCAATCCATATTAACAAAACACTTTTCTCTGACATTTGTAACATTAAAAAAGTGGGAAATGCTTTTAGTTATTTGATAAAACACGAAGGAACTAAAATAGAATCAGAATTAACATCTTCAATAAATAAAAAGATATATGCTGAAACTTCCGTTGTTCGTTTCTCTCACCCAGAAAAATATGAAGAAGACAATTATTTAATAATTGCTGAAGATATAACAGAAAAAAAAGAACACGATTTACAAATAATAAAAGCCATAATAAAGGCTCAAGAAGTTGAAAGACAAAGAGTAGCTGACGACTTACACGACTCATTAGGGCAAGAACTGTCTTCCATTCGTATGATGCTAAGTGTCATAAATAAAGAAACAATATCACCTTCTAATATAAATATCATTAACACCTGTAACTCTGTTTTGATGTCGTCAATTTCTGAATTAAGAGACATTTGTTTCGATTTAATGCCTGCCTCATTAGCCTCTTCAGACTTATTAGCCACAATTAAAGAACTATTAAGTACTACCCTAATTAAAGTCAAATTCAGTACAAACTCTGAAAAGCTACCATTAAACCAAGAAGAAACATTGGCAATTTACAGAGTCTTTCAAGAATTCATAAACAACAGTACCAAATACTCTAAAGCTAAATTGTTAACAATTAATTTTAACCTAAAAGACGATAAACTTGAAATTAACTTATCAGATAATGGTGTTGGATTTAATATGAAGTCAACCCATTGGAAAGGTAGAGGGTTAATGACTATGAAAAATAGAATTCATTCAATAAATGGACATTTTTCGTTTGACAGTAAAATAGGGGAAGGTACTCATTTAAAAATAATAATCATATGCAAAAACTAGTTAAAATATTAATTGCTGATGACCATCAGATGATAAGAACAGGGGTGAAATTAATGTTAAATAGTCAAGACAAAATTTCTTTCGAAATATTTGAAGTTTCTGACGGAAACGGAGTGCTAAAAACTTATAAAGAAGAAAAAATTGATATTATATTGATGGATATAAATATGAAATTTATGAATGGTATTGACACTACAAAGGAAATAAGACGATATGACCCCTCTGCTAAAATAATCATGCTATCAATGAATAGTGAAATGCATATTATTGAGAGTTCTATCAAAGCAGGAGCATCTGGATTTTTACTTAAAGATTCTGGAATGGAGGAATTAATTAAAGCCATTAGAACTGTTTATTTTAATGAAAATTATTATAGTAATGATATTAGTTTAAAGTTACTACACAGACAAAACACTAAGAGAAAAGACTTTTTTAATAATGATAAATTAAATCTAGAGAAAATTACATCCAGAGAGTTTGAAATTCTAAATTTAGTAACAAAAGAGTTTACAAATGATGAAATAGCAAATGAACTAAAAATTAGTAAGCGCACAGTTGAATCCCATAGAAAAAACATGATTACAAAGTTTGGCTTAAGAAATACTGCTGGACTAGTACGTTATGCCGTGAAAAATGGACTAGTGGATTAAATATTATAATACATTTATTCTAAAATTTTATATATTTAAATAAAAGATACATCAACTAAGACAAATCAAGTATAACTTGAACATCATCTGCTGAATATTTGCTCTATACTTGTCCTGATAATTGTACCAAAAACCTCTTGCAGAGTAAAATTTACTCTACAAGAGGTTTTTTTTCAAAATCAATCCAATTTTTTCAAAGTTGTTTTAGAGTTTATTTATGTACATTTGACTAAACACGATACTTATGAAATTTGGAAGCGTAACAGATCCCTCATTAATTGATTTTACACTACCTGATGATCACCATGAAAACAATAGAGTTCTTCAAAGAACTAAGAATAGCACTGCTGTTAAATTTAATATTGGCTGTGCCAAATGGAATAAAACGGATCTGAAAAATTTTTATCCTAGAGGAACAAAGAATGAATTAGCCTATTACTCAAATGAATTCAATAGTATTGAGTTAAATGCCACTTTTTATAGACTTTTTGAACCCGAACAATTCACAAAGTGGAAAGACACCACTCCTAATCATTTTAAATTCTTTCCTAAGATAACGCAAACTATTAGTCAATATAAACGATTAAAAGGTACTGAAGAACTCGTAGATAGTTATACAAATTCAGTTCGACATTTAGACCACAAATTGGGTGGCGTATTTTTACAAATGATGGCTAATTTTGCACCAAAAGATTTTGATAAGGTTAGCGATTTTATAACGTATTGGCCGAAAGACATCCCCTTATCTGTAGAACTTAGACATACCGATTGGTACAATGATAGCAATGTAGCTAATAAACTGCACCATTTATTTGAGTCAAATAATATAGCCAACATCATTACAGATACAGCTGGTAGACGAGACTTATTACATATGCGATTAACTAATTCAAATATTTTCATTCGCTATGTTGGTGCCAATCACGAATCTGACTACACTCGCTTAGACGATTGGATTATTAGAATAAAGCAATGGGTAGAACAAGGTGCTAAAGAAATTAATTTCTTTATACATCAAAATTTAGAATTAGAATCCCCTCTTCTGTCGACCTATTTCGTAAAACAGTTAAATAAAGAATTAGGCCTTAATCTACATGTTCCTAAAAATCTATTAAAACAAACAGATGAATTAACACTTTTCTAATGATCCTTCATCAATAAAGATGTTTCACTTTTCTTTTACAACTCATATAACTACACTTAACTTGTTTAGGTTTTTGAAATAACTTTAAGGAATTATAAATACTTCACACTACTCTAACTTAGTAGACTATTGTCCTATCCAAAATCTATTTCAATTATCACACTATTTCAATTCAAAACCATTACATTTGTAACACAGATCAAAAGAATAACTTCTTGATTTAGACGTTAGAATATAATGAAACTATTTACATTTATACTATTATTGATTGGACTACAAAGTTGCGTTAACTATTCGTTTATGGATGGAAGTATTAATGCGGAAACATTTTCTGTATCTAACTTTGAAGAACAAGCTGCAAACGCACCAGCTGGTTACGGTGGCCAATTCTCTGACTTTCTAAAGGATTTTATGATTGGACGAACTAAATTAAAATTAAAGGATTTAAATTCTGATATTAAAATTAGCGGTGTCATTAAAAGCTACAATACAAGTCCTGTTGCGCTACAAAATAATGAAACAGCTGCCTTAAACAGACTAAAAATAACTATCAAAGTAACGGTGATCAACACAGTTAATGATAAAGAAAGTTTTGAACAGAATTTCACTCAATTTTCAGATTATAGCTCGACACAAGATTTAAGTAGTGTCGAAACTCAACTACTTGAAGATATAAATAGTAAAATTGCTCAAGACATTATCAATAAATTATCGTCAAACTGGTAATGAATACAGAAAAGATAACATACTTTATTACGCATCCTGAATCTGTTGAAAAATCTGATTTAGATTCTATTGTAGAATTGAAAAAAAAATTTCCCTACTCTAGTACATTACACATTTTGTATCTTAAAGCTTTAGCTAATTCTAATAGTTTGATTTTTGAAGAAGAATTAAAAAAATCAGCTATTCAAGTTAATGATAGAGAAAAACTTCATGAAGTAATTCATTTAACCAAAACAACTGAGACTCTATTAAAAGTAGATAATGAGGTTCCAAATCAGGAAGTAGAATTACCGGTGATACAAGCTGAGCCCAATACAACAATAGATATAGAGTCTATAACAAAAGAGAGAAATACACCTATTGAAGTAATTAAACCAAAATCAGCAGAAGTAAAATTAGAATCTGAAACTAAAAAGCCTGATATGGCTAAAATTATTGAAGATATCAGATTAAAAGCTGAAGCTGCAAGACTCAAAAACGAACAACAACAACAACAACAACAACAACAACAACAACAACAACAACAACAACAACAACAACAACAACAACAACAACAACAGAAGGAAAAAGAATCTCACGTTTCAGGTCAGCTTTTAAAAACTAATTCTGATTTTGACGATAATTCAACCCATACAATTAATGAAGAAGGTACTCTTCTCTCACCTGACAAAACTGAATCTTTTGAAAAAACAATCAGTGAAACTAAAAGTTTAATCGACAGTCCAGTTCAAGAAAAACAATCAGAGGACAATAAAACTAAAGATGAAGTTGATGTTGATATTATGGCGCAAGCCATGGAAGTAGCTTTTGAATTAGATGTAGATAACATTATTAGAGAAGTAGACTCCCCAGTAGTAATAGAAGGAAAAGAAGTACAATCTACAGCTGAAATTAGTATTGAAAAACCAATAGAATTTTCATCAAAAAAATTAGAAAACTTATCTTTTACGGATTGGTTAAAAGTTAAGCAAGGTAAACTGAAAATTGAAACTAAACCTGAAGTAGATTTCATCAAGACTGAGAAAATAAAGTTAACTAAAAATGAAGTTAACAACCTGCTAGATAAGTTCATTCAAGAAGAACCTAAAATGGCTCGTCCGCAAAATAACTTTTACAACCCTGTGAAAAACGCAAAGAAAAGTTTAGACGAGAGTGAAGTTTTAGTAAGTGAAACTTTAGCCAAAATATATTGGATTCAAAAAAACTATGATAAAGCAATTAAAGCTTATGAGCAATTAAGTTTGCGAAACCCAGAAAAAAGTTCTATCTTTGCAAATCAAATTAAGAAAATTAAACAAGAATTAAATCAAAAGTAAGAATATGTTAATTATAATC
>Ga0209395_1007033_pt1 | contig 11940 bp, 9 predicted proteins | sample GOMGulsemesocosm_3_FD_184635 | JGI IMG/M metagenome (GOLD analysis project Ga0209395, IMG submission 184635) | Methane-oxidizing microbial communities from mesocosms in the Gulf of Mexico - GOM9D Gulf of Mexico (SPAdes) (version 2) | ecosystem: Environmental > Aquatic > Marine > Cold seeps... | reverse complement strand
TCGTGCCCTTTTGCAGTTAGCCCTAAGCTAGCTACGATTATTCTCCCTTCATTTATCGGTGTTTTAAAACCTAATAAGCAAATGGATAGAATTTCCAATAATTTTTTATTTGCGCCCAACGATGTGCTAAGCCTTCTGGTTCAAAAATCAAAAAGCCGATAATCACTAAACCAATCGCCATTTCTTTGATATACGCTAAACCATCAACAACCATGGGAATATTGCCCCAATCAGTCATCTTCATCACTCCAACGCCACTTGCTAATACTTCCGGTAAAAACACCATAAAGATGACTCCCATCAAAGTACCTTTTATCGAGCCTAAGCCACCGATAATGATCATGGCTAAGAATTGAATCGACATCATGATGGTGAAACCTTCAGCTGATACATATCCTAAATAATGGGCATATAACGCACCGCCAATGCCAGCATAAAAAGACGAGATACCAAAAGAAAGTAGGCGATACTTATTTAACTTCACCCCCATAATTTCAGCCGATAAATAATGATCACGTACCGCAACAAAAGCACGTCCATCACGGCTTCGCATTAAGTTACAGCCCCAGATAAACATGAAGACCAATGAAAATAAGGCGATATAATAAAAGCTTTGGTCGGTGTCAAAATCAAAACCAAATAAGCTCACCGGATTGGCCATTGAACCTGATGAACCACCAGAGAACCAATCTGCACGAGCGAAGAAATCTTCGATAATAAACTGCGAGGCAAGTGTTGCTATGGCTAAATACAAACCTTTAATTCGAGCGGCTGGCGCACCAAACATCATGCCAACGCCCATAGTTAAGAAGCCAGCTAAAGGAATACACAAAAACACAGGAATATTAAAACTAGTGTTTAGCCAAGCTGAGGCAAAGGCGCCAAAGCCAAAGAAAGCACCGTGCCCTAACGATATTTGTCCGGTGTAACCTACTAAAATATTCAAACCTAAAGCTGCAATGCCCAAATAAGATATTTGAATTAATAAGGTAATAAAGTATCCATCAACAACTAAGGGTGCAAAGCACAGCGCGATGATAGTAAAAATAGTCACCCAACGGATGGTTTTCGTTTCAAAAATTGTATTATCTTGTTTGTAGCTGGTGCGAAAATCTCCGCACGGACGCATCGTTAAACTCGACATAAATCACTCCTATAAAATTTTGTTTGCGCGATACCAGTTAAATTAAGTAAGGGTACAGAATTCAATGAGAATAAATTTTCAAGAACAAGGCGCTTGATTGAGCAATAGCTAGCTATTGGGATTGAAAGCAACGATGTTATTGGATATTTAAACCATTTGAAAATGACCACTTATTTAGTTTGATTGGTATTAAATGCGTTCAATGTCTTGGGTACCAAATAAACCGTAAGGTTTGAACCAAAGAATAATTAACAACACATAAAATGGTGCGATGTCGTACATATTGCCTATGTGTAAATATTGACTATCAAAGAACTCAGCAACGTTTTCCAATACACCGATAATAATACCGCCAACAATTGCACCAACAATGGAGTCTAATCCGCCTAAAATAACCGCTGGGAATACTTTGATACCCATAATAGACAGTGAATCTGAAACACCATTAACCATACCGATAACTATGCCTGCAGTAGCAGAGACCGTTGCCGCAATACCCCAGCTCATCGCAAATACATGCTTTACTGATACGCCTAGACTTTGCGATGCTTGTTGATCGAAAGCAGTCGCTCTCATCGCTAAGCCATGTTTGGAATGTTTAAAGAACAGATAGAAGGCGACCATGATAATTAACGCGATCACCGTACTCATCAAGTACGCCATTTCGACATTTAATCCCATGATGTTAATTGACTGAGTATCAAATACTTGTGGGTAACTTTGTGGTGAAACACCAAATATCCATTTCATTAACGCTTGGAAGAAAATAGACAGGCCGATGGTGACCATGATCACCGAGATAATCGGTTCACCAATCATAGGACGCAGCACTATCATTTGTAGCAGCACACCAAATCCAGCCATGAAAACCAGTGATAAGATGAAACCAACAAAGAATGGCAGTTCTAAGTAAATTAATGATGCCCAACATACCCAGGCACCAATGAGTAAGAACTCACCTTGAGCGAAGTTAACAATTTGTGTGGATTTATAAACCAGCACAAAACACATACCAATTACACCGTATAACAAGCCAACAATAAGGCCATTGATGATTAATTGAAGTAAGAGTTCAAAATTCATGATGCTTTCCTCTGGTTTGGATTGGTTATTTCTGCAACAGCACTGGCTTCACTTTTACCATCATTCTTAATGACAGTAGCCACTTGGAGTTGTGTTTGAATACGTGAGCTTCCACCATCTTGAAAGGTGATCACCGTATCGATATCAACCATTTTTTTGTTGTCGTAAATCGACTCAATAATGTCGCCATACTTGTCAGCAATAACGGTGCGTCGTACTTTACGTGTACGCGTTAATTCACCGTCATCCGCATCGAGCTCTTTATAAAGCAAAATAAATTTATTGATTTTTTGTGCGTCAGGTAAAGTTGCGTTGACCTTTTCAACTTCTTCAGTCAGTTTTTGATAAACTTCAGGTAACGCTGAAAGGCTGGTGTAGTTAGTAAAACCGTAGCCCTGTTGCTCTGCCCATTTAGAAACAATAGAGAAGCGGATACAAATAATGGCGCTTAAGTAAGGTTTGTCTTTACCTAAAATAACGGCTTCACCAATAAATGATGAGAATTTAAGTTTGTTTTCAATATATTGTGGTGAGTACTGCACACCATTACTGGTTTTGGCTAAATCTTTAATTCGATCAATAATGACTAGATGACCCGATGGTTTGAAATAACCGGCATCACCGGTATGCATCCAGCCATCAATAACATCTTCATCATAAGCTTTTTGGTTATCTAAATACCCCGTAAACATACCAACCGTTTTAGCAATAACTTCACCAACACCGGCTTTATCGGCATTAATCACTTTCACTTGTGCGGTATCAAAAGCCACACCCACACTGTCGTAATCAACATCATCTTCGTTGTGCACTGTGTAAGCTCCACATAATTCTGTTTGACCATAAAGCTGACGTAGCGGAACACCAATAGTTTGGAAGAACCGAAAAGTATCAGGCCCCATCGCCGCGCCACCAGTTGCCGCTGATTTTAAGTAAGTGAAACCTAATCTATCTTTTAAAGCATTCATCAGTAAAAAGTCGGCAAACCATGAACGTTTACCTTCAAGCTGTGCTTTTTCAGACAGTGCAAAAGCAAAATCAAATAACTTTTGTTTAAGTGGCGTTGAGTCCATCATGCGCGATTTTACGTCGGCTAAAATACCTTCCCAAACACGTGGTGCAAGTAAAACAAAACTAGGTCCAATTTCACGTAAATCGGCCATGAGTGTTTCTTGTCCTTCAACAAAGTTGACTATTTGACGAGAAATTAAGGCTTGGCCAACCGCATAAACTTGCTCCATGATCCACGGTAGGGGTAATACAGATACATAGTTATCGCCCGGCTGGCGAGGGTCAGCACGTAAATATGAACTACAGTGCTTAACAAAGTTACCACCGCCTAAAAAGGCAATTTTAGGCTTAGAAGTTGTGCCTGATGTAGTACAGTAAATAGCGGTTTCATTGGCATCTGTGGCATCAACATAGGAGTCGTATAAGTCAGGAGACAGTTTATCTATCTCTTGTCCCTGCTTATATATCTCTTCAATTGAGAGCAAGCGTTTATCGTCATACTTACGCATACCACGTGGGTCACAATAAACAATAATTTTCACATCGCTAATTTCATCACCTAATTCGAGTAACTTGTCACACTGCTCTTCATCTTCGGCGATCACAACTGTGGCATTACTTTTATTAAGTAAATAAACAACTTCTTCATGTAAGGAGTCTTGGAATATTCCGATAGAGTAACAACCCATAGCATGAGCTGAAACTTCACCCCAAACCCATTCAGGCCTGTTATCACCTAATAAGGCAATAGCCTCTTTAGGGTTAACACCTAACTTCATTAAAGCCAGCGATAACCACTTAACGCGGTTATTATAATCTTGCCAGTTAAATTCGTTCCAGATGCCAAACTCTTTCTCACGCATGGCAGTTTCATTTGGCCAATTTTTAGCATTGTGTCTTAATATTTTAGGAAAAGTATCTAACTCTCCCATTTCGAAATCTTGTTTATTCGTTTGTAATTTATTGGTGTGTAATTGCGTAGACATTAGCTAGCCTCCCTTTCGGTATACGTTTCAGCGCTAGAAGTATCAGTTTCATCATCATCTTCTATACCTAAATAAGCACGTTTAACATGAGGATCTGCCATCACTTCATCAGGTAAACCTGACATTAGCTTCTTACCAAAATCAAGTACCATCACTTGGTGTGAAATATCCATGACTACGCTCATGTCATGCTCAATCATCACCACTGTGATGCCGAACTCTTCATTTAAGTCGAGGATATAACGCGCCATATCTTCTTTTTCTTCTAAATTCATACCTGCCATCGGCTCATCAAGCAGAATTAATTTGGGTTTTAATGCCATTGCTCGCGCCAACTCAACACGCTTACGTAAACCATAAGATAAAGTACCAGCAACAGATTTTCTGATATGAGAAATTTCTAAAAAGTCGATGATTTCTTCACAATAACGACGGTGGGCAAGCTCTTCTTTTTGTGCTGATGAAGCCCAATATAAAGGCCCAGTAAGCCAGTTATTTTTAAGTAAGTGATGACGGCCAACCATAATATTGTCTAATACCGACATATGACCAAACAGGGCTAAATTTTGAAAGGTTCGCCCCATCCCCAAATCAGCTCGGTCATTTGGTTGTAACTTGGTAACATCTCGCTCGTTAAAAATAACATTGCCCGAATTAGGGCTGTAACGGCCAGAAATACAATTAAGCATGGAGGTTTTACCGGCACCGTTAGGACCGATAATGGAAAATACAGAGCCACGGGGAACTTCAAAACTAACGTCTGTAAGTGCTTTTACGCCACCAAACGCTAATGAAACATGCTCTACTTTGAGTATTGACTCAGTCATACTCATACTCCTCAATTGATAAAATAATGTGTTCGATAAAAAAGGAGGGGGAAGTTCCCCCTCCAAAAACGTAACAACAAAATGGGAAGTGTTACGCCTACAAAGTCTTACTTTAACCAGGTCAACTAAAGTACGTATTTCATTGATAATTGGACGTACATTGAGTCAGCGTCTTGATCGTCCATAATGAACTGCCCTACTTCACCACCGACTGACAGTTGCTTAGTTAGGTTTTGAAATAAGTTAACACTCCATTGACTGCGATCATTACCTGACACATCGGCTTCAGCACGACCATAAAGCACAGTTGTTCTCAAGGTTTCAGTCCAGAAATGACGATACGCAGCAAGATAAGCAGTAGTTTCTTCAACTTCCTCACCCACTACATCTTGAGTAAAGGCGACACCGACATAACGACCTAACTGTCCTTGATGAAGTTGAAAACGAAAGTCATCTTTACCAAAGGTTTTAATGCGACCAGCGATTGAACCACCGATGGCCGTTTCTGTATTACCTAATTCAGTGTGTAGTTGACGACCTAAAGCAGAGAAAGAAACACTACCCCAATCGCCTTTTAAGTTATAACGGCCAACAACATCAGGCACAGTGTCATTGCCTGTTTCACCACCCCAAGTTTCTGGGTTTTCAATCGATACTTGAAAATTTCCCATGGTGTAGCGCACTTGACCTTGACGAATAAATACCAAACCCGTCGTTGCACCGGCGAAATCCGCAGATTCTGGAATAGCGCTAGTATTCATAAAGGTTGACCAGGTTTGACCCGCTAAAACATCTTTATATTTAATAAAAGCATGACGAATACGTGGGTTGGCTGAGTTAGAAATAATTTCATTACCGCCGCCACCCCAAAAATCCATTTCAATAAAGCCCATCACTTCGCCATGGGTATATTTCATGTTAAAGCGTGTCTCATTGGCAAAAAGCCCAAAATTTGATTTACTTTCGTCTAACTTCGTACCTGTACCTATCCAAAATGGTCTATAAGCGACATCACCATCAACATAACGCGCATCTACTTTGATATAACCACCAAAAGAGATTTTATCTTCATCGGTTAACTTAATGTCATAACCCGCATTGGCAGCAGTTGTGGCGACAAGTAAAGATGAAGAGAGTAATAATTTTTTGAATTTATTGGTAAACATTGCTATTTCCCTTGTTATATTTGTTTTTTAGTTCTATTTATTTCATGTTTGTAACTATTTTTATTACTGTGCTTATTAACGTTCTAACTTAGGTTTGCTCAATCATATTAAGGCAGTACAAAAATGTAACAATCGGTAATAAGACTTAGCACCTAACACCTAGTCCCAAGCGCTTAGTCCTTTAGTCGTAGGTGATAACAAGTTGAGGACTAGTACTTAAGTCGTAGAAATATAAGACGTTTATATCTAACAAAATATGTTAAATTTGATCGCAGATAAGCCCTTTAGGATATATATGTTTGCAAATTGGTTGTTAGTTAGCGTCAGTATTGGCTATATAGGACTGTTGTTTCTTATTGCTCATTTAGGGGGGAAATATCGCAATAAACTAAAGGCAAAACAGCAAACCATTATTTATGCATTGTCTTTAGGCGTGTACTGTACTTCGTGGGGGTTTTTAGGGACTACAGCACAAGCAGCTAACCACTCATTTACTTTTATTTCGGTCTATTTAGCCCCCATATTACTTTTTGTATTTGCTTGGCCGTTTATTCAACGCATTATCAAAACAAGCTTACAGCTGAAAATCACCTCCATTGCCGACTTGCTTTCTGCGCGTTTTGGTAAATCTCAAACCTTGGCTATTATTATTACCTTAGTCGCTTTAATAGGCACAATGCCCTATATAGCATTGCAGCTAAAAGCGATTGTGAATTCCTATCAAATTTTACAACAAACGCAAGATTTACCCATATGGCAACTCGGCTTAGTTGTCAGTATCATTCTCGCTGTATTTACTATTATTTTTGGTATTCGTACCATAGACATAACCGAGCGTCATCCTGGGGTGATGATAGCGATAGCCTTTGAATCCTTAGTGAAGTTAATTGCTTTTTTGTTAGTGGGTTTATTTGTTTGCTTTATCATTTATGACTCGCCGATGGATATTTGGGAATTATCAAAAGATCAGTTAGATATAAGTAAACAATTTGAATTTAGCAGTCTATTTGGTTTGTTCGGCATGCTAATTATCGTTATGTCAGCTTTTTTATGCTTGCCAAGGCAATTTCAAGTAATGTTTGTTGAAATAAAAGATAAAAAATCAAGTGGTATGGCAAGGTGGGTTTTACCGGTTTATTTACTTATCTTCGGCTTTTTTGCGTGTTTTCTCGGTTTAGCTGGCAACTTAAATTATGGTAATTCATTATCAGCAGATGCTTATGTACTTTTTTTACCTGCTTATAATGGTCATGTATGGCTGTCTTTATTTGCCTTTTTAGGTGCGGTATCTGCAGCAAGTTCTATGGTGATTGTTTCAACTATTGCGCTAAGTACCATGCTCAGTAATGAAATTATTTTCCCGTTAATGTTTAACTTTTCTCGCCAGCAGAACCAAGACTTTAATCACTTTCAATTGCAATTATTATTCATTCGAAAAACCCTAGTAGTACTGGTGATAGCGCTAAGTTACGGCTTATTGTTACTATCACCGCCAGATACATTATCTTCTTTAGGGGAAGTCGCTTTTGGTGCCATAGCGCAAATAGGACCGGCGTTATTGGTTGCCTTTTATTGGCGTAAAGCAACACTTGCCGGCGTACTTGCTGGCATAAGTAGTGGCTTTATGATTTGGGCAGCCTTTAATTTATTGCCGCAGTTAGGTCTATATGCCCATCCCTTTGAAAACACTGACTTAGCTAAAACGACAGTCATAACACTCATAGGCTTACTTGTTAATGTGATCGCGCTTTGGCTAGTATCTTTAGTCACCAGACAAAGTATTCGAGAACAAATGCAAAGTGAGTTTTTTTACAAAGACAGGGAAAAAATTAAATGGCGTTTACCAACGCAAGCCAAAGTAGACATTGTTGAATTAGAGTTTCTCGTGGCAAGATTCATCGGTAAAGATAAAGCCAGTGACTGTTTCCATCAATTTCACAGCACTCATCAGAGCAAGAACAACAAAAAATACAATGAGGCGATATTATTTCATGCTGAAAATACCCTCGCCCGTGTATTAGGCTCAGCATCGGCAAAATTAGTCACATCTTTTGCAAACAGTACGCGGGGTATGGCCTTTGACCAAGTTGCTAAGTTGGTGGAAGATAATTCCACTCAGCAATTAGAGTTTAGCCAAACAGTATTACAAGGCGCCATTGAAAACGTGCGAGAGGGCATTTCAGTTATCGATAGCGATTTAAAGTTAGTCGCTTGGAATAAACGGTACTTAGATATTTTTAATTATCCTGATGATTTCATTTATATTGGTTGCCCTGCCAGTCAATTAATCCACTTTAATCTCAGTCAACAAGGCTACTTTATTCGAGATATTGCTCAGCAGGTAGAAAAGCGCCTTCAATTTATTAAAGCCGGTAGTCGTCATAATTCTGAATATAAACTTAACAACGGCAAAACCATTCACATTGAAGGTAATCCAATTCCTGGTGGGGGCTTTGTCATGATATTTTCTGATATCACTAAATATCGCCATACAGAAAAAGTACTAAAAGAAGAAAATACTGATCTAGAATCAAGAGTTAAGTTTCGTACCGCCGAGCTTGAGCAAGCCAATAAAGAGTTAGCACTAACCAACCTAGCACTTGTTAAAGCACAAGCAAAAGCAGAACAGGCACACATCAAAAAAAGCCAATACCTAAAAGCTTGTAGTCATGATTTATTACAACCCTTATCAGCCGCAAGGTTGTTCTCATCCGCTATATCCTTAAGTTCTAGGGTTACCCATGACGAACGCCAACAAATAAAACAAATAGATAACTCATTAGAAATAGCCAACAGTTTATTGCTTGATCTCAATGAAATAGCGCGTATTGAAAGTGGTAATATCACGCCAAACATTGAGCCTATTGAAATTAAAAAACTTTTCACGCTATTAGCCAGTGAATTTGACGTTTTAACAGATGAATACCAAGTCGATTTTCACTGCAAAATGAGCAAAATTTACGTGGCTAGCGACATCACCCTACTGGCAAGAATTATCCAAAACTTTATCAGTAATGCCTTTCGTTATGCTCATAACAGCGAAAAAAATAGTCAGAGTAAAGTATTGTTGGGTTGTCGAAGACAAGGTAATGAACTATCGATACAAGTATTTGATAACGGCCCAGGCATCCCACAAGACAAACAACAACAAGTCTTTGAACAGTTTACCCAATTAAATAACAGTAATGCTATCGGTCATAAAGGACTTGGCTTAGGGCTAAATATTGCACAAAGCTTGGCAAGCATTCTAAAGCATTCTATTAACCTGAAATCACAACCGGGTCATGGCTGTCTGTTCAGTATCAATGTTCCAGTAACGCAACCACCGCTAGCAAAAAGAAAAACATTGCCACCTGCGACCATGAGCTTACAGGGGGTTGGTGTACTGTGTATTGATAATGAGCCAACCATACTTGAAGGTATGTCTAAATTATTAAACGCATGGCAATGTCATGTTTTTACTGCGGTTAATGCTCAACAGGCCAGAGAAATTTATGCTCAACATGAAGATGAGATAGATATTTTATTAGTAGATTACCAATTAATGGGGAACCAAGACGACATTACTCTCGCCACTGATTTGCTAAACAACGGCAGAAATAATAGTCCATGTACCCTTGATGAAGTAAATGGCATCGCCCTTATTAAGCAATTAAGAACAATGAGCCCCTATACTTTACCTGCCATACTCATTACCGCAACCACCGATGAAAATCTAATGGTGTTAGCTAAACAACATAATATTGGCTATTTGCGAAAAATCATCAAACCATTGGCGTTACGGGCATTAATGAGCTCATTACTGACTAAAGAGTTAGCTAATAACTACTCACATAACCTTAAATGATATTGTATTTAAATTTAGTTTCGTTTAGCTATGCTCAAGACTAAATAATTTACATAGTTTAATTTATAATGTTGGATATAATGACAAAATTAATAAAGAAGCCATTGTTATATTGAAAATTTTAAAGCGCTTTTGATCAGTCAAAATGAGCTTCATCTTTTGCCCTAATACTATCCATGAACTTATACAGGGTAAGTTTATCAAGCCAAATATTATTGCGACTAACAAGACAGAAATAAAACTATTTGAAGGCGCATAAATGCTTATCGAAGTCAGTGCCATTGTCCATGCCTTTGGATTTACCCATTGAAATAAGGCGGCTTGAATAAATGTTAAAGGCTTTAGCTTTTCATTATTTTGTTCTGTAATGGTACCCGAACGAGCTATTTTAAACGCTAAATAGAGCAAATAAATAATACTAAGTACTTTTAATATTTCATAACTCGCCGGAAAACTATCAAACAATTGCATCAAACCTAAACCCACCAAAATAATCATTAAGGTGAATCCTATGCCAACACCTAAAAAATGCGGGATAGTCTGCTTAAATCCAAAATTGGCACCAGAAGTCATTAACATCAAATTGTTTGGTCCTGGAGTAATAGAAGACACAAATGCAAAAAGTGTTAGGCCGGTAAATATTTCATAATCCATAAAATAATTTCTCTACTTGGTTAAGTTTGTATAGGCAACTTTAAATGAAATGTGATACAACTTCTGAGCGAATACGCCTTAATTAAGCAGATTATTAACAACTAATGATTAAAAAAGATAGATATAACGACATAATATTGCGTGAACTAAGTTTAAATGGTCGAATAGCCAATTCTGAGCTAGCAGAAAAAATTGGTCTTTCACCATCAGCGTGCTTACGTAGAGTACAAGAACTTGAAAGTAGTGGGGTTATTAAAGGGTATCGTGCGATATTAGATAGTGAGTTGATGGGGAATAGTTTTATTGCCTATGTAGGAATTGGTCTCAATGAACATTCAATCGAGTCACAACTCGCGTTTGAACAGGCGATTAAGTTAGCAGTAGAAGTAAAGGAATGTCACAACGTTACGGGGTCATTCGAATATTTATTACGGATAGAAACGAGAGATATTAAATCGTTTAAATTATTTCATGCAGACATTTTAGGGGGCATATCACAAGTAAGTGCAATCACAACGCATGTCGTTATGGACTCTCCCAAAGATGTGCGAACTTAACTCATCTAGAAAATCCTAAATTCTCTCTTAGCAATTAGCGATGTAAAGCCTTAGCTTTTCTTTGTTGAGGTTTTAGTTAAGGTATTCGCTAAGTTTTCTTAACTTATATTTTCTTGTGTTGCTATGGTTAGTCCTACTTTTGTACGTTCCATCACAACCGAGGTTCTAAAACGTCTTATATTGGTATTTTCAAAAAACAAGCGTCGAGTAAGCGCTTCAAAATCAAGCATATCTCGTGCGGTACAAATTAAGGTAAAATCAGCTTCACCTGTTACATAATAACACTGCTGTACTTGCACCTCTTTTCGAACAATTCGGCGAAAAGCATCCAACTGATCAATACGCTCACGTTCCAATTCAACCATCACAATAAAGGTCATGTTTTGACCCAAAGCGCTTGGGCTCAAAACCGCGACTTCGTTTTCAATAATATTAGCCTCTCGTAAACGTTTCACTCTACGTTGTACCGACGCTGACGACAGTCCACAAGCATCAGCTAAAGCCTCAAGACTTAACCGTGCATTACTCTGTAATTGTGCAAGGATAATGCGGTCTAACTTATCTATTATTAAGTCCATAAACGGATCCATTCATATTTATTAAAAAAATGAAAAATATTACTCACCAAAGCCTAAATAATGACATATATAGATCACACATTGACT
>Ga0209395_1007030_pt1 | contig 11941 bp, 8 predicted proteins | sample GOMGulsemesocosm_3_FD_184635 | JGI IMG/M metagenome (GOLD analysis project Ga0209395, IMG submission 184635) | Methane-oxidizing microbial communities from mesocosms in the Gulf of Mexico - GOM9D Gulf of Mexico (SPAdes) (version 2) | ecosystem: Environmental > Aquatic > Marine > Cold seeps... | reverse complement strand
GTACTGACTACTGGTTACATGTCGTTGATGTAATGTTGGTGCTCGAAAACCGGTACTATAAGACCCTCTTATTACTCCTTTATTACTCAATTTGTACCTGCTGTTTATTTTCCACGAAAAATTACTACCAAAATCTGAGAACTTTTCATATCGACCAGCAAGACCAATTAAAAAAACATCGTTTATATCATAATCTAATTGAGTATACGCAGCAAGATTACTTCTAGTCCAATTACCAGTTTCATTTGGTTTAATACCGGCAAATGAGTCAGAACCACTTTTGTAATATGACAACGAGTCCCCTTCAATAGCGTTAAAGCCTTCAATTTTATATTCGGCTCCTAATGCCAAGCTTATTTGTTCAGAAAAGACTCCAGTCATATCAAAATTAGCAATTGTATTGTTTAATTTATATCCGCCTGGTTTAAAGCTTGTAGGAGAGGTTCCATAATCTTTTAAATAATCTTTATTAATAGAGTTGTTTACCGTGTATAAAATGTCATTAGCCCCGTACGTAATACTGGCGTCAGCATGCCATTTACTATCAATTGGGAATTTGATTCCGATCACATTAATATGATCGTTAATTTTGGTTTCAAACGTAGGTAAATAACCAATGAAATCTTCAGGTTTAGATAAAAAACCAAAGTCGCCAACATCAGACTGTCTCCAATATGGAGCTCTGTAAAAAGCAAAACTTTTACCTGTTCTTGATGTGTATCCGTGAAAAGAATATAAAGTTACTTTCTTGCCTATGGTGTGCTCTATATTTACGAAAATATTTTTCTTTTCAATATCTGGCTGCCCAACACTCATTCCTAAATCAGGGTTTGCTTTCGCCCATGCTACCCAATTTGGCATTGGGTTTACAATGGGTAAATCAGAAACCCCAGGTTTGCCTGCTCTATTTGTTAGTTCTTGTTTATAGTACTCTAGTGTAAGATTGATGTACCCATTCTTACCGAGACTAAAAGAGGTGTTGAAATCAGAAGAAAGATTAAAGCCATCTTTTTTAGAAGTAATACCAATAGTAGAATTGAATGAAGAAAACTCAACATCCTTTTTTAATATAAAATTAATAACACCTGCAATGGCATCAGAGCCATACAATGCAGAAGCTCCGTCACGTAAAATTTCAATTCTTGCTATTGCGGCTATTGGAATACTTTTTAGGTCTACGCCAACTTCCCCTTTTCCAGGTGTACGATTTAGATATACTTGAGCACTTTGATTTTTACGCTTACCGTTTATTAACACCAAAATTCTACTGGGTCCTAATCCTCTTAAATCAGCAGGGTCAAAATGTGCTGTGGCATCCGATATTGCCTGGTTTTGAGAATTGAAAGAAGGCACTATATAAGTTAGCATTTGATCTAGTGTGCTTTTGCCGCTATTTTTTAATTCTTTAATATCAATATTGTCAATGGGAACAGGAGAATCAAGTATTGTTCTTGGTTTTGTTCTGTTACCAGTAATAACGACTTCATCTAATTGGATTCCTTTTATTAGTGATTTTTCGTTTGAAATAGTTGTTTTTGATTTATCAATTGAAGAAGTTTTGATGTAGACCACAAAATAATTATTGCCAAGGTCATCAAAGTAGAAAGAAGTGTTTTTCTCTAATGATTGCAGTGTTTCTTTTAATGACGCACTTTTTAAAAAAGTAATGTCAACTTGTTTTTTTTTGAAAATGTTTGAATTATAAGTAAAGAAAACATTGTGTTTCTTACTTAAAGAGTCAAGAAGAGATGTCAAAAAAATTTTCTTAGACGAGTTTTCTTGAGCAATTACCGTATTGTGAATAAAGAATGTGCTATAAACTAATAAAAGATAGATTATCAATTTTTTTTGTGGCATTCAGAAATTGAGTTTCGTAAATATAACAAATTTATTTCTTCTGAATAATCAGTTGATTTTTTAATTTGGTGATTTTTACGTTTACAGACTTTTCAATTGCTCGTAGGCAAATGTTTAAGTTTGTTATAGGGACTCCACCGGTAATTAATTTTGTTTTAGAAATTTCATCTTTAAAGATAGCTGTTAGTCCGTAAGTGTCTTCAATTTTTTGAATTGCTTCTGAAAGGGGTAAGTTCTCGAAGATGATAGAACCATCTTTCCAAGAAGTTTTAAATGTTGCTTTTACTTTTTCTTTTTGTTCAATTATTAAATCTTCTTTAGAAGAATAAGAAATAAAATTGCCTGGTATCATTTTTTTAGTAGTTCCATTTTTAAGTTCTAACCAGACATTTCCTTCTTCTAAGAATACAGAAGTTTTTTGATGTTTTGTATCTACGTTAAAAGAAGTTCCATATACTTCAATGTTTAAATCATCTGTAACTACCAAAAACTTTGCGTTGGTGCTTTCTTTTTTATCTACTTCGAAATAAGCTTCTCCTGTAAGCCAGATCTTACGTAAGTTGTTTTCGTAAAAGTAAATGGATGAGTTAGAGTTTAATGTAACCACACTACCATCCATTAATTTTAAATTTAGAACCTCTCCGTAAGCAGTCTTATAAGATGTTTTTACTGGGGTGCCTGTTAAAGTATACACCCCTAATGAGAATAATAATAAAATTGATGCTGCAATTCCAACAAGTTTAGTGTAATTGTTCGATTTCTTTTTTATTTTTTTTAGATTATTTGCTTTAATCTTATACTCTAAGGAAGTCCATTCTGTATTTACTTTTTCTTTGCTAGGTTCTATATGTTTAAATTTAACACCTAAAATAATGTCTTTTGCTTCATTTACTAGCTCTATTTTGTGTGGATTGTAAGCAATCCATTCGTTCCAAAAATCAATATCGGTTAATCTATTTGATTTTACCCAATTGTTAAAAGACTCATCAGTAAGAAAGTCTTCAATAGTGTTGTAATTTTTTTTAGCCATTTTTTTGTGAGTAATTCAATATTTGGGGGTGTTTCCGCTTGCTGTATTATTAATAAGTACATTCAAAATAAAATATACCCTTAATTTGCGAAATTAAGAATTTAATAGTTGAAGTATAGACACTTCTTCTCTTAAATTTTTTATGGCTTTATGGATGGTGTTTGCTGCGCTTTGATAATTTACTCCCATAATATTGGCAATATCGTTCGTATTTAACCCAGAATAATATTTTAAATAAATGGCTTCTTTTTGTCGCTTAGGAAGTTTGTTTAATAAAGTAGCAATGTTTTTGTTTTTAAAAGTTGCACTCTCTTGGTTTGTTATTATTTCTTCAGGAGTAAATTGAATGTCAATAATTTTCATTTCCATTTCATCAAACGAAATAATTTTTGACTTTTTTTTCAATGTTTTTATTAAATATCTTCTGTAGGATGAAAATAAATAGGGAGCAATTGAGTCTAAATCACTAAGATTTTCTCTATGTTCATATACATATAAAAAAAAGTCTTGTAAGGTGTCTTCTGTTAAAGGAACCTTTCTAGAAATTTTTAATCCATAATTGTATAATATAGGATAATACGTTTTATATAGAATGGAAAATGCTTTTAAATCGCCCTCTTTAAGTGCTTTCCATACAAATTGATCGGATAAGTTTTTCATTTTTATAGGCGTAAATATTTTTTAAATGTAGTAAAAAAAATATAAACGTTATTTTTTTGTTAAAATTGTTGATTTTTATTGTGTTTGTAAATTGGTGTTTTTTTTAAATCAAAGTACTATATTTGCACTCGCAAAAAAATCAATAAATCGATCAGATGAAAGCTGGAATTGTAGGATTACCAAACGTAGGAAAATCAACTTTATTTAATTGTTTATCTAATGCAAAAGCCCAAAGTGCGAACTTTCCCTTTTGTACAATAGAACCAAATATTGGTGTGGTAAATGTGCCAGATGAAAGGATTAATAAACTAGAAGAGTTAGTGAATCCAGAAAGAGTGCAGCCAGCAACGGTAGAAATTGTTGATATTGCTGGATTGGTAAGAGGAGCAAGTAAAGGAGAAGGATTGGGAAATCAATTCTTGGCAAATATTAGAGAAACGGATGCAATTATACATGTATTGCGTTGTTTTGATAATGATAATATCATTCATGTTGATACTACGATTGATCCAATTAGAGATAAAGAGACTATTGATATTGAATTGCAGTTAAAAGATTTAGAAGCTGTAGAGAAAAAACTAGAAAGAGTTAAGCGTAATGCAAAAACTGGAAATAAAGAAGCACAAGCTGAATTAGCGGTTTTGCTAAAGATTCAGGAAACATTATTAAAAGGAGAATCTGTAAGAACTATTGATTTCACAGAAAAAGAAGAAGAGTTTGTACAACCGTTGCAAATGATTACTGCTAAACCCGTGTTGTATGTGTGTAATGTTGATGAAAATTCAGCAGTTTCTGGTAATGCATATGTTGATAAGGTAAAAGAAGCAGTAGTAGATGAGGATGCTGAAATTATCATTTTAGCAGTTGGAACAGAAGCAGATATTAATGAGTTAGACGATTATGAAGAACGTCAATTATTTTTAGCAGACATTGGTTTAGATGAGCCAGGAGCTTCAAAACTAATTAGATCTGCATATAAATTATTGAAATTACAAACGTATTTTACGGCAGGTGTAAAAGAAGTAAGAGCTTGGACAATTAATATAGGAGACACTGCTCCGCAAGCTGCTGGTGTGATTCATACAGATTTCGAAAAAGGGTTTATTAGAGCAGAAGTAATTAAATACAGCGATTATGTTGCTTTAGGAAGTGAAGCGAAAGTAAAAGAGGCTGGAAAGTTATCTGTAGAAGGGAAAGAATACATCGTTGAAGATGGTGATATGATGAATTTTAGGTTCAACGTTTAAGGGGTGTAAATTCACTTTAAAAATTATTAAAAACTCTGTTGATAACTAATTCAACAGAGTTTTTTATTTTTTACTTGTAAATGCTATTTTAGCAAGGCATACAACCAGTATATTTTTATGACACAAGAAACAAAATACACCGAAGACAATATTCGATCTCTCGATTGGAAAGAACATATCCGTATGCGCCCTGGAATGTATATTGGTAAGTTGGGGGATGGTTCTTCTCCGGATGACGGAATATATATATTGTTGAAAGAAGTATTAGACAACTCAATAGATGAGTACGTGATGGGAGCTGGTAAAACCATCGAAATATCTATTAGAGATAAACAAGTTACGGTGCGCGATTACGGTCGTGGAATTCCACTTGGAAAAGTGGTAGACGTGGTGTCAAAAATGAATACTGGAGGAAAGTATGACTCTAAAGCTTTTAAAAAATCTGTTGGATTAAACGGAGTTGGTACAAAAGCAGTCAATGCGTTGTCGGGTTATTTTAAAGTGCAATCCGTTAGAGACAACAAAACATCTTGGGCAGAATTCAATCAAGGAAATTTAATAGAAGTAGAAAATATTCAAGAATCATCGTTAAGAAAAGGAACAAAAGTTCAATTCATTCCAGATGAAGTTATTTTTGGAAACTATAAATTTAGAAATGAATATGTAGCGAAAATGTTGAAAAACTATGTGTACTTAAACACTGGTTTAACCATCGTTTTTAATGGTGAGAAATTCTTTTCTGAACATGGACTAAAAGATTTATTACAAGAAAATACATCTGCTACGGATTTATTGTATCCAATAATCCACTTAAAAGAAGAGGATATAGAAATTGCTATTACACATAGTAAAACGCAATACTCAGAAGAATACCATTCGTTTGTTAACGGACAACATACAACGCAAGGAGGAACGCATCAAGCAGCTTTTAGAGAAGCTATTGTAAAGACGATAAGAGAATATTTTGGAAAGACATATGAGTCTTCTGATATTCGTAAGTCTATCATTTCTGCCATTGCCATCAAAGTAATGGAGCCTATTTTTGAAAGTCAAACAAAAACAAAATTGGGTTCAACAGAAATGGGTGGTGGTTTACCAACGGTAAGAACATTTATAAACGATTTTGTAAAAACACAATTAGATAATTATCTACATAAAAATACTGACACAGCAGAGGCAATTCAGCGTAAAATATTACAAGCAGAGCGTGAACGTAAAGAATTATCTGGAATTCGAAAATTAGCCAAAGACAGAGCTAAAAAAGCGAGTTTGCACAATAAAAAATTACGCGATTGTAGAATTCATTTATCAGACGTAAAAAAAGAAGGGTATTTGAATACCACTTTGTTTATCACTGAGGGAGATTCTGCTTCTGGTTCTATCACAAAATCTAGAAATGTAAATACCCAAGCGGTATTTAGTTTAAAAGGAAAGCCTTTAAACTCTTATGGCTTGAGTAAGAAAATTGTGTATGAAAATGAGGAATTCAATTTATTACAAGCTGCATTAAACATTGAAGATGGTATAGAAGGACTGCGTTACAACAATATTGTAATTGCTACCGATGCAGATGTTGATGGAATGCACATTCGATTGTTATTGATTACGTTTTTTTTACAATTTTTTCCAGAAGTGATCAAAGAAGGGCATTTGTATATTTTAGAAACGCCATTATTTCGAGTTCGAAATAAAAAAGACACCTATTACTGTTACTCAGATGAAGAGAAAAAAGAAGCTATTGGGAAGTTAAGAGGGAAACCAGAGATTACTCGATTTAAAGGTTTGGGTGAGATTTCTCCAAATGAATTTGTTCATTTTATAGGAAACGATATTCGTTTAGACCCTGTAATGTTAGATAAAGAAATGCCTGTAGAAGCAATGCTTTCTTTTTACATGGGTAAAAATACACCAGACAGGCAAAAGTTTATCATTGAGAATTTAAAGGTTGAATTGGATATCATTGATGAGATATAGCAATGATAAATAAAATTAAAATATTCACAGGATTTGTAGCTTTAATACTATTGATGATTTCAATAGTTAGGTTAGATTATCAAAATTTATCACTTAGTAGAAATAGGTCAGAATATTTAAATATTATAGCTATGTCACTTTTATGTATCAGTATGTATTTTTCTGCAAGAACAGAGAATTCAAAAAAAGAAGATTAGTCAATGAACGAAGAAATTAACGACTACGAACAAGGCGAAGAAATAAATCATCAGACCGATCCGGTCGAAACCATTACCAAAGTTACAGGAATGTACAAGGAGTGGTTTTTAGATTATGCTTCGTATGTAATTTTAGAAAGAGCAGTTCCTGCAATAGATGATGGTTTTAAACCAGTGCAACGTCGTATCATGCATTCTATGAAAGACCTAGATGATGGACGTTACAATAAGGTGGCAAACATTGTTGGTCATACCATGCAGTATCATCCACATGGTGATGCTTCTATTGGAGATGCCATGGTGCAAATTGGCCAGAAAGAATTGCTAATTGATATGCAAGGAAACTGGGGAAATACCTTAACGGGTGATAGAGCAGCAGCTTCAAGGTATATTGAGGCACGACTTTCTAAATTTGCTTTGGATGTTGTTTTTAATCCAAAGACAACTGAATGGCAATCTTCATATGATGGTCGTAGAAAAGAACCAGTAAATCTTCCGGTGAAATTCCCAATGTTACTAGCGCAAGGGGGAGAAGGAATTGCAGTAGGATTGTCAACCAAAATATTACCACATAACTTTAATGAGCTGATTGATGCTTCTATTAAGCATTTAAAAGGACGTAGCTTTAAAATTGTTCCAGATTTCTTAACAGGTGGAATTGCAGATTTCACCAATTACAACGAAGGGAAACGCGGTGGAAAAGTTAGAGTTCGTGCTAAAATATCTCAACAGGACAAAAAGACCTTGGTTATTACTGAGATTCCGTTTGGCACGACTACAACATCTTTGATTGATAGTGTCTTAAAAGCAAATGATAAAGGCAAGATTAAGATTAAAAAGATTGAAGACAATACTGCTGCCAATGTAGAGATATTGGTGCATTTACCACCGGGAATTTCACCGGATAAAACGATAGATGCATTGTTTGCCTTTACAAATTGTGAGAATTCAATTTCACCTTTATGTTGTGTTATTGAAGATAATAAGCCGGTGTTTGTTGGTGTACATGAAGTATTGAGAAAATCAACAGACAATACGGTTGAATTATTAAAGTTAGAGCTCGAAATTCAATTAAACGAGTTAGAAGAACAATGGCATTTTGCTTCTTTAGAGCGGATTTTTATTGAAAACAGAATCTATCGTGATATTGAAGAAGAAGAAACTTGGGTAGGCGTGATTGCTGCAATTGATAAAGGATTACAACCACACATAAAACATTTAAAAAGAGCCATTACAGAAGAAGATATTGTTCGTTTGACAGAAATTCGAATTAAGAAAATTTCAAAGTTCGATATTGATAAGGCAAAGCAACATATTGAAAGTTTAGAAGATAAAATTGAAGAGGTAAAAAAATACTTGGCAAACTTGATTGAGTTTGCAATCAATTTTTTTAAGCGTTTAAAAACTACCTACGGAAAAGGAAAAGAGCGTAAAACAGAAATCAGAATTTTTGATGACATCGTAGCAACAAAAGTGGTGATGCGAAACACAAAACTATATGTAAACAGAGAAGAAGGTTTTGTAGGTACATCTTTACGTAAAGATGAATACGTAACTGATTGTGCAGATATTGATGATATTATTGTGTTTAAGAGAGATGGTAGTATGATGATCACAAAAGTAGCTTCTAAAACCTTTGTAGGAAAAGACATCATTCACTTGGCAATCTTTAAAAAGAACGACAAGCGTACCGTATACAACATGATGTATAAAGACGGAGCCAAAGGCCCGAGTTATATGAAGCGTTTTACCGTTACAGGTGTAACTAGAGATAAGCCGTACGATTTAGCGAATGGAACAAAAGGCTCTAAGGTGTTGTATTTTACGGCAAATCAGAATGGGGAAGCAGAAGTAGTAACCATAAACTTACGTGCAGTTGGTAGTATCAAAAAGTTAAAATGGGACATTGATTTCACCGATTTATCCGTAAAAGGAAGGGGTGTAAGAGGAAATACAATTACCAAGTTTTCCATAAAGAAAATAGAGTTTAAATCTGCTGGAGTTTCTACCTTAAAACCACGTAAAATTTGGTTTGATGATACTGTACAGCGTTTAAATGTAGATGAGAGAGGGGAGTTGTTAGGTGAGTTTACACCTGAAGATAAGTTGTTAATTGTTACGCAATCTGGAAAAGCAAAAGCGGTTACTCCAAACTTAGCTAGTCATTTTGAAGATGATATGATTGTATTAGAAAAATGGAATCCAAAGAAACCATTGTCTGCAATATATTATGACGGTGACAAAGAACGTTACTATGCAAAACGTTTTCTTATTGAAATAGAAGATAAAGAAGAGCAATTTATTTCTGAACATCCAAAATCGCAATTGGAAATTATTGCTACGGATTATAGACCAATGGCAGAGGTTCAGTTTTCTAAACGTAGCTTAGAGAATGTGAAAATAAATTTCGAAGAATTTATTGCTGTTAAAGGAATTAAAGCACAAGGAAATCAATTCTCTTCAGATAAAATAAAGCAAGTAAGCTTGTTAGAATCATTGCCGTATGATGAACCTACAGTGGAAGAAGTTGAGGTTGTTGAAGAAGAAGTTGTAATCGAAGAAAAATTACCATTGGAAGTTCCAGAGATAGAAGTTAAGCCAAAATCTGTTGTAATGTCAGGCGAAGAAAAAGCGAAAATAGCGCTTCAAAAAACGATAGAGCGAAAAAAGGCCGAACAGAAAGCAAAGGATGATGAAAATCAGCAAACATTATTTTAAGAAATGAAAACAATTGGGTTAATTGGTGGAATGACACCAGAATCGACCATTCTCTACTATCGATTTTTAAATGAGATGGCTGCAAATACTTATGGAAGTAAGCATTCTTGTAAAATATTGGTACACTCAGTAGATTTCGGAGAAATTTCAAAACTTCAAACTGAAGGACGTTGGGATCTTTTGGATGATTTGATGGCTAATGCGGCTTCAGGTCTGGAAAAAGCAGGTGCAACTTGTATTTTAATTTGTGCTAATACCATGCATTTAACTGTAGATGCAATAAAAGCAGTTGTAGCAATTCCTGTAATTCATATTGCAGAAGCAACTAGTGAAGTTATCAATGCATCTCAATTATCAAAAGTTGCATTGCTTGGAACAAAGTATACCATGGAAAAAACATTTTATACAGATGTTTTGGCATCAAAAGGGATTCAAACATTGATTCCAGAGGCTGATGACCGACAAATAATTCATGATATTATATATAACGAATTGGCATTTGGAGTAATCTCTAAAGAGTCTAAAGTTAAATATCTTAATATTATAGAGCAATTAATTAATAATGGTGCAGAAGGTGTTATTTTGGGTTGTACAGAAATACCGATGTTAATTTTTCAAGAAGATGTTTCTGTGCCAGTATTTGATACCACAAAAATCCATGCCAAAAAAGGATTTAAATTCATTTCTCAATGATGAAAAGTGTTGTCGATAATATCATGAAGTTAAATTCCTTTTGGAATATCCTTTTGTATGTCCTGTTTATATTTTTTGTTTCATGGGTCATTTCAAGAATCATTCGTTTTGTAATTGTTGTTTATCTTAAGAAATCGAAATCAGAAAGATATAAAAAGACCAGTCTACAATTTTTAAAGAACTCCATAAAGTTCTTTATTGGTTTGTTCGCTTTTGTGTATATTATTATAACTGTACCTGCGTTAAAAAGTAAAGCAGCTTTTATATTTTCTGGAGCAGGTATTTTAGCTGCAATAATTGGTTTTGCAGCGCAAGCGGCAATTTCAAATTTAATTGCGGGTGTCTTTATTGTTGTTTTTAAGCCTTTTAGAGTAGGAGATTACATCAAGCTAGATATAGAGAGAATTGGTATTGTAGAAGATATTACATTACGTCACACGGTAATTAATAACTTTGAAAATAAACGTCTGATTATTCCGAATTCAATTATTAGTACAGAATCTGTATTGAATCATACCATTGAAGATTCTCAAATTCTAAGTTTTAATGATTTTAAGTTAGGGTTATTTGTTGATTTGGATGTTGTAAAAGAGATTATTGTTGAAGAAGCACTAAAGATAAACGGAGTAATAGATTATAGAACGCCAACTGAGGTATTGACCACAACAAATCAAATTGAAATTCGTGTTATAGAAATACATGATACCTATATTCATGTAAGAGCTTATGTTTGGATCAATGATCCATTTATGGAATTCAAAATAAAATGTTCCTTAAAAGAAGCAGTCCATAGACGTTTTGTAAAGAATGGTATTGACATGCCTATTCCACTGCGAAAAATCTACAACACCTAATTCATTTTCTCAAAAAAGGTAGATGTATATTCTTTTAGAAGTTCAGGGTGCGTGATTTTAATGATGTCTTTTAAAACCAAATCGGGTCTAGTTGGTCCTAATTCGAAATAGATCACTCCACCAGTTTTTCCTGTTTTATTAGCAAAAGTGTACAATTGGTCTTTCTGAAAAGCTGTAAAGTCTTTGTAATTGCTGTTGCTGTTTAACATTTGTTCTTTTGTCGAAAAATAACCAGGAGCAATCCAAACATCTGCATTTTTTCCTTTATCGATGATGCTTTCAAAACTGATAGACAAGCTTCCTTTTCCCTTTGAATCTTTCCATAAATAATTGGTGTTTGCATCCTTTAAGAATCGAGCTACAAAGCTTTCTCCAGCAGGTAAATTCCAAATATCTTTACTCATGATTGCACCCGATAAAATAGTAGGTTTTTTATTCGATTTTTTCGCGAGTTGTATTGCGTTGTTGTAGTTGCTTTCGATAGCATTAAAAATGCTATCTGCTTCTTTTTCTTTGTTGTATAAAACGCCAAAAAACTTAATCCATTCTGCTCTTCCAAGTGGAGTTTCTTCAAGCCAATCTCCGTTTAAGACAACTGGAATTCCAGATTTTTCAATCAAATTTAGTGACTTATTTGTTTTGCTCATGCTAAAACCAACAACTAAGTCAGGTTTAAGGTCTAGTAGTATTTCTGTGTTTAAAGCCGATTTT
>Ga0209395_1007026_pt1 | contig 11946 bp, 8 predicted proteins | sample GOMGulsemesocosm_3_FD_184635 | JGI IMG/M metagenome (GOLD analysis project Ga0209395, IMG submission 184635) | Methane-oxidizing microbial communities from mesocosms in the Gulf of Mexico - GOM9D Gulf of Mexico (SPAdes) (version 2) | ecosystem: Environmental > Aquatic > Marine > Cold seeps... | reverse complement strand
GCCACCACGGCGTTTATCGAGCAGCACTTCAAGGTTGACGCCAGCATGGACCAAAAGCAACCGGGCAACGCAACGCTTGCGAAAGCGGCCATGCTGTTTTTTCAGCGCAGCATCAACACCGGGCAGGATAAAAACTATCACTGGAGCCGCGCGACGGCCCAAAGTTATGCCTACAAGCTCGAGTTCGACGGGCAAACCAGTGTTGTCAACTTGAGCGAGTCTGAACACCAATTTGAAATCATCACAGGTGAAGCTGGCTCCGAGCAAACGAGCACAGCGCTAGAGCTTGTCTCTGTGCACGACAACCACTGTGTGTATATCGAAAACGGCGTGCGTCAGACCCTGCACTTTGCCTTCGACGGAAAGACTCTCTTCATGGACGATGGCACGGGCCACTTCATCCTTGAAGACACCACCCAACAGCCAGCGGCCGCAGCCGGCGGTTCGGGCAGCGGACAAGTCAAAGCTTCCATGGATGGCGCCATTGTCGATGTACTGGTCAAGGAAGGCGATACAGTTGAAGTCGGTCAAACTCTGGTGGTGTTAGAAGCCATGAAGATGGAGCACCCACTCAAGGCGGGCATTAGCGGAGTGGTTACGGCAATCAGCTGCGCAGCGGGACAGCAAGTGAAGTCCAAGCAGCTACTGGCCAGCGTTGAAGCTGAGTAAAAACATAAGTTAAAGATCTGAATAAATGATCTAAGCAACAAAAGGACAAAACAATGACCGATGTCATTAAGATTGCCAACTGCAGCGGCTTTTACGGCGACAAATTATCCGCAGCACTCGAAATGGTCGAAGGCGGCCCGATTGATGTACTCACCGGCGACTACCTGGCCGAGCTGACCATGGCCATTTTGTACGGCCAAAAAATGAAACGCGCCGCTAAAGGTTTAGATGACGGCGGTTACGTCGGCACGTTTTTAAAGCAGGTGAAACAAGTACTGCAGCCCTGCATCGAGAAAAACATCAAGATTGTCAGCAACGCCGGCGGGCTCAACCCCTCGGCCATGGCTTCAGCCGTGCAAGAAATTGCCAAGGAGCTGAAGCTCGACGTCAAGGTTGCCTACATCGACGGCGACGATCTGGCCCCGCGCATGCCAGAGCTGCAAAGCGAAGGCGAAGCCTTTACCAATATGGACACAGGCGCCCAACTGGCCGACAGCAAAAACACCCTGCTGACGGCCAACGCCTACCTGGGCGCTTGGGGTATTAAAGAGGCGCTGGATCAGGGCGCCGATATCGTCATCTGCCCACGAGTCACAGACGCGGCGGTCGTCATAGGGCCTGCTGCCTGGAAATTTAACTGGCAACGCAACGACTACGACGCGCTGGCTGGCGCGCTGGCCGCAGGCCATATCATCGAGTGTGGTCAGCAGGCCACTGGCGGCAACTACGCCTTCTTTCAGGAAGTGCCGAGCTTCGACAAACCCGGCTACCCAATTGCCGAAATTGAAGCCAGTGGCAACTTCACCATCACCAAACACGCGGGTACAGCCGGTTTGGTGTCGGTGGGCACGGTTAAATCCCAGCTGCTCTACGAGATAAGTGATCCGGCCTACAAGAACCCCGACGTCATAGGCCACTTCGACACCTTGAGCATTGAACAGCTCGGCGAGAACCGCGTCTACGTCAGCGGCTGCAAAGGCTCCTGCCCACCGCCGAGTCACAAGGTGTGCATCAACACTTTGGGCGGCTTTCGCAATGGTTTTGAAATCATGCTCACCGGCCTGGATATTGAAGCCAAGGCGAAGATAGTAACCGACAACTTTTTTAACAACATCGGCGGCAAAGAGCAGTTCGATGAACTTTCGATCGAGTTGATTCGCAGCGACAAAGAAAATCCACAATGCAACGAGGAGGCCTTCGCGCGCCTACGTATCATTGCCAAGTCTCGCAACAAAGATCTGGTCGGCCGGATGTTCAGCGCCAAGATGATCGAAATCGGCCTGGCCAATATCCCAGGTTTTGGCCCGATGAATCCCATCGGCAACGGCGAAAGTTTCTTGATCTACTGGCCAACGCTGGTGGATAGCCAATACATCACCGAGCGTGTCTATCTAAACGGTCAGGTGACTGATATTCGACCCACCAACCAGCTCGATCTGGCGCCGGTTCACCATCAGGTAAAAACAGCCAAGGTAGCGGCTTGCCCAAGCGGCGAGACGGTTAAAATTCCCTTCGGGCGTTTATTTGGCACCCGCTCCGGCGATAAGGGCGGCTGCGCCAACGTTGGTGTTTGGGCTACTAATGAGTCGGCCTACGGTTTCTTACACAAGTTTTTAACCGTTGAACGATTAAAAACACTGATGCCCGAGACAGCTGAGCTAGAAATAGATCGCTATGAGCTGGCCAACATTCAGTCCTTGAACTTCTTCATCAAAGGCATCTTGGGAGAAGGCGTCGCCTCCTCAACACGCATGGACGCTCAGGCGAAATCCATGGGCGAATACCTGCGCGCCAAAACCATCGAGGTGCCAGCGGCTCTGGCTGAGCAGCTCAAATAATCCAAACACCTCTAAAGAATGGCGGTAGCGACATAAATCCCTACCGTCATTATTTTAGCCGCCCTCGCCCCAAACTAATAATAATGAGAGAGCAAACACCATGGAACAGTCTGACGATCTGAACACAAATATTATCAGCCGTGTCGCCATGGGCGATCTACTGCGGCGCCGCGCTCGCTCGGTCGGTGACAAGGAGGCGCTGGTCGAGTTTATTGACGGCCAGCGTCTAGCCCTGAGTTATCGCGAGGCCAACAGTCGTGTCAACCAGCTGGGCCGTGGGCTGCGCAGTATGGGTTTGCACCAGGGCGATCGCCTTGCCCTGGTCAGCGGCAACAGCATCGACTTTGTGCTGACCATGTTTGCCTGCTACAAAACCGGCATTGTCTGTGTGCCCATCAACTTTGCACAAAACCCCGACGACCTGCGCTACAACCTTGAGCACAGCGAGGTAAAGGCGCTGGTCTATCAGGCCGAGCTGGAAGCCCTGTGTCACCAGTGCAGCGAGGGTCTCACGGGTGTTCAGTACAAGGTGTCCATGGGCAACAAATCTGACGCCGCCGACGCCACCTTAAATCAACTGTGCGAGGGCCAAAGCAGTGATGAGATAGAAGACATCATCATTAACGATCGGGACGTGGCGCAAATACTCTACACCAGCGGTACCACCTCGCGCCCCAAGGGTGTGGAGACGTCTCACATGGCACTGGTGATGTCGAGCATGAGCACCCCGCTTAACCTTGATCTTAAACGCGAAGGTCCGGCGCTGAATGTGCTGCCGCTGTTTCACATCACCGCCATTGTTGGCCTACTGGCGTGTGTGCAAATGTCGGGGGTTTACATCATTCACACGGGTTTTAACCCCACAGATGTTGTCGAAACTCTGGAGCAGGAAAAGGTGGGTTATGTCGTCATGCTGCCCATGATGTGGAATGCTTGCCTGTCCGTGCCCGGTGTGGCCGAGCGCGATTACAGCGCCCTCAGCGCCGCGATCTATGGCATGGCCCCCATGGGCAGCGAACTGTTGAGCAAACTGCGCGCCGCCTTCGGCTGTGAGTTCCACCTCGGCAGCGGGCAAACCGAATTCACTCCGGTGCCCTGCGTTTTCTACGACCACAGCGCCACAGAATTTAACGAAGGCAACTACTGGGGTGTGCCCACCTCCATGACCGAACAAGCGGTACTCGATGATGAGGGGCGCGAGTGCGCGACAGGCGAGATGGGCGAAATCTGTTGGCGCGGCCCTATGTCGATGAATGGCTACCTGAAAAACCCTGCGGCCACCGCCGAGGTGCAAAGCCACGGCTGGCACCACAGTGGGGATTTGGGTTTTATCGATAAAGAAGGGCAACTGATGTTCGTCGACCGCAAAAAAGACATCGTCAAATCGGGCGGTGAAAACGTCTCCAGCTGTAAGGTCGAAGGGGTTGTCAGCGCCATCGACGGCGTGGCTCTCAGCGCCGTCATCGGCCTGCCCCACCCACACTGGAGTGAGGCCATCTGCGCGGTTGTGCAGCTAATGCCCGACGCACGACTCAGCGAAGAGGCAATCATCGCCCACTGCAAAACCAAGCTGGGTAAGTTTGAAGTGCCAAAGGCTGTGATATTGGTGGATACCCTAGCGCTCACTGGCACCGGCAAGGTGAAAAAACCCGAGCTGCGCCAACAATACGCAGATCTGTTTATCGACGTGCATGATACTCAGCAGCCCAGACGAACCTCCTCACTAGAGACATCGACCACAACCGATTAAACGTTCAAGCATTTAAACATTTATATCTGTTTTGAAAAAAAGCAGAGAGAACAAAAGAGAGAAACCCCATGACAGAACTATTATCCCTAGAAGGCCTGATATTCGAGGCCGTTGAGCTTGAAGTCAAAGACCACATACTGACCATTTGCCTCAATCGCCCAGCGCGCAAGAATGCCATCAACGCCGCCATGGCCGCGGAGATCATCTACGCGCTGGATTACGCCAAACAAGAGCGCGACATTCGCGTGGTGGTGCTGGCGGCCAAGGGCGATGTCTTTTGTGCCGGTGGCGACCTGTCGATGATGAGCGGCAAGGCCGTTGAGACCAGCTCAACCGTGCCGGTGCGCGGCGGCAGCGACGACATAGCCCTGCGCTTGCGCCACCTTAACAAACCCAGCATCGCCTGCGTGCAGGGCAACCTGTTTGCCGGCGCGCTGTTGTTTCTCTGCAACGTCACCCACGCCATCGCCGCCGAGGGCGTGAAGTTCTCAGCCCCGGAAATCAAGCGCGGCATCTGGCCCTTTATGGTCATGGGCGGTTTGTTCCGCGTTATGCCCCAGCGCGCGGCGCTGGACTTTGTCATGCGCGGGCATTCAATCTCAACCCAGCAGGCCGAAAAGTGGGGGCTGATCAATGAAGCCGTCGCCGCCGATGCACTGGAAGACCACGTTAATACCCTCGCGCTTGAGCTGGCCAGCCTAGCGCCAGGTTCTATGAGCATGGGCCTGGCCGCCTACGTGCAACAGGACGCCATGGACTTTGACAGCGCCCTGCCGTTTTTGCGTGGGCAGCTAGACAACTGCCTGAAAAGCCCTGACGCCAAAGAAGGCATCACCGCCTTTTTGGAAAAGCGTGAGCCCCAGTGGGATTAATGAGTAGTGGGACTAACTATCAATTAACTGAGTAGCAGGCCAGCGGGGCAGTTCTCGATTAAAGAGAAAATATAAAAAGGATTCACAATGAATACGGAAGATTTTAAAGACCTGGTCTACCTAAAAGACGACAACGGTCTGGTTACCCTCACCCTAAACACCCCGGCACGTAAAAATGCCCTTAGCCCTGTATCCTTTTTAGAGATTTACTGGGCCATTGACCAGTTTGAAAAAGATGAGGCTGCCCATGCCTTAATTATTACCGGGGCCAAGACCTCGGGTTCGGACGACCCCACACGGGAAGCCTTTAGCAGTGGCGGCTATTTTAGTCCGGATGCTTTCGAAGGTGTATCTGATGAACTTATGCGGCAAATTGACCTAACGGATATTGCCCAGAAAAAGGCCACGTTAAAACTGTTCCTGTGTGATAAACCCATTATTGCTGCCATTAATGGCTTGGCGATTGGTGGTGGTTTTACCTTCGTACTGGCCGGGGCCGACCAAGTTTATCTGTCCGAACACGCCTGGATTCAACTGCCCTTTGCCAAACTGGGGATTTCGGCAGAGCTCGGCTCCACCTTTCTATTACCCCGGCTTTTAGGCTTGCAAAAGGCCAAGGAAATTATGTTCTACGGGGAAAAAATAGAAGCCAAGCAAGCAGTAGCATTAGGCTTGGCTAATGCCGTCGTTTCTCACGAAGAACTGCTGGACTTCGCGCGCGCAAAAGCCTTGCAACTGATCCCGCCCAATGGTGCAGGCCTGGCCATTCGCACCATGAAACGTATCACCCATCAGCAGCATATCGAAGCACTCAGTCAGGCTCTGGATCTGGAGAATGAAGCCCTGAATGCCTTGATGAAGTCTGAAGATTTCATGGAGGGCGTCAGTGCGAGAATTGAGAGGCGTGCGCCCGCTTTCAAGGGCTACTAATCCAGGGTTCGGGGCTGCTTAAACAGCCCCTTAATAATACTTATGGGAAATCCGGCAGCCCTGATCGTTTATTTTAGCGCAACTAGCCGTTAACTTAGACTGAGTGGACTTTTAAGTCCCCGTATCAAGCGCTATCTCTTAGCACTGAAATCAGCTAACCGAACTGGAAGATATTTCCAACTTGCTCGAGACCGATAAGCCTGAAACCCAACTTAAGACGGGCTGCTAGCGGCTCGCCAATAGCAAATATCGCATGGGCTTTGTTGGTATTTAAGTCTTCTATAATATTAACAACATGGCTCAGCGCCGCTTCAGCCCAAGGCTGGTCATGTCGAGTTACTACTCCGACGAACTTTTTCTATCGCTGCCTTGCATTACTCTGCTGAAAACTCCAAGTCGATACTTACAAGGCACCAAGACTTCGCCATTGTAAAGTCACATATCTGCCATTTTAATGGCTCTGCTGCTTAGCCACTTCTTCAACAGGTATATCGCTATGGTCAACAGAATAATCATCTAATGATGCCCCTCTCACAGGCTGAAAATTAAATTTCGTAGTTTTGCAATCCAAACGGCGTGTTCTAACCACTGGTGTATGTGCCAATGAAACCGAAAGCAAGCTCCACCGCCTCGAGGGCGAACGCTGTGCCCTCATCGGCGAAGCTATTCGACATAGGTGCGAGGGCCAGGGTGCTGAGCGCATATTTAGGGCGATTATTATTCTTCATCGTACGGACCTGCCTGTAATTTCATATTGTTATTGATAGAGCATAAATCTGATGGTTAGGATACGATAGAAGCCATACCCCAAAGGGGTTAATTTCATCCGAACGCAAGGTCATACTCGGTCAGCCTCTTTACTAAAATAGACCCACTATGGAAAACTACTACGCACAGGTTCTGCTTGATGAGCTCGATAGAATGGGGCTGAACAACCACGAGCTCGCGGATGCCTGCGGCCTGCGGTTATCGGAACTTCAGCAGACAAAAAATACCGTCAAACTGGTCGATACAGCCATAGATAAGCTCGGCGACACGGGTCTGGGGCTTCGGCTCGGCAGGCGACTGAACCTGCTCTCTCACGGAGTCGTTGGCTATGCACTGATGAGCAGCGCCACCATAGGCGATTTGTTGAAGGTACTCATTCAGTACAACCGCCTGCTGGCACCCGACATGAAGTTTGAGCTGCATCACCAGGAGGACACTGTTGCCCTGCGCGCCATTGCCGATGGCAGTGTCAGCCGACGGCTTAATCGGTTTGCCATGGAATCCTTTTTTGCCTCTGTGCATACCTGTGCCGCCCTGTTGCTGCCTGAGTACAGGGGTTTCGGCGTTCAGCAGTTCCATTATCCGGCGCCGCCCTATCTCGATCTCTATAAGGAAATATTTAAAAAAACCGTCACGTTCGACGCTGAAGACTCGCAGCTTCTGCTGCCGGGAAAATCGCTGGAAATACCTCTGGGCATGGCCAACCCGGCAGCCGAAGTCATCTTCAGGCAACAGTGTGACGCCAGGCTCAGTGAATACGATAAAGAAAAGCGTGTCTCTGGCCGAGTCATGGAGGAGCTCCTTCATCGACGGGGAGATTTTCCCCGCTGCCACCAGGTCGCCGAACTCCTGCATATGAGCGAAAGTACACTGCGCAGAAAACTGAGGGCCGAAGAGAGCACTTTTCAGGGCGTCTTGGATCGGGTGCGCACGCAATTAGCCTATGAATACCTCGGCTCGACCCGACTTCCCGTTGCAGAAATAGCGCGCCTGCTGGGTTTTGACGATGTCACCAATTTCCGCCGATCATTTCGCAGGTGGTCCGGTCTGACGCCGTCAGCCTATCGCGACAGTCTGTGACTGGCGCTACCAACAAAAACGGCAATAACCCAAGGTAAAGCGAGCAACACTAGGCGATTGAAAATAGACGCCCTGTCTTTTTCAAAGCACACAAAGGATAAAATATCATTTTTCCTTTGCGCCAAAAATTAACGACCTGCAGTCGTCAATTTATCGATACATCCTTGTATCTAACTCAGTCCGTCGAAACATTGGGTTTCTCAACAACCTGCTAGGCGCCTGTCTGTGCCTGCAGATTACGCAACTCCTTTCTCAGCACTTTACCGACTGCAGACATCGGCAGCTCTTGTACAAAGCTGATCATACGCGGCTGCTTGTAGCCGGTTAAATTTTCCCGACAATGGCTTTTTATTTCATCCTCAGTCAGTGACGGGTCCGATTTCACAATAAACACTTTTGGTACTTCACCGGACTTGTCACTGAGCACACCAATACAGGCACAGCCCTCCACCTTGGGGTGACTGGACACCACCTCTTCTATTTCATTGGGAAAGACGTTAAAACCTGACACCAGAATCATGTCCTTCTTGCGATCCACAATCGACACAAATCCGTCTTCAGCAATCTCGGCAATGTCACCTGTTTTCAACCAGCCATCGGTTAGAACCGATGCTGTATCCTCAGGTCTTTTCCAATAACCCTTCATCACCTGCGGCCCCTGCACACATAACTCACCCGGCTCCCCAAAACCCAGTTCAGCCCCCTGCTCATCCACCACCTTTAAAGCCGTACCCGCCAGGGGTACGCCTATTGCCCCTAATCTGCCAGTACCATCCACAGGATTGCTGCAGACCGTCGGGGATGCTTCCGTTAAACCGTAGCCCTCGGTGATTGCGCAACCGGTAACCTCCTGCCAACGCTTGGCAGTATCCTTGCCTAAAGCCGCACCTCCAGAAACCGTCAGGCGCAGTTGGCTGAAATCCAGCTGCTTAAATTTCGGATGATCCAGCAACCCGAGAAACAGGGTATTGATGCCGGTAAACGAGGTGAACTGCCAGCGCTTCAACGCCCGGATAAACATCCCCGGATCTCTGGGGTCAGTAATCAGCACACTGTGGTGCCCCGCCGAAAAGGAGCCCATGCAGTGCACACTAAAGGCGTAGATATGGTAGAGGGGCAGTGGACAAATCATCGTCGCACCTGTGAGTGGAACAAGCAGCTCACCTCGGGCATCCGTGGCCGTTTCAGCCGATCGTACCTGACGATACTGAGCGATCAGATTTTTGTGCAAAATCATCGCACCCTTGGCCACCCCCGTGGTACCACCTGTGTATTGCAGCAGTGCTATATCATCGGGCCCCCGGTTCACCGGCGTGAAAGCCTGGCCTTTACCCAGGCGCAGACAGGCATTAAATTTTACGGCGGGCAGCGAATAGGGTTTCAGCTGTTTTTTAACGTACTTTACGGCGGTATTGATCAGCTGTTTTTTTGGAAAACCCAGCATATCCCCCAATGAGCACTCAACCAGATGATCGATACCCGTATCCGGCAGCACCTTTTCAACCAGGTGGCCGTAAATATTCATATACACCAGTGCGCGCACGCCAGCATCGTTGAACTGGTGTTTCATCTCTCTGGCGGTGTAGAGGGGGTTGGTGTTAACAATGATTAATCCGGCCCGTAACGCCCCAAACAACACGACCACATACGGCAATACATTCGGCATCTGAATAGCGATGCGGTCGCCCGGCTGCAAATCTGTGTGGTGCTGAAAATAACTGGCAAACGCCGCAGACTTCCTGTCCAGCTCTGTAAAAGAAATGGTTGCCCCCAGCGCCGTGAAAGCATTTTGTTCTGTGTATTCCCTAAACGCAGCCTCAATAATCTCGACGACATTCTGCGGCGTTTCTGGGTGCAGGTCATCCAGTGTGTTCGCCCCGCGCTTGCCATTCCAAAATTCTTTTTTCATCGTTATACCTTTTCGATGTCTGTATCAGTTGATCAGAGGTTAGATAATCAGTGCCTAGGGCACCTCTGAATAATGGAGCTGCAGCTCAGGCCTTCAGGCGAGTTCGCAATCTAGGCGCTGCTTTGAGGCAGGCTGGTTGCCTATCGATAAGCGGCAACGACGAGTGCGGGTTCGCCTGAAGGCCCCGCAGGGCGGTTTGTTAACAATCATTTAAAGGGTTTAAATCCGTCATTTATTACAGCCAGTGCAAGGAGTAATTCGACGGCTTCGAACTGGCACCTCGAATATGCCCCGGCCAATGCCAATAGCAAAGAGCAAAGAGCAAAGAGCAAAGAGCAAAGAGCAAAGAGCAAAGAGCAAAGAGCAAAGAGCAAAGAGCATACAAACGCTAGGAAGATTAGTAAGCATAGCCAAGGTCATGGCCATACCCCATTAACGTATTAACCGCTGATAGTCAGCACTGCCAGCACCCTGCTTTCCCATAAAACGCCACAACAAGGCGCACTGCACCTTCAGGGACAACAACCGCGTCACCAACCAAATAGAGAATGCCCCATTGCCATAGACGATACGTTTGTCACCCCGCTTAATGGAAGCAATCACATAATCGACTATATCTTCAGCCGGCGTTGTAAGAAAATTACCCGCGATTTCTTTTTGATCCTCATTGCGCACAATATTGGTGGCGATACCGCCTGGGTGCACCAAATGAACCGAGATGGGTGTATCGGTCAGTTCAACCATTAGTGACTCACTAAAACCACGCACTGCAAACTTACTGGCACAGTAATCTGAATTGTTCGGTGTCCCGATCATGCCAAACACGCTGGAAATATTGACCACTGCCCCTTCACCGTTATCGAGCAAGTGCGGTAAAAAAGCACGCGTGCCAAAGACCACGCCGTAGAAATTAATCGACATCACCCGCTCCATCGTTGCAGTCTCAACCCCCCAGCAAGGTCTACCACCACCTTCAACACCCGCGTTATTAACAATCACATGGGCATTTCCCAGCTCGGCCTTCACCGCATCAGCAAAGTCATAAACGGCCTTTTCACTGGAGATATCGACCACTGCACTGTAGCTGTGAACATCGCTGCAAGATTGTATTTGACGCTGCGTTTCTCCAAGTCCCGCTTCATCCACATCACAAATAGCGACGAGGGCACCCAGTTTTGCAAAGGCCAGGGCGTAGGCCCGCCCCATGCCCGATGCCGCTCCGGTAATGACAACGACTTTATTCTTAAACGTTTTCATTAAGTACCCCTGATCGGTTCACGATCATTACTAAATCTGGTGATCCGCAGCGCGGAATTCTTTGGTTCAACGGCGTTAGCTGTAACTAACCCTTGGAAACATAGCGATGACATGACCACTCTTGCTCTGGAACCAACTGCTACAGCCGCCGGATTTCCACAGCGTCCGCCCCTTCTCTTGATCAATCGCTTGCCGATCAAAACTTTTCCCATCGCTATGCCTTTTATTTTGTGAGCACCAGCAGGGCTGAGCCCCAGACAAGCATTGCCACAGCATGTGCATTCAGAATACGCCAGACAGTTGAAACAAGGCGGGTTAATAGCGATCATATGCAGGGTTTAAATCAATCAAAAAATATATAAACCACGCAAAACTCGCGGTTTTTAGCACCGCAAGCCATAGGGGCCGAGGGTCACAGAGAAGGCGAAACGATGGATCGCCTAGTCGGCGCTCCAGAGCACGCAGAGGTGATTACCGTGTTTTTGGAGAAGCGAGCACCAAAGTGGGGTTGATAAAAGTGGGGCTAGATAGTCACCTCTACAGATGCACTGAGGGCTTTAAGCGGTAACCGAATATTACGATTCAAGCAGTGGGCCGCAGGTTTTTCGCGCCCTGCTGGCTTGCTCTGGAGCCTGTAAGCAATTCTGTGTAACTGCCTGATTTAAACGTAGTCTTTCAAGCGGTCTTCAAACTCAATCATAAATCGGTTCAGTGCTGGCTTCCAGTTTCTGATTGGCATGGTCCACTTCTTCGAGGCATCCATGATCGCCAAGTAGATAACCTTGGTGGCCGAGGCGTCGGTCGGGAAGAGCTTGCGCTTCTTGATGGCTTTGCGGATGACACTGTTCAGCGACTCGATGGCGTTGGTGGTGT
>Ga0209395_1007024_pt1 | contig 11947 bp, 10 predicted proteins | sample GOMGulsemesocosm_3_FD_184635 | JGI IMG/M metagenome (GOLD analysis project Ga0209395, IMG submission 184635) | Methane-oxidizing microbial communities from mesocosms in the Gulf of Mexico - GOM9D Gulf of Mexico (SPAdes) (version 2) | ecosystem: Environmental > Aquatic > Marine > Cold seeps... | reverse complement strand
AAAAAAGCACCTCATAAATGAGATGCTTTTTGCGGTCTGGACGGGACTCGAACCCGCGACCCCCTGCGTGACAGGCAGGTATTCTAACCAGCTGAACTACCAGACCGTTGCTCTTAGCGGTTGCAAACATAAGGGGCTTTCCCGTATTTACAAAGCTTTTATCGATATATTTACAAAAAAGATTTTCTGCGTTTTAAATAGGCTAACAACACTTTTTCAAAACCTTTATTTATGTCCACAGGCACATAATCTATTTTGTATTGCATACACTTCAACTTCAAAGTATTAAAGCGTTCCTCCATCGCAAGCTTATAATTTTGTTGGATACTTTCTGGATATAAATTAATTTCTTCTCCTGTTTCTACATCCATAAATTTTTTAGGTGTATTCTCAAAATTGAAGTCCAATTCATGATTTCCGTCGTAAGTATGAAACAACACCAACTCGTGTTTGTTATATTTTAAATGCCGCAAGGCCTCAAATAAGGCTTCCTGATCCAAATCTGTTTGAAACATATCCGTAAATAAAAACAACAAGGAACGCCTGTGTACTTTTTCTGCTATTTGATGCAACACCTTATAAGTATCTGTAGTTTCCGAACTCTTTGTCTGAAGCAAGTCATTTAACTGGCTCAACAACATCCTCCGGTGCCGATCACTCCCCTTAGCCGGCGCATAAAAACTACTTTGATTGCTATAGACACTTAAGCCAACAGCATCTCGCTGACGTTTTAAAATCTCCATTAGGGCCGCCGAAGCATAGGCTGAAAAAGAAATTTTATTTAAATCCTGTATACTTGGTTGCGCAATCACCGGATAGTGCATAGATGCCGAATTATCAATAATAATATGACAGCGTAAATTGGTTTCCTCTTCGTAGCGTTTGACAAATAATTTCTTCGTTTTTGCATACAGCTTCCAATCTATATGTCGTGTACTCTCCCCTTTATTATAAATACGATGCTCTGCAAACTCCACAGAAAATCCGTGAAATGGACTTTTATGCATTCCCGTGATAAATCCCTCTACCACCTGCCGAGCCATCAATTCCAAATTCTGAAGCTCTCCGATATGTTTTACATTAATTTCTGACATTCTTTTTCTTTTAACAAAAGCAATCTATGTGACAGCCTTGTAAATATACTAAATTAATTAGATGTTAGATGTGAGATGTGAGATGTGAGAAACAGGAAACAAGAGAATAGAAAATAGAAATGAGACAATAGATAATAGATGCTAGACATAGGACACAAGACGCAGGACGCAGGACACAGGACGCAGGACACTGGACATCATTACAACGAACGATGGTTTCTATGAAAAAAGAGGGAACCTAATAAAAGAGATGAAGTCTTAGATGTGAGAAAAGAGATAAAAGATGCTGGACATAGGACACAAGACGCAGGACGATGACTCTATGAGGAAAGAGGGAACTTAATAAAAGAGATGAAGTCTTAGATGTGAGGCATAAAAAAAGGGTTCGACCAATGTCGAACCCTTTACTATATTGTACCATTTATTTTTATAAATGTGCGTCAATTTTACCAGCGTATGTTGCTTTTGGAGCAACTCCCACTTGTTTATCAACTACTTCTCCATTTTTGAAAATAATTACAGTAGGAATATTTCTTACTCCATATTTAGCTGCAAAATCTTGATTTGCATCTACATCTACTTTCCCTACTACTGCTTTTCCTTCGTATTCTGTAGCTAATTCTTCTACAATAGGTCCAACCATTCTACAAGGTCCACACCATGCTGCCCAAAAATCTACCAATACTGGCTTCTCTGATTTTAAAACTACTTCTTCAAAATTAGCGTCTGTTATTTCTATTGCCATGTTTTCTTATTTTTATATTATTCTTACAGGACAAATATACTCATTTATTTCTCTTCTAAGCTACAGCACTTAATCAGTTTATCTTATAATTGCATCAAAGCAATTTATAAAACGGATAGGTAACAATTGTTACAAAAACAACTTGGACTGACAGCACTGTCTTACGCCACTTTACCACAACAAAAAGACTAAAAAATCTCTTTTGCTATTGCTTGTATATTACTAGACTTCCCCATAGAATAAAAATGAACCACCGGAGCACCTGCAGCCATTAACTCTTTTGATTGCTGTATCGCCCATTCAATACCAACTTGACGAATCTCCTTATTGTTTTTACACAATTCTATTTCTTGCACCAACACATCTGGTAAATCCAACTTAAACACTTGAGGTAACACCTGTAAATGACGTTCTACAGCAATCGGTTTGATTCCAGGAATAATAGGTACATGGATCCCAATTTCTTTGGCTTTTTCAACAAAATCAAAATATTTCTGATTGTCAAAAAACATTTGAGTAACCACATAATCTGCACCTGCATCAACTTTCTGCTTTAAGCGTCTTAAATCCGCATCCATACTTGGCGATTCCATATGCTTTTCTGGGTACCCAGCTACGCCGATACAAAAATCTGCTTTATATGGAGTTTCAATAATCTCATGCAAATACTTTCCTTTATTCAAATCACTAATTTGTGAAACTAAGTCCGCAGCATAATGATTTCCACCTGTTACTGGTTTAAAATACTGCTCGTGTTTCATAGCATCACCTCTCAAGGCCATCACATTATCCAAGCCTAGATAATGACAATCTACCAATACGTATTCCGTCTCTTCTTTTGTAAAACCACCACACAATACATGCGGTATAGCATCCACATTGTATTTGTATTTTAAAGCAGCACAAATTCCAACAGTTCCAGGGCGCATTCGGGTAATTTTCTGTTCCAAAAGTCCATTGCCTTTATCTATATAAATATGTTCCTCTCTAGACGTAGTGACATCTATAAAAGGAGGCTTAAACTCCATTAAGGGATCTATATTCGCATATAAATCATTGATGTTCTGCCCCTTTTGAGGCGGTATAATTTCAAAAGAAAACAGTGTTTTCCCTTTTGATTGCTGTATATGTTCTGTTACTTTCATTTTGAACTGGTTACTGGTTGTTAGTTGTTGGTTGCTAGCAACCATCCTTAAATATTACTGATTGACAACTATAATTCCCTCTATTTTCTCTATTCTCTATTCTCTATTTTCTATTCTCTATTCTCTATTCTCACATCTACTGTTTCGCTAAATTTGGAAACAACCATTTTTTTGCTTTTTCTAAACTGATACCTTTCCTAGTTGCATAATCCTCCACTTGATCTTCAGTAATCTTACCTAAACCAAAATACTTAGATTGTTCATTGGCAAAATAATATCCTGAAACTGCTGATGCAGGCCACATAGCCAAGCTTTCCGTCAGTGTAACACCTATTATTTTTTCAACTTGTAATAATTCCCAAATAGTTTCTTTTTCTAAATGATCTGGACAGGCTGGATATCCTGGAGCGGGTCTTATTCCTTGGTATTGTTCTTTTATCAAGCCTTCATTATCTATAGACTCTTCTTCTGAATACCCCCAATGTTGGGTTCGTATTTTTTTATGCAAATATTCTGCAAAAGCCTCTGCAAAACGATCCCCTACGGCTTGCACCATAATAGCATTATAATCATCCCCTTGCTCCTTGTATTTTTTTGAAAGTTCTTCTACCCCAAAAATAGCGACACAAAAAGCCCCCATATGATCCTGCACTCCAGAAGATTTTGGCGCTATAAAATCTGCCAAAGCAATACTTGGAATTCCTTCTTTTTTCTTTAATTGTTGACGTAAGGTTCTAAACCTCGTTTGTTCTTTTCCTTTTTTACTAATGATGATATCGTCTTCTCCATCACTATTGGCATCAAACAACCCAAAAACTGCTTTTGGGCTAAATAATTTTCCTGCAATCACTTTTTGAATTAACACATTGGCATCTTCATACAATTGCATCGCTTGTTCACCTACAACGGCATCGGTTAATATCGCCGGATATTTCCCATGTAAATCCCAAGTCTTAAAAAATGGTTGCCAATCTATAAAGGGCAGCAAATCTTTCAAACTCAACTGCTTTAACATTTGAACGCCAAGCTCCTTTGGTTTATGAATCGATGCGGACTCCCAATCTATTTTAAATTTATTTTCCCTTGCTTCACTAATCGTTATATAGTTTTTAGTCTTCCCTCTATTGAGAAATTGCTCTCTAAATTTTTCGTAGTCCTTTTTTAACTCAGCTACATAATTTTCAGAACTTGCTGTATTCAATAAATTTCCCACTACCGTAACTGCTCTAGAAGCATCATTTACATGCACCACGGCATTTGAATAGGCTGGATTTATCTTTACTGCCGTATGCGCTTTGGAAGTAGTGGCTCCACCAACTAGCAATGGCACTTTAAAATTCTGACGCTCCATCTCCTGAGCTAAATACACCATTTCATCTAAAGAAGGCGTAATCAATCCAGACAAACCAATAATATCAACATTCTCTTTCTTAGCAGCTTCTATAATTTTTTCTGGCGGCACCATCACCCCTAAATCAACGATATCATAGTTATTACAACCTAACACCACACTGACAATATTTTTACCAATATCATGCACATCGCCTTTTACTGTTGCCATTAGCACACGCCCCAAACTTTTTACAGATTCACCTTTATCCTCTTCAATAAATGGATTTAAATAGGCCACTGCTTTTTTCATAACTCTTGCAGACTTTACTACTTGAGGTAAGAACATCTTTCCTGCACCAAATAAATCTCCAACAACATTCATCCCTGCCATCAAATTAACCTCAATCACCTCTATGGGTTTTGAGCTTTGCAAACGCGCTGCTTCTACATCTTCTATTATAAACTCGTCTACACCTTTTACTAAGGCATGTGTAATCCTATCTTGCACTGAATTTTCACGCCAAGACAAATCTACTACACGCTCTTTTTTAGTTCCTTTTACGGTTTCCGCAAAATCTAACAAGCGTTCTGTAGCATCGTCTCTACGATTCAAAATCACATCTTCTACATGTACTAATAAATCTTTTGGAATATCGTCATATACTTCTAGCATAGCGGGATTTACAATACCAATATTCATACCTGCTTGAATAGCGTGGTACAAAAAGACCGAGTGCATCGCTTCACGTACTCCATTGTTTCCTCGAAAAGAAAAGGATACATTACTTACTCCACCACTCACATTTACATTGGGTAAATTTTCACGTACCCAACGCGTTGCTTCAATAAAATCTATGGCGTTTTTTTTATGTTCATCCATTCCCGTGGCCACAGGAAATATATTTAAATCAAAAATAATATCTTCAGATGCAAAGCCTACTTTATCAACCAATACTCGGTATGAACGCTCCGCTATCTCAATCCTTCTTTCGTAGGTATCCGCTTGCCCTACCTCATCAAAGGCCATGACAATAACAGCAGCTCCGTATCTTTTTATCAAAGTTGCCTGCTCTATAAAATTCTGTTCTCCTTCTTTTAACGAGATAGAATTGACCACACATTTCCCTTGTACGACTTGCAAGCCAGCTTCGATAATTTCCCATTTGGAACTATCAATCATCATGGGTACTTTACAAATATCTGGTTCAGCAGCAATTAAATTTAGAAATCGCACCATGGATTCTTTACCATCTATCAAGCCATCATCCATATTAATGTCGATGATTTGCGCACCGCCATCTACTTGATGACGCGCAATAGCCAAGGCTTCGTCAAATTTCTCCTCTTTTATCAAACGTAAAAATTTACGCGATCCTGCTACATTCGTTCGCTCCCCAACATTTATAAAATTGGAGTTCTCGTTTAAAATTAGTGGCTCTAATCCCGATAATTTTAAATATTTTTTGATTACTGGTTGTTCGTTGTTGGTTGTTGGTTGTTTGCTCATTGTTGCGGGTATTGGTTGCTTGTTGTTGGTTGTTGGTTGATTGCCCATCGTTGACGGATATCAGATCCGATAAAAATGAATTCACGAATTGACTGGATCTTTTCTAATACATCATAATTTCTTAAAATAATTTATAAAACCACTCAACAACTTTTTGCAGATATCTATTTGCACTAACAATGCTTCTAATTCTTTATTGATAATATAATTTTGGTCTAATGATAAATACAATTGTGTTTCTAATTCGAACAAGGAACCTCTCGCTATAAATAAAAAACGCACAGTATCTGTTGCTGTCCTTCTTCCACAGCCCTCTGCAATATTTGAAGGCACTGAAACGGCAGATCTTCTCATTTGACTAACTATTCCGTAAAGCTCTTCATTTGGAAAATCCTTTGTTACATTATAAATTTCAGAAACCAATTTCCTCGCTTCCTTCCAAACATCTAATTCTATATATGATTTCATATCTCTATTTAATTTTATAGGAATCACTCCCTAACAACAGTCAACTATTAACCGACAATTAATCATTAATTTATTTTAACTGGAATCACTCCCCAGCAACAAACAACTAACAACAAGTAACAAGACTATCCGCAGACTCTAGGAGTATATTTGGAAGCTAAATTAGCTATCGCCTTAATATGCCCCGGAGTAGTTCCACAGCATCCACCTATAATATTTATCAAGTCTTTTTTAAGATATTCTTCTATTTGCTCCGCCATATCATCAGCAGATTCGTCGTATTCTCCAAAGGCATTTGGAAGGCCTGCATTTGGATGTGCCGATATTCCAAAACTCGTTTTATGAGCAATGGCTTCTAAATGTGGTTGTAATAAATTAGCCCCTAAAGCGCAATTGAATCCCACTGTTAATAAAGGAATATGACTGACAGATATCAAAAAAGCTTCTGCCGTTTGCCCAGAAAGTGTTCTTCCACTAGCATCAGTAATGGTACCACTCAACATGATAGGCACATCTACGTTTCTAGCTGTTTTCACTTCTTCAATGGCAAATAATGCTGCTTTCGCATTCAACGTATCAAACACCGTTTCTACTAATAATACATCCACACCTCCATCTATCAATGCCTCCACTTGTTGCTTATAGGCAATTCGTAAATCGTCAAAAGTTACGGCTCTAAAACCTGGATCATTAACATCTGGAGACATACTGGCTGTTCTGTTTGTTGGCCCTATAGAACCCGCTACAAAACGAGGTTTATGCGGTTCTTTTTGGGTAAATTCATCCGCCACTTCTTTGGCCAATTTTGCCGATTCATAATTCAAATCATAGACTATATGCTCTAAATTATAATCCTCCATAGCGATAGTAGTGGCCGAAAAAGTATTGGTTTCTACTATATCTGCTCCTGCTTCAAAATACTTTGCATGTACCTCTTTTATAGCTTTTGGCTGAGTGATGGATAACAAATCGTTATTTCCTTTTAAAGGGGAGGCATGGGATGCAAATCGTTCTCCTCTAAAATCGTTTTCAGAAAACTTATAGGCTTGTAGCATGGTCCCCATGGCACCGTCTAGCACTAAAATTCGTTTTTGTAATTCTTCTCTAATTTTCGACATTTGAAATCTACTTATATTATGATATTATATTCATTTTGCGTTAGGGATAGCAGCGGCATCCTTTTTTTTCTTTAAAAAAAAGATACAGCGGAAAGCCCGACCCTTGCGGGAACGCCTAAAAAAATGTTATCAAAAAATGGTGTAAGTTGATTTAAAAAAAATCGATTGGCTATCTATCCAAATTGGTAGAATGTAGCACCTTCTTTATAAAATAAAGGGTTGCTAAGGCTTCATCGGGTCTAATCCCTCTGCCTTTCTTGATAACATATTCAGTAAATGAATGAACTAAGATGCAAATTAACGCATTATTTTTTTGAATTTACTACTTATTGCGTTTTTTTGTTACTCATCAAACAAATCCGATGATAAATAACGATCTCCTCGGTCGCAAATAATGGCTACAACCACCCCTTTTTTAATAGTTTTTATCAATTTCATAGCACTTGCTACTGCTCCACCACTACTCATTCCTGCAAAGATACCTTCTTCTTTTGCCAAGCGAATAGTCATGTCTTTTGACTCCTGCTCATCTACCTCTATAACCTGATTAACTTTGGATTTATCAAAAATAGTAGGCACGTATGCTTCGGACCATTTACGAATACCAGGAATGCGAGCATCATCCGTAGGTTGCGCTCCAACAATCTGAATTTTCTTGTTTTTTTCTTTTAAAAATGTCCCCACACCTGTTATGGTTCCAGTGGTCCCCATAGCGGAAACAAAGTGGGTAATTTCACCATCAGTATCCCTCCATATTTCTGGTCCAGTCCCCTTATAATGCGCTTTCCAATTATCGGGATTTTCAAACTGATTTAAAATAAAATAGCCTTTGGTTTCATGCAATTCTACGGCCAAATCTCGCGAACCTTCTATTCCAATTTCAGAAGGAGTTAAGATAACTTCTGCTCCATAGGCACGCATTGTTTTTACACGTTCTACCGTGGAATTTTCCGGCATTATTAAGATCATTTTTAAGCCTAACAATTGAGCGATAAACGCCAATGCAATTCCTGTATTCCCACTGGTAGCTTCTACCAAGGTATCGCCTTTTTTGATCTCGCTACGCAATAATGCTTGTTGCATCATATTGTACGCAGCACGGTCTTTTACACTTGCTCCAGGGTTGTGTCCTTCTAATTTCACAAACAAACGCACACCTTCTTTTTGAAAAATATTTTTCAATTCCACTAAAGGAGTATTTCCAATTTGATCTAAAACTGACTGTGATTTTATCATCTTTTCAAGGGGATTATTTTGATGCTTTGGGTTTGATATTTATTTCTGATTTATATGTCACCAAGGAATCTGGCGGAATACTTTTTGTAATCCATACATTGGCACCTATAATACTATTTTCTCCGACACTTATATTTCCTCCAAGAATGGTAGCATTGGCATAAATAGTCACATTATTCTCTATCGTTGGATGCCTTTTTGTGGACGCTAAACTCTTTTTAACTTCAATACCTCCGAGGGTAACTCCTTGGTAAATTTTTACATGATCTTTTATGATAGACGTCTCCCCGATGACAATCCCCGTGGCATGATCTATAAAAAAGGACTCCCCAATAGTGGCTCCTGGATGAATATCTGTCCCGGTTAAACCATGGGCATATTCACTCATCATCCGAGGAATTATGGGTATATTTTGCAGTAATAATTGATGACTCAGTCGGTACATAGAAATGGCATAAAACCCAGGATAAGCCAAATAAATTTCTCGTAAACTATTGGCTGCTGGGTCGTTTTTTTCAAACGCGATAGCATCTAAATCCAACTGTTTCCGAATACCTGGAAATTTCTTACAAAAAATAGTCCATTGCGCTTTTGAATTTTCGATTTCTAAAGCAGAACAAATTTCTAAAAATGATGATTCTAAAGATTGCTGTGCTTCTTTTTCCTGCTTACAGGCATCAAACAAGGAATAAAACAATTGTTTTGAAAACTGCTCCACGTTATCTTTAAGGCAAACTTTATAATTTTTTGAGTTCATTTTTTTATCTAAATATATTGTTATTTTTTTGATCTACAATGAATTATACTTATTTGAGTTTCATAATTCGTTGTTTATTTTTTTATACCCCCTCTATTTCCGATGTAATTTCGCTTCTTATTCTTCCTCATTTAAAAGAGACATCACTCCCTTTAATTGATTTTATTAAATCCGCTATTCTCGATACAATTTTCTTATAAATTCTAAACAGAACGTATAAGAAAATCACTCAAATTGACGCTTAGGAAACTCAGTGTATTATTAAGGTTTCTCCGTTGTTCCTCTTTCCTTTGACGCTTAGAATACAGTGTAAATCCACAACAATGCTCACTTGCGAGTGTCCTTTGGAACAGAAGTGAGAAATATCTGCGTGTTAGCATGGAGATTTCTCCTCGTTACTCGTTTGAAATTACACGTGGGATGTGACACACTAGTGACAATTACATCGTATTTCTAAACCTTCGTTTATATGCGTTCTTACCCTTCCACCAAACTCTTAGTAATACTATTTAATCTCGTTACTTTTCTTGAAAAGTCTCCAGAAATTCTATCTCGAACTACATTTAAATTAAGTACCACATCATCTAAATTCTCTGGCAATACTTTTTCAAAAAATTGTCGTAATCTTTTGGCCATCGTTGGTGATTTTCCATTGGTAGAAATAGCAATCTTCACGTTTCCTTTGGTCACAATACCTCCCAAATAAAAATCACACAGATCAGGAGTATCGGCAACATTAATTAGAATATTAAATGATTTTGCATCAAAATATATTTGTTCATTTAACTTCACATCGTTGGTAGCAGCAATTACAATTTGCTGTTTATACATTATGTTACGGCCATATTCACCAAAAATTAAAGGCGTCTTATGTTTTTGGGCAAGCTCCTTCATTTCATCAGAAAAATAAGTAGCCACCACTTTCACTTTCGCGTCAGGGCTAGATTTGAGCAAAAAACTCAATTTTTCGCAGGCCACATACCCACCTCCTACGATGAGGATATTTAACTCGGATACTTTTAGGAAAACTGGGTATAATTGATTTTTGTTCATAACTGGTATTTTATTTGTTAGTACAGAAACCCTTACAGGCTCCTTTGTTTTTCAACAATTTGCTGATTAATTTCTTCAAAGAAAGCACGAAACTTCACGCTCTCTTTCACCACCTCTCCAATAACGATAATTGCCGGTGATGACAACCCTTTATCCGCCACGACCTCTTCAATAGTATCCACCGTTCCAAGACCTACACGTTCATTTGCGGTACAACCATTTTGAATAACAGCCGTAGGAGTTTCACTTTTCCCAAATTCCTTGAATAAATGCGCAATTTCTTTAAGCTTACTCATTCCCATCAGAATAACCGCTGTAGCTGAAGACTGAGCCGCCAACTTAACATCAGCAGACAATTGCCTTTCCGAAGTAGTTCCTGTAATGATCCACAAACTTTCTGAAACACCTCTTTTAGTCAGAGACACTCCCAGATTAGCGGGTACAGAAATAGACGATGAAATACCTGAAATCACTTGTGTTTCAATCCCAAAAGAATCCACATAATCAATTTCTTCACCTCCCCGACCAAAAATAAATGGATCGCCGCCTTTTAAGCGTACTACATGTCCGTGCTCAAAAGCATTCTTTACAATAATCTCATTAATTTCATCTTGAGAATACCTGTGAAAATCTTTACGTTTCCCCACAAATATCTTAATAGCATTGGGAGCATAATCCAATAGTTCTCTATTAATTAGCGCATCATATAACACCACATCAGCGGTCGCTAAAGACTTCACTCCTTTTACAGTAATTAAATCCACATCTCCTGGCCCTGCCCCCACCAAGGTTACTTTTGGTTTATTTTTATTTTTCATCTTGTAGAATTTTAGCACGGTAATCCGTGGCGGTTTTATAAAAATCAACTGCGTCGTTTACATATTTAATTGCAAATTCCTTACTTGGTTCATTGGTTCTAATTTGATACACAAAATCAGAAAAAGACGTTGGTAAACTAATTTTATCTGCAAACACAGCATCAAACTGAGTAATTATACTCGCTTGTGTATTTGTTTTTTGTTGTTCAGAAATCAACAGTGCCTTAGCTGTATTTACGATACTTGCATAGGCATAATAAATAGCATCTGCATATTGATTTAACGCTAATGCTTCTTTAGCATGTGTTATTTTTTCTTCGTTTTCAAATAATAAGGTAGCGACTAAATCAATCACCACACCTGCACATTCTCCAACACCTACGGCCACCTCATAAGGTTGTTCCGTTCCCCAGTCTACAAAATCACTAGACTCTAAATTAGTCGTGTCTCCTAAAGGCTTTAACAATTCATAAAAATGATTTTCTTGTTTTCTGTCGTAATAATCAAGAAATGATTCATTTGTTTGTTGATTTTCCTCAAAATCATTCAATACAAAACGCAATGCATCTGGTCCTCTTTTACTAGGTATTTTGATTACTTTATCAGCAAATCGACCTTTTCCATCACCCAAAACACCACCACCTAATAATACTTGTAATGCGGGAGCTACAAAC
>Ga0209395_1007020_pt1 | contig 11952 bp, 7 predicted proteins | sample GOMGulsemesocosm_3_FD_184635 | JGI IMG/M metagenome (GOLD analysis project Ga0209395, IMG submission 184635) | Methane-oxidizing microbial communities from mesocosms in the Gulf of Mexico - GOM9D Gulf of Mexico (SPAdes) (version 2) | ecosystem: Environmental > Aquatic > Marine > Cold seeps... | reverse complement strand
ATTGGAGGTTCGCCGCTTGCTTGAGGGCGAGGCGGCTTATCAGGCTGCTCGTCGAGCAAGGCCTGAAGACCTTGAAGAGCTACAGCAGGCATACGAAGCGCTGGTTGACGAGAACCCTAAAACAAAAACCAGCCAAGCCCACGCCGAGCGGGATCTGCGCTTTCACCGAGCTTTCTACGCCGCTGCACACAATCCCATTTTACTCTTGGCGCTGAACAGCATTCGCGATTTATTAATGAGCTTTTTCTTTGATACATCGGGCAAGCTTTATTCGCTCTCATTACAAAAGCGCCAGTTGCGCACCCAGCATCGTCGTATTTTTCGGGCGATTGAAACGGGAGATGCGGCTGGCGCTCGACGAGCGGCCACTGCGCATATCGATGCGGTGGCACAAAGTTTAAAAGAATTTAAAAAAAAGCAATGACTGAATTTGCGAACTGATTGTATTAAAACTGATTGTATTAATAGGAACACTCCATGCCTGCACTAAAAAATTGCCACAATATTTCTGACTTGCGCCAGCGTGCCAAAGGCAAGTTGCCTAAGCCCATGTTTGATTATATCGACGGCGGCGCCGATGACGAGTGGACCATGCGCCGCAACACAGAAGCCTTCGATGATTACGAGTTGATGCCCAACTACCTCAAGGATATTGACAGCATTGACCTGAAAACCAAGGTGTTGGGCACAGAGTTGGAGTTGCCATTTTTCCTTTCGCCCACCGGCATGTCGCGCTTGTTTCATCACGAAAAAGAGCTGGGCGCCTGTCGTGCCGCCAACGAATTCGGCACACTGTACAGCCTCTCCACCATGTCCACCACCAGTCTGGAAGAGGTGGCTGCAGCCACGCCGGGCCCCAAAATGTTCCAGATTTACATTTTTAAGGATCGCGAGCTGACGCGCGAGTTTGTGCATCGCTGCAAAGCCAGTGCTTACCAGGCGCTGTGCCTGACCGTCGATACCCCGTTGGCCGGCAATCGCGAACGCGATCTCTATAACGGCATGACTATGCCGCCCAAGATTACGCCGAAAAGTTTTTTCAGTTACGGCACCAGCTTCGAGTGGTTGTTTAACTTGATGTTGAGTCCCAACTTTAAGCTTGCCAATGTGACTCACCGAGTTGACGCCCTGGGTAAGGGCACGATGGGTTTAATGGATTATGTGAACAGCCAGTTTGATCGAACCGTCACCTGGGACGATGCCGCCTGGTTGGCTGAGCAGTGGGACGGTCCCTTCGTGATCAAGGGCCTGCAATCTCCGGAAGATGCCAAGCGTGCAGTAGAGATTGGTGCCAGTGCGCTGATGGTCTCCAATCACGGTGGCCGACAACTTGAAGGCGCACCGGCACCGGTGGACTGTATCGCCCCGATTCGTGACGCTATTGGTGATGAGCTAGAGCTAATTGTTGACGGTGGTATTCGCCGCGGTACGCATATCATTAAGGCGCTGGCCCAGGGAGCCAACGCCTGTTCCATTGGTCGTCCGTATTTGTATGGCCTGGCTTCCGGTGGACAGAAAGGTGTTGAACGCTCGCTGACACTGTTAAAAGCAGAACTGGAGCGTTCTATGGCTCTGCTGGGGGTGAATAATATCTCCGATATTCGTGGCGAGCATGTACAGAGGCGAAGGTGATAAGAATGCAAGGTTGGCAGCTTGTGCTAATAAACGAGTCTTCTTTAGCACAGATGGCTGCGAATCGTTATTTTTCTTCAAAAATACGCAATCTATCGCCCGACTATCTCGGGTAGCATAGCTCATATTAAAACAGTGGGATTAATGGGGCGGGAAAGTTGGTGGCCCCCGTCTATTGTTTCACTCGTAAACCCAAACCCAACAAAAAGGATCAAGACCATGAGCGAGCTGCAAACGCTAGTGGATAATTACGCTTTGCCCGATACCCTCGGGTTCGGCCAACTGATGGCGCCGGTCATGTTTAAAGCCGAATACTGCGATGGTATTTGGAGTGCTGGCAAACTCGTGCCCTATGGTCCTATCAGTCTGGATCCGGCTGCCAAGGTGCTGCACTATGCTCAGGAAGTGTTTGAGGGCATGAAGGCTTACTGGGTCGACAGTGATCGTCCACAGTTATTTCGCCCCCTGGAAAATCACAAACGCTTCAACAACTCCGCGGCTTATATGTGCATGCCGGAAGTGCCCGAGGCGGTATTTATGGAAGGGGTGTGCGGCTTAACTCAACTGTGCAGCGAGCTGATTCCACGTCACACCGGTGCTTCCCTGTACTTGCGGCCCTTTATGTTTGGTTGTGAGGCGGACCTGAACCTCGGCGCGTCGAGCCATTACGAATTCTATGTCATCGCCAGTCCCTCAGAGATCTATCATTCCGGCGAGATGCGAGTGATTGTAGAGCGCAATCGTTCGCGTACCGCTGCGGGTGGCATGGGAGCCTCGAAAACCGGCGGTAACTATGCGGCCTCCATGCAGTCATCCAAAGATTGCGTCAATCAGGGTTACAACCAGGTGCTCTGGTTGAATTCCAAGCTGGAAGGCCAGGTCGACGAACTTTCGGGCATGAATTTGTTTGCGGTGATTGATGGCGAGCTACATACACCTGCGCTCAATGGTTCAATTCTGCCTGGTATCACTCGGAACTCCATTATCGAGCTGGCGAAAAAGTTGGGCTACTCGGTTAGTGAGCGCGATATCCAGATAGATAACTTACTGGCGCTTATTGCTTCCGGCACCTGCAGTGAAGCTTTTGCCTGCGGTACTGCCGCGGTGATCAGTCCCATCAGTGTCATTGGCGACCAGGGTAATGACTATGAACTCCCGCAGGCCCAGGGCCCAGTTGGACAGTGTTTGTATGAGTCTTTGTTGGGGCTTCAGGAAGGCAGGGCTGAAGATGAGCTCGGTTGGATAATGCCGCTTTAAGTCCTTTTTGGCCTGGCTTAAATCTTCGTTGTCACGGTTCGGGCTACTTGGTAAAGTGGGGGGAGTAAGACGTCTAGTTTATTTTAAATCACTTAGCCCTTTACTCAGACCCGCAGGACGGAAGCCATGGAAGCACTCAGCCCCTCAGATCACAGCAAGCAACGCCTGATGATGGCGGCTATAAAACTTTTTGCAGAGCAGGGCATAGACGGCGTGTCCCTGCGCATGATTAACCGCGAGGCCGGCGCCAAAAACAACTCAGCGCTGCACTACCATTTCGGCAGCAAGCTGGGATTGGTGGAAGCGGTGGTGGCGTTTATCCAGGGCTGGTTTGAAGAGGCTCGCGAAGAGGCGTTATCAGGGGTGGAGGCAGAGGGTGAGGAGCTGGCGGTACGGGATATTCTCGAAGCCTTTATCGAGCCCTATCTTCAACTGGTGGAAAACGAGCCCTGGGGCTATCACGCTGTGCGTTTTCTGGCGCGTATGGAGATGGAAGGCGGGCCGGATATCCACGCCACCCTTAACCTCTTTGCAACTAAGTCCATGACTCGCTTTAAAAAGTTATTGTCGAAAGCCTTGCCTGAAATGCCGCGTAAACTGCTGATGCAACGTTGGAACTTTTGTATCACCAGTATTATCAGCGGAATTGCCGACCACAAAAGTCTAAAAAAATCCTATGTGGGCGATGTGAGCTGCAGCCTACAGAAACTGGGCGCGCTCTATGTGGATTACAACGCGGCAGGCTTGGCGGCACCGGTGAAATAGGTATCGCTTATGTCCCCAAAGGTGAACCCCATTCAAGACAGCTTACCCCCAGGGTTGGAATTACACCGGCACGGTGGCGTTACACATGTGCCCTACGATCTTAACGCTTCAGGACTTTCTGGGAGTGCACCGTCAAGTGAGAAAATGGAATTTGGTCACCTCTTTGATCCAATGTGGGCGCTGGCCCAGGCCGAACAGGCTTCCCGCATCCTGCGCATGGAACAACCTGGAGCATTCACCACCGACTTGTACCTGCTGGAAAAAGATTGCTACCTGTGCCTGAATCGGGGGGGTAGCAACCGCGAGGCACAGAACATGCACATTGAGTACGACGCTCGCGACTGGTGTATTTTTCGTGTACGGCTGCGGGCTGAGCTGGTGGAAACCTTTGCCGACTACGATCGCAAGAGCAGCAATGCTGATTGTTCGTTTCTGAACTTTGGGCGAGGACTTAAGTATTCCATGGATGTATCTGCACCGGCTCAGCTCGTTAGCCTGTCGCTAGTGTTCAAGACCGAGTGGCTGCTGAATCAGTTCGGCAGCGATGCCACAGAAACTCTGGCCCCGTTATTGGCGGCGGGCGAGGCGCAGGAGGCCGCGTCACACCTGGTAGCCATTTCAGTCAATGCGGCTATTTACCAGATCGCCAGAGAGCTGCTGGATCTTCCGGCAGGGGATCCCTTTTGTATATTATTGGCGCAAGCCAAGTCCAAGGAGCTGTTGTTTAGGGCTTTACAGGCGCTGACCAGTGACAGCGAATCCCCCGGCTCGCGATTTCGCGAGCAGGATCTCACCCAGCTATACGCGGTGAAACAACGGCTGGAAACTGACTATGCCAACGCGCTGACCTTGGGGGAGCTGAGTCGCTGGGCGGGATTAAATCGCCGCAAGCTTACCGAAGGCTTTAAGGCGCTTTATGGTGCCACAGTGAATGAGTATTTACTGCTGCAGCGTATGACTCAGGCCGGCAGCTTGCTTCGCCAGGGCCTGCCGGTGGCCCAGGTGGCCGAACAGGTAGGTTATTTGGACCGGGGCAGTTTCAGTAAGGTGTTCAAGCGCCATTTTGGCCTTACTCCAAAGGAATACTAATCCTATAGAATTAACGACGATTGCTGGCTGTCTTCCTGCAATCTCTTGGTTATTAATACCGGCGCAGTCTTCAAACTGCTTGATCCGCTTGGCTTAAAAAGTACCGATTGCCTCCCTTTGAGTGTCAAATGCCCCCCCAAGACTCACGCGAGCGGCGTACTATCAATCTCAGGGTCGGCTGTAGGCACACTAAGCGGCCTCGAACCCTCTCCCGACCGTGTTTATTAGCTCAGAGTCTAGTAGTGCGAGCGTCGGATTAAAATTATAAAACTCTTGAGGAGTATGTTAATGAGCAATGACGTAAACATTCTTTCTAGTACTAGCACCAGCAGTCGCCTAAGTCGAACACCACTGGCAGCCCACATCAGTACCGCCATTCGCGCAACTGCCGGTGCTGTTGTGTTGTCAGGTGCAGCCATGACTCCGGCCCTGGCCAGCGACAGTGACGATAATTTCCTGTTAGAAGAAATTATCGTAACCGCCCGTTTTAAAGAGGAAAGCGCCCAGGATATCGGGCAGAGTATTACTGCAATTGGCACTGCCGAGATTGAAAGGGCGGGTATTGTTAATATGGCAGATCTGGCACTACGCACACCGGGTCTCGATTTTAACGATAAGGGTCCAAACCGTAACGACGTCTCTATGCGTGGTATTTCGCCTTCAGTGGGGGACTTTGGGCGTGACTCGTTGGGGTCCCAGTCGCTGGTAACCTCTTTTATTGACGATATCTCCGTTACCAGTAGTAATGCAAGCCAGCGCAGCTTTAACCTGTTTGACTTCAACCGGGTTGAGGTGTTGCGTGGTCCACAACCCACTTACTTTGGTGAAGGTGCTGTTGGTGGCACAATTCGCTACTTCAGCACCGATCCGACGCTTGAGGGCCCAGTATCTGGGCGCATTGCAACAGATACCTCCAGTACAGACAATGGTGGCACTAATTACACCTTGAATGGTGCTCTGGACCTTACGCTTATTGAGAATGAATTGGGGGTGCGTCTAACCGCCTTTACCCGTGACGATGATGGCTTTATTGATGATGAGCTGAATGGTAGAGATGGGGTTAACACTTACGAAAGCGATGGTGGTCGTGTTGTTGTCAAGTGGCAGCCCAATGACAAATTCAGCGCACGTTTTGCCCACCATTTTTCCCGTGATGACCAAGGGGCAGACTGGTTAGTCGACGACACGAGTGATGATTATGTTATCTCCTCTCGTCCTGGTATTGCGACGACCACTGATGATTTTGACCTGTCTACTCTGAACCTTACGTATGATTTTGGTTCTATCTCGCTGACTTCGGTAACTGGTTTATATGAGCGCGATCGAACTGTGTCAGGCTATGATTTCGTTCAATCATTAAATAGCCACGTTATTCTTTATGGCATCCCTGGGGACGTAATTAGCACTACTAATAATGTGGATGAGAACTTTAGCCAGGAATTTCGCATTATCTCAGAATTTGAAGGACCCTTTAATTTCACCGGTGGTCTCTTTTACCGGGATTCTGAATCGACTAGTTCTTTCAATGCAATTTCATCAACTATAGCCGCACTGCCTGGCTTAACCGATGGTTTCATGTCTGGAGATGATGGCAATACTGCACCACCGGCAACGCGTGAGCAGTTGGCCGTGTTTTTTGAAGGTACCTTTGACATCACTGATAATCTAAAGTTGATAGCGGGAGCTCGCTGGCTGGATGAGGATCAGGAAACACCAGTTATAGGAAATGATAATCGCGCACTCGCAGAATGCAGATTGGATGTGCTGGGTAATAGCCCCGGTGCATTTTTTGTGCCTTGTGTAAATTATGGCTACGGCACCAATGCTGAGCTATTGGCGAGAATTGGGAAAACTGGCACCACGAAAATCACCAATACAGTGGATGGTGAAATATTGCCAAAAGTCGCGATTGAATACCTGGCATCAGAAGATGTGCTGTTATATGCCAGCTATTCAAAGGGTATGCGTAACGGCGGAATCAATTCGATCTTTGTGCTCCAGGCGGCAGAGGTTAGTGATGATGCTTTGGGCTACGATCAAGACGAGTTGGATGCCTACGAGTTGGGTATAAAAAGCACCTGGCTTGATGGAGACCTGGTATTTAACTCAGCTGTTTTCTACTACGACTGGCAAGATATTCAGGTTCAACTCGCTACCAGCATGGGGGCTTTACTTGCCAATGCACCTGCGGCCCAATCCATGGGTGTTGAAGCGGAGTTTGTATATCGTGTCAATGATATGCTAAGGCTATCAGGTGGCGCGAACTATACCAAAGCGGAATACGATGGTGACCTGGTAACAGGTACACCTGAAGCCGCTGCATTATTTGCCTTCTTTGGTATACCTCTGCCAGTGATTGAAGATGGTTTCAAACTGCCAAATGTACCCGAGTACACCTACAGCTTGGCCGCTGATTTGGTCGTGCCTGTATCTGATGGCTTGAGCTTTACTGGGCGTCTGGATTATCAATATCAGGATGATCGCTTTTCTGCCGCTGTGAATGATTCAGACTCTATGCTTGATGCTTACGGCATTGCCAACCTGCGAGCTGGTCTGAAGGCAGATAACTGGAGTGTTACCGCTTATGTAACCAACCTGTTTAACGAAATAGAATCACAGTCGTTTTTCCGGGCTGGTGGTGGTGGAAACCGGGTAGAGGGTGCCTACATCAACCGCCCACGCACAGCGGGTATTAACCTGCGCTACGAGTTTTAATCTTCTCTCCTTTAGCCCCCTTTCTTTATAGCAAGGGGGCTTTTTTTATGTGTAACATTGAAGAAGTTTCCGCAATTTGTACTGAAGAATAGGTAAACATAATGCTGACCAAAAAACTGATCAGTCTCTCCGTGGTCTCGAGCCTGGCGCTGGGGGGTTGTAGCCTGACCTCGGAAACCAAGTCCCCGGAAACCCAGCAGGTTTCTCTGGCGCCCAGCCAGTGGCCCGCTGCCGATCAGGAAAAATTTAACCAGATAGAGCGCGACACATTCCCCGGTAACCCCGAAGCCGTGGGTTACCAGGGTGCTGTGGCCGGCAGTTTCCACGGTTTGGCTCAGCGTGCGGGCCTGGAAGCTTTAAAGCAGGGCGGCACCTCCGCCGATGCCGCCATGACCACCGCTCTGACTCAGGTTACCCTGGGTGCCGGGGCTGTTGTCAGTCACTTCGGCATTATGTCGGTGGTGCACTATGATGCTGCCTCTGGCGAAGTGTCTTATATGAATGCCAACTGGAACACGGTAAAAGGTGAAACCGATGCGATGTCGATTCCTGGAACCGTGGGCTTCAGCGGCGATGCACTTTACGGCGGTGTACCCAGTGGTCGTTCAGCGTTGGTGGGTGGTTTCATGAAAGGTGTTGAGGCCATGAATGAGCGCTACGGCAAGCTGCCGTTTGAGCGATTGTTTGAGCCCAGTATCGAATTGGCGGAAGAAGGTATTACCTGGACCCCGAGCCTGAATAAATACCTGAAACCGAGAAAAAAATCCCTGTCGCGCCTGCCGGAAACCAAGGCGGTTTTCAGCAAAGCTGATGGCAGCTGGCTGCAAGAGGGCGATACCTTCAAACAGCCCGCTTTGGCTAAAACCCTGCGTGCCGTGGCCGAGCAGGGTGCCGATTATATGTACTCCGGCCCCTGGGCTAAGAAAGCCGTGGCCGCAGTGCAAAAAGACGGTGGCCACATGACGCTGGAAGACCTGGCCAACTATGAGGTGATCTGGGGCAAGCCCCTGATCGCCGAACACAACGGTTACACCATTAATGCTAACGGCTTGCCTTCCTATGGTGGCGCTAGCATGATCGAAGCCTTGCACTTGGCAGAGGCGGCCAACATTCGAGAGTTAGGGCACTGGTCTGAGAACCCTGAGTCTTTCCGCCGCATGTCGGAACTCACTGCCAATATGATGGTTCCCCATATCAAAGCGGGAATGCCGCAGGTATTGGATCAAATGTACCCTGGAATGGATTTTTCACCCGAGTCTCGCATTACCGCCGAACACGGTGAACAGTTCTGGCAGCGTATGGAAGCTGGCGTGAAACTCGCCCAGTGGGATGATGCCACACCGAAGCATTCCGATACCGTGGTGGCTATCGACCAGTGGGGCAATATGACGGCTGTTGTTCACACCATCAATGCAGTGGTCTGGGGGGCAACGGGTATTATCGTGGATGGTGTGTCTATCGGTGACCCGGCTGTGAATCAGAAAGCCATTATCGCCTCGGTTGAGCCCGGTTCGCGCCTGCCAGATCCGGTGGAGCATGGCCTGCTGCTGAAAGACGGCGAGCCTGTGATGGCATTCAGTTCCATGTCTATGGGCTTGCACCAGCAAACGGTTCAGTCGCTGATCAACGTGATGGATTTTGGCATGTCGCCAAAGCAAGCGCTGGATGCGCCATCGTTTTTCTTCCCGGAAATGCGTGTTGATCCCAAAACGGGCATGCCTAAAAATACGGCCCGCGTAATGGAAGGCGAATTTGATCAGGCGCTACTGGATAAAACCGGTTTGCCCGTCAATCAGATCACTCCTGCCGAGCGTCGCATGGCCCAGGGCTTGTGGGTAGGTATTGCCCGCGACCCGAAAACGGGTGAGCTGCGCGCGGCGTCGCACCCTTATACCAATGGTCAGGCTTTGGCTTACTAATCCAGGGGGCGTATTCGCTTTATCTTAAAGGCCGATGAGGCTTGGTTTTCATCGGCCTTTTTCGTTGTTTATTATTGGCGAATAACTTTGCCTTCCTTCATTACAAAACTGACCCCTTCAAAGGCTTTTAATTCCTCGCCAGGGTTTTTGGGAAGGGCGATAACATCGGCTATTTTGCCTACCCTTAAGCTGCCAATGTTTTTACTTTCACCCAATAACTTCGCGCCATTAATGCTGGCCATTGCAATCGCGTCCCAATTGCTGACGCCTTGTTTACTGAGGGAATAAAACTCATTCAGTGATTGCTTGTGTGAAAAAATCTGGTCGACACCAAATGCGATATTGACACCGGCTTTGTAAGCTTTCTTGAAAGCTTTATCACGCACACGTTTTATGTCTATAGCTTTTTGCAACATTTCTTCTGTAATGCCGTTACCTGCACCCTGGGCAATAATCCAATCAAGCACGTAAAGGGTTGGTACCAGATAGGTACCGGATTTTTTCATTGCTTTGATAGTTTTATCGGTGATCATGGTGCCGTGTTCGATGCTGTCGAATTTGGCTTTGGCGGCGGTATAAGCGGCTTGGTCACCGTGAATGTGTGCGGTGATTTTTTTGCCATAGCGATGGGTTTCTTCGGCGAACGCATGGATTTCACCGTCGGTAAAACCTTGCACTCTGGGGTCGTCGCCGGTTGACATAACACCGCCACTGGCTGTGATTTTAATCCAGTCCGCGCCGCCACGGATTTGCTGGCGAACGGCTTCTCGGGCGTTGTGCTCGCCAGCTTTTACCACATTGCTTGAGACATGTTGCGTCAGGTCAGAGGGCAGGTAGCGATGATCATTATGGCCGCCGCTCGGTGATAGAACATGTGGCGCAACATAGAGCCTTGGGCCTACCAAATCACCGCGATTGATGGCGTTGCGTAGATCGACAATGCCAAAGTGGTGGTCGAGGTCGCCCGGAATACGCAGTGTGGTAAACCCGAGATTCAACATTGTCTGGGCGTTTTTCAGCGCCAGCAGGGTTTTACTGGCGCTGCTGGCCATAGAGTAGTTAGTTAAGCCCTGATCGTTGGCGGCGGCGAGATGTGTATGGCTGTCAATTAGGCCGGGTGCACAATATTGCTGGCGTAAATCGATCACGGTCGCGTTGTCGGGTATCTCGACAGTTTTGCCCATCTCGGTAATGCGCCCATCAGTGATTAACAAGGTCGCAGGGCCGGTGATCTTCTGGTTTTCGGTATCGACAATGTGACCGCATTTGAGGGCGGTAGTGCTGGGCTTCTCGGTCGTATCGGCGTGTAGCGAGCTGTGGAACAATGTCAGGGTCGCCAGAGAGGCTCCCAGGATAAGACGTTTGCGCATGATGATGTCCTTACGGGTTGTGATGGTTATTTTGGGTTATTAGTCATTGTTGGTTTTTGATTACTTGGAGAATATAAGTCGTTTGTCTTAATATCAAGGTCTAAATAGCTTGCCATGGTGAGTGTGTAAGTCGTCGGGATTAAAAAGTGCCGATCGGCCACAATATAGTGCCGATCGCCCGCATATCAACGTCGGACTATAGCTAGGATAGGGCTCTGTAAATGTTAAGTGCTCGTACCAATAAGGAAAGGGGAGTGATTCAGTCATCGCGCGCAACGAGACGAGATACCCAATTACCAAAGCCTTTGGACCGCATTATCATTATTATAAAAAGCCACTGTATAAAAGGTCACTATGAAAAAGTTCAAAACCCCTGCACTACTGCTTGTTGTTTTGGCCCTGCTGTCACTGCCATCCATGGCCAGTGATTTATTAACCCGGGCCAAAAGCCACTACACCCACCTGCAAACCCCTGCGGGCAAAATTCAGCTTCACTACAAAACCCTCGGCAGCGGCAGCCGCACCACCGTGCTGGTTCACGGTGGCGCCTGTGATATGACCTTCTGGGATAAGCAGGTGGAAGCGCTGGCTTCAGTGGGTAAAGTCATACTGTTAGACCTTGCCGGTCACGGCCAGAGCGACAAGCCGGAAATCGACTACACCATGAAACTTTTTGCCCAGTCGGTCAATGCAGTGATGGAAGCGACCCATACGGAAAAAGCCGTGTTTATGGGCCACAGCATGGGGGTGCCAACACTCAGGGAATTCTACCGCGCCTGGCCGGAAAAAATGCAGGGCATGGTTGCTGTTGACGGTTTGGTTCATTACGACGACGCCTCCTGGATGATGGGGGTGATGCATTGGCTGATGGACTCTCCCCTCTACGACAGCCTGTGGGGCACCTTTGTGGACGGCATGACCAACGAACACACCCCCGATGCGCTACGCGAGCGAGTGAATGCCTCGATGACAGGCGCTCCAAGGCATGTGGTGCTGAGTTTTATGGAACAAATGACGGCACCAGAGACGGCTTTCAACGATAAAATTGATATTCCCCTGTTAGCGATCTATGCACCCAACCCCGCATGGTCTGACGATATCGAGCAAAAAATCAGTGCCATAGCCCCCAATTCCTCCCTGGTACAGATGCAGGGAGTGAGTCACTTTTTGTTGGGAGAAAAGCCGGGCGAGATTAACCCGATGCT
>Ga0209395_1007017_pt1 | contig 11957 bp, 12 predicted proteins | sample GOMGulsemesocosm_3_FD_184635 | JGI IMG/M metagenome (GOLD analysis project Ga0209395, IMG submission 184635) | Methane-oxidizing microbial communities from mesocosms in the Gulf of Mexico - GOM9D Gulf of Mexico (SPAdes) (version 2) | ecosystem: Environmental > Aquatic > Marine > Cold seeps... | reverse complement strand
TATTCTATTAATAAAATATAAGCTTATTAGGTTTAGGCACCTCTACATATTTACCAACTTATTTATATCCCTCCTAATATCTGGCGAGACTTGAGTCGACAGGAAGTTAAAATATCCTGAATTAAGCTTTCATCTTCAATTGTTCTTGAAACAGCTACTGCTCCAATGATCATAGAAGTTAAAGACAGTATGTCTGCTTTATTCGATGGAGAACTTGTTCCTGCATAAGTCATAATTATTGCATTCATGTTTTTAAAAGTACGGGCATATGCTGTTTTTGCTGTTTGATTACGAGTAACTATATCGGTGGCTAAAAAAGCAAGTGGGCAAGGATTTTTTCCATTTACATGTTCAATACTAAGATATCCATCTAATAATAAACTTAACCATTTTCTTGATGATATGTCGGTAGGCTTTTCTTTACTTAATTCGCTATGTGTTGCCGCGAACTCTAAAGATTCATTATACAAATCAGATTTACTGGTAAAATGCGCGTAAAAAGCTCCCCTTGTTAGAGAGCAATTTGCCATTACTTCATTCACCGTGACCGAGCTAAAGCCCTTTGTAGAAAAAAGTACATAGGCACTGTTAAGTATGACTTTTCTTGTTTGCGCTTTGTGTTTTTTAGAGTAGGGCATTTTAATACACAATATTTTATATATGATCTTTATCATATATAAAATGTTGCTAATATCCAAATCTCTTAATAAATATAAAAGGTTTTCTAATGATTTATGCAATGTTTAGTATCGCAATGCTGACAATTCTGGTTGGTTTAATCGCGGTCAAGGCAAGAGTGACTTGTTTTAGGAATGGTCAAGTTAGCACTGAGTATTTTAAGTTAATGCAGGGGCAAAAAGTACCTGATTTCGTCACCAAAACGACTCGATGCTTTAATAATTTATTCGAGCTACCTATTTTATTTTATGTTGTCTGCATAGTGTATATTATTTTAGGTGTTGAAAATTTAGTAGCAATTGTTCTTACTTGGTTATTTGTACTATTCAGATATTTTCAAGCATTTATTCATATAACGTACAACCATGTAAAGCATAGAATGTTCACATTTGGGGCATCGGTCCTATGTGTTTTATCTCTCTGGATCAATCTAATAATACTCCTGTAAATTAGTAGTTTAACAGGATAATAATGTTCGTTAATTTGTAAGTTTAAAAATATTCCAAGTTAATTGATTACCGGTAATATTATGAATATCTTGGTATTTATCACTTGCTACGTATATGGAATTTTAGAGATCATTTCAACCCCGTCATTAAAGGAGCGCATTGTATTAATTATTGCCCCAAAGTTTGAGGTAATAAATTTTTTGATCGACTCTATAAAACCTTGTATTAAACTAATTATAATAAAAAGATATTTTTTTGTGACTATTTCACATTTGCTGCGAATCATTAGGTATTGAGTAAATTACCGCTAATACCGGAGAGAAAATGGTTATTAACAAAAATATTATTAAGAAAACATTAACAGGATTTATCATACTAGCTGGAATGACTTGCCCGTATTATTTTTCAACTTACCAGCTGAAATGGGCGTGAATAAGTATAGCTTTAGAAGTATTGCCAGTATGTCACCGGCAGATTACAAAGAGGGTTTACTGTCTGTAGACAAACCATTATTAGTTATGGAGGTGAAATGAATAAAGGCAAAGAAATAGAGTTCTCACGATTAATGAACCTGCATAAAGGCATTATTTATAAAGTAGTGAATTCATATTGTCAGCATCAAGATGATAGGCAAGATCTATCACAAGAAATTTTAACGGCTATGTGGCTTTCCATTGATAAATACAATAGTGAATTTAAATTTTCTACTTGGATGTACCGAATCGCATTAAACATTGCTATTTCTTATTATCGGAAAGATAGCAAAAGACAGGATAAACCTGGTGTAGATGATGATGTGATAATCAGTATTACCGATATAGAAGTTGAAGAAGATAATAGTGAAGAGATCAAACAATTATATCGATTTATTGGACAATTAGATAAGTTAAATAAAGCCATTATCATTCTTTATTTAGAAAGTGAGTCTTACGAGAGTATTGCTAATAGTTTAGGGCTTAGCAAAACCAATGTAGCAACAAGAATTGGCCGCATTAAAACAACATTAGCCAATCAATTTCAAGATTAGGAGTATTAACATGAACTTAGAAAACTTAAAAAACACATGGGAAAAACAAGATGAAGCGGTAAACGCCTCAATTGAAATTAATCAGCCGTTATTAGCATCTAATGGAGTCAATCAGCAAATTGAAAAACTTCAAAGCATGAAAATTGCACGTATTGTTGAAAGTGTAGTTTTCTTTATTATTATTGTTTCATTGTGGAAGTACATCGTTAACGACTTTGTTTTGTCAGCGCCCATTATTTCAGCAATGATCTTAAATGTTTTTGCTATTATTGGATTTGCCGGAAACATTGGGCAAATCGTTTTGATATCACAAGTAGACCTATCGGCGCCGGTTAAAGATTTACAGCGAAATATGTACAGTATTTTCTCACATAAATTGCAAGTAACTAAATTAGCTTTATTGTCTGTACCACTTTATATGTCTTATACCTTTCTGGGATTTGATGCATTATTTGGTTTTGATTTATACCAGCATTTAAGTGAAAACATGGTGATGTTTTATGCCGTATCAACAGGAGTTTTCTTTGTTATTAGCGCTTGGTTATTATTACAGTTAACCTACAAAAATATTTCGACTCCTTGGGTAAAATGGACTATCGGCCATATTGTTGGCGAACAGCTAATTGAAATTGCTGAGTTCATAAATAACGCAGAAACGACATAGTTAGTATTCATTCATACTGATGAATAGCAGTAGACAAGACGTAATTTTGTTCACAAGTAAATAAAACGTTCGAATTGGTTTGTTTTACTTGTGAACTGTTAGTAATCGCTTATTTAAAACGAATGCGTACTTATCCACGGAAAATCTACATATATGCTATCTAATAAAGGGCGATCCAAGCATTCATAGTGCGAGTTTTTCTAATTTCAGTACGGTACTCTGTTTCAGAGGGGGGTTTTATACCATAGATTATCTCTAGACTATTTTATATACCTCACGTTAACTAGGGAAGTAAGCTTTTCCAAATAGTAATACAAAGATGAATTATCTCTCATTTAACAAATACAACAGTTGATTTTCCAGTCATATTGCGGTTTAATTCGCTCTGTGGAATATTAGACTAAATACTCAAATGTAACTTAGTTTATTATTCGCACCAGAAGAGGAGCAGTAGCTAGGTAAATAACACGAGGAACCACCATTCTTTCGACTGTTATTGAGGGAGACTACTGCCGAGAAGGTTTAGCGAGTGGCGTTAATCTTTCGGTTATTAGGGCTGAATCCCTATGATTGTCACCTCTAGTGAGTTTTATAAATATCTCATTAGTTTATGGTGGAGAGCTTCTGGCTGAAAAGTTAAGTTTCTTACTGTAAACACTTTACCCTTCAGCCATGCTCTTCCTTGAAGTTATAAAGTTATCCAATATTTACATTGGAACTTAGTTAGGGAGACCTTAATATGTCATTATCACCTTTTACCGTTGCTAAATTTGGCGGCACCAGTGTAGCGGATCATCAAGCCATGCTTCGTTGTGCCGACATTATCAAAAACGATCCGAGTAATAAAGTTGTTGTTGTTTCAGCCAGTTCTGGCGTTACCAATTCTCTTGTCCGCTTGAGTCAAAAAAATGTCTCAGATGCAGAGCAAGCCGAAATTATTGCTAATATTCATGCAATTCAATTAAATATCACGCAACACCTCGCACAAGAGCAACAACTTAATGAGCAAATATCAACACTCCTTGTAGAGCTTGCTGACTATTCTAAAACTCAGTCTCTTAATTATTGCCCCCGTATTGCAGATTCAATTTTGTCTTATGGCGAACAAATGAGCTCACGAATTTTTGCCCAAGTTCTCCAGTCTGTTGGCGTGAATGGCGAAATGTTTGATGCTCGAAAAGTGATGAAGACGAATTCGCTTTATGGAAAAGCTGTGGTTGACCTTGGAAAATTACAATATAACTGTGCACAAGAAATTACTCCACAACTTGTTGATAAAGTTATTGTTACACAAGGCTTCATTGGCCAAGACGAACAAGGTTTTACCACAACATTAGGCCGTGGTGGTTCAGATTATAGTGCGGCGCTTTTAGCTGAAGCACTCAATGCAGATAATTTAGCTATTTGGACTGATGTCGTTGGTATATTTACTACCGATCCACGTATTACTGACCAAGCTCGTGCAATAAAAGAAATTAGTTTTGGCGAAGCGGCTGAAATGGCTACGTTTGGGGCAAAAATCCTTCACCCTGCGACGTTAATCCCAGCAATGAGAAAAAATATCCCGGTATTTGTTGGCTCAAGTAAAGAACCTGAAAAGGGCGGCACTCGTATTCAAAAGCATGTTGAGTCTAGCCCGATATACCGTTCTATCGCATTGCGTCGTGAACAAACATTAGTAACCGTAAAAAGCCCTGCAATGCTTCATGCCAGTGGTTTTCTTGCCAATGTTTTCACCATTTTAGCAAAACATGAGCTAAGTGTTGATTTGATAACCACCAGTGAAATCAGTGTTGCATTAACCTTTGATAACCCTACAGGTTCAACACAATCATTATTAAATTCAACGGTTGTTAAAGAGTTAGAACAACTTTGTGAAGTAACGGTGGAACATGGTTTATCGTTAGTGGCTGTTATCGGCAATAAAATGCATAGAAGTAACGGTGTTGGTACAAGTGTATTTGATACTATTGCGGGCATTAATGTGCGGATGATTTGTCATGGCGCAAGCGAACATAATTTATGTTTTCTTGTTGATGAAAATCAAGCTAACGAAACCGTTGAGAAACTTCACAATGCTTTGTTCGTATAAGTGATCAGAGCATAGCACTTTAATTATTGCATTAAACCGCTAGATTATACTAAAAAGATATAACACTTAGCTCGTTTGAGTGGTGTTTTATCTTTTTTCATTATAGAACTGGAGGAATATTTTGTATTATTCGTAATCTATAGGGTCAGTAACGTTATTATCGCTAAAGGCTTCTAAACGCTCTTCGCAAGCCCCACATTTTCCACAGGCTTTTTCACGTCCGTTGTAACAAGTCCATGTTTGGTCATATTGTAAATTCATTTTTAAACCGTCGGTTAAAATATCACTCTTTGTCACGGTTAAGTAAGGGCTAAATATTTCAACTGATTCGTAATTAGCAATTTTACACACGTCGTTCATTTTCATAACAAATTCAGGGCGACAGTCAGGATAAATAGCATGATCGCCAGAATGAGCACCATAATATACTTGGCTGGCTCCTGTTGAAACGGCATAACCCACGGCAAGGGACAATAAAATCATATTACGATTAGGTACAACCGTTGATTTCATGCTTTCAGCTTCGTAATGTCCTTCTGGAATATCTATGTCATCAGTAAGGGAAGAACCCGCTAATAATTGGTTAATCGCTGAAATATCAATTACTTTATGACTTACCTGCAAAGACTTACAAACATTGCTCGCATATTCTATTTCTTTAACATGGCGCTGCCCGTAATCAAACGTTAAAGCGTATACTTCTTTACCATCATGTAACGCACGATTAAGCACAGTGAAGGAGTCCATGCCTCCGGAATAAATAACAACAACTTTATTGGTCATTTCTAAAGTCTCTTAGGGTATAATTAATGTCGCACATTTTACTTCAATTTCCCTTGGCAATAAACAGGCAAAGATCACGATGACCTTAAAATATAAAATTAATGAATTATTTGAAACTATTCAAGGTGAAGGGGCTTTTACCGGTCAGCCTTCTATTTTTATTCGTTTACAAGGTTGTCCCGTTGCTTGTTCATGGTGTGATACTAAACATACGTGGGATATTAACCTTGAAGATGAAATAACATCTTCTGCAATGTTGAACAAAAACGAAGAGACTCAAGCATGGTCAGCCCTTTGTGTTACTGAAATTATTGACGTTTTTATTGAACAAGGTTTTCAAGCAAAACATGTAGTTATAACCGGCGGCGAACCTGCTATGGTCGATTTAATTCCACTTTGTTTGGCTCTTGAAGAACAAGGTTTTAGTTGTCAACTTGAAACATCAGGAACCTTTGAACTTCATGTATCAGAAAAGTGCTGGGTAACTGTATCGCCGAAAGTAAATATGAAAGGGGGCTATAAAATTTTGAATTCAGCAATGATCCGCGCGAATGAAATAAAACATCCTGTAGCCACAGAACAACATGTTGATGATTTAAAGGCGTTATTACATGAGCATAATATTGTTGATACCCAAGTGTATTTACAACCTATCAGTCAAAAAGAACGTGCTACGACATTGGCAATAAAAACCTGTATTGAAAATAATTGGCGTTTATCAGTGCAAGTGCATAAGTACTTAGGAATAGAATAATTTGGTTTTGTCGATAATTAAACTTATCAACACTTGTCCTCGGGGTTTTGGTAACTAAGCGTAGAGCTGAAAAGTGTCTACATTAATAGATTGTATGTCTAATACTACTTAAAATAACTATCCAGTATTTGCTGAATCTTCCCCTTAGACTTTAGGTCTATGATCGTTTGTTTTAATATGCGACGCGTATCTTTTGGCAGATCATAACTACAAAGTAAATACATATCATAAGATTTAAGCAACAATGGCTTGCCAAAATATGCTTGCTGAATACCCTGCGTTTTGGAGATATACATTAGCGCAGGCATTGCGCCCGCCACTGCATCTACACGGCCACTTTTTAACATTTTAATTGCATTAGTGTATTTAGAAGAGGCAATCTTCAATAAATTATTATCATTTTTGAATCTTTTACTAATATAAGCGCCTAGTGGCACGGCGATACGTAAACCTTTAAGTTTTGAGTAATCATTTAAATCAATATTAGGCCCTGGTAATATCCCCGCAAATATTGTAAACCCGATGGGTTCGACTAAGTCAAATAGCGCTATATTTTCGTCATCGTTTGAAGCTATGGTACAGAAAGTTTGTTTCGCTTTCATTTTAGCTACAACGCGTTTGAACGGGATAAGCTTATGAGAACTACCAATTTGGCTTATCGAAATTATTTCATTTAATATTTCGTAAAACACTCCTTTATTTTCACCCTTCGAAGTTACAAAACCATAGGGTATTTGTCCTAGCGTTACCATGTCAATTTTCTTGTGAGTATTTTGAGAAAAAGATAGAACTGGAAACGTTAATAAAGTCATTAACGAAAGAATTAGATAAGTTAAAGGCAAACATCTTCTCTTCATTAATATTTACCTTTTATCATTCTAGATTAAAATTATATTAGTAAGAGGCATGTCATTCTTATGATAAATTCGACAGGCTCACATCTTTTATTTTATTCGAACATTTGCTTGTTTAAGGATGCTGAAAGTTTCAGATTATCCACAACAATAAATTAACCTACTTTAATAATAGATATAAATTCGTTATTCATCATTTAATAATGTTATATATAAAGGCGAATTTTTTAATAAATGAATATTACGTTTAATTTGTTGTTTATTTGAAGTTATTCTCTCTTGAAATCATCTAAAATTGATAGTTCTTACGAATTAGGCAAGGACATTAGCTGATACTTCTTTAATCAAGGTTAATGAAGGGATATTTATTCAAACGCGACTGTATTCGTAAAAAAATGATGATGTAGCACAGTTTGAAGCCAGTCGAAGCGAGTAAGGAAACTAAGTTCAATACTTTACGTCCATACGACTTATCAATAAAATTTACTATGACAAGAAAATAATGAGCATGTATCACGCCCTTTTTTTTATACTGTTTTCGATCGTTTCTTTTATATCTCACGCTAGTGAAAAGGTATTTTGGGAAACGAAAGCTGATCTACAGAAAAATATGTTGGTGTCAGAAATATCAGCACTCGATTTAGTCAAAAAGTTAGAAGAAAACTTTAAGAGTTCTCAGTCTACGCCTTTAATGGTGTCAGCATTGTTCGAAGCAAAATTAGATTTTTTAGAATTTTATGGAGCTAAACTAGAGGTAAGATCACATCTAGAGTTAAATATTTCTAAAATTGCTAATTCACACAACGACTACAATATCTATTTGTCAAAATTAGCGATTTTACATTTCGAGATGAATGATTTAGATAAATACCAAGAAGTGATTGATCAACTTAATCAACACAATGGGAAAATGTACGCTGCAGTAGTAAAACTTACAACCAAACCAACGAAAAGTAATTTCAAATTAGTAAAAAGTTTTTGCAATAATTGCAGTTTTTACCTGTATGACAATGCTGTCGCTAATTATCATACAGTCTTAGGTCACTATTCATTATTAGAGGAGTTTGTTGTAAAATTATTAACGACAAAATATAACTTGCATGAGCATCAGGGCGATATAACAGGCAGAATTTTTTTGGCCTATTTATATCTTTCCAACAAATGTCAAAATTCTAACAATGAATATTTGAATGATATTTATTCTGACTCACTTTTCGGAATCGAAAATAAAGTAGGGCTTAGCAGAAACATACATTCAGTTTTAAATACAGCTTGCAAGTAAACTTAATATCAACTAACTCTGTTCTTTAGGGAAAAATAAGGTCTTGGGTTAGCGTTCTATTTTTACGCTGAAAGATAAAGTTAAAATACCAGAAGCTACCTATCTAACAAAATTATTGATTTTAGCCTTCATGTAGGTCAATACGTGTAGATATGTAAGTTTTAGAAAGCCTCAAAGACTACTCTCTAACTACAAATGAGTTTAATCAAATATCCTAAAACGAACTATATTTTTCCCTAAAAAAAATGTAACCTATTGATACCTATAAAGTTGGTGTTTGACCTATATAACACAATTAGATGTACAGCTGGATGTGTTAAGTGTTTGATTATAATAAAGGAATTAATTTTGAAGGACTTAAGTAACATTAAATCTGTATTGTTTGTCTGTATGGGCAACATTTGTCGTTCGCCAAGTGCAGAGGCCGTTTTTCGTCATAAAGCCAACGAGCAAAACTTGAAAATAAAAATAGACTCTGCGGGCACTACAGGATCTCATGCACGAGAAAAGCCTGATCATCGAGCACAAAAAATAGGTGTTGAGCGAGGCTATTCATTCGATAAACTTAAAGCGCGTAAAGTGACTGTAGAAGATTTTGACAAGTTTGATATGGTATTAGCGATGGATGAACATAATATAAAAGAGCTAAAAAAAGTTGCACCAGAGCATGCGTATGAAAAAATTCAGTTGTTTTTAAAGTATGCTGATAATTATGAAGAACTTGAAGTGCCAGACCCTTATTATGGTGGCGCACGTGGTTTTAAATTTGTTCTAGATTTAGTTGAAGATGCCAGTGATGGTTTACTAAAGTGTTTAAGGTAATATAATTTATTTAATAAAGCCGCTTAGATTAATACCTAAGCGGCTTTTTATTATCTGATATATATTTAACGTTTTGACTGAACGGCGGCGGCTAACTCGTCAAGTAAGGTAATACTTGTATCTAGGTCGATACAAGCATCTGTAATACTTTGCCCATATGTAAGGCTATTCACGTCAATTACTTTTTGATTTCCTTCAACCAAGAAGCTTTCAACCATTACACCAAATATGGCTTTATCGCCTTGCTCAATTTGTTTTCTTAACGAGCGGGCCACGTCAATTTGTTTATTATGGTCTTTATAACTATTACCATGGCTACAGTCGATCATGATACGTTTGTCTAAACCAGACTTTGCTAATGTTTCGCCAGCGGCAGCAATATCGCTCTGATGATAATTAGGTTCTTTACCACCACGTAAAATAACATGGGCATAAGGGTTACCATGTGTTTGATAAATACACATTTGGCCACTTTTATCAGGAGAATAAAGTACATGCGGAACACTTGATGCTTTTATGGCATCAACAGCAATTTGTACATTACCGTCGGTGCCATTTTTAAAACCAACTGGGCATGATAAAGCTGAAGCTAATTCACGATGAACTTGGCTTTCAGTTGTTCTTGCACCAATAGCGCCCCAACTGATTAAATCAGAAATGTACTGACCGGTAACCATATCCAAAAATTCAGTACCAGCAGGTAGGCCAAGTGTGTTTATATCCATTAATAGCGAGCGTGCGAGGTTCAAACCTTTAGCAACATGAAATGATTTATCCAAATCTGGATCGCTGATTAAGCCTTTCCATCCAACAGTAGTACGAGGTTTTTCAAAATAAACACGCATCACTATTAATAAATCACTGCTATATTTGTCGTGTAAAACTTTTAGGTTTTTCGCGTAGTCAATTGCTGCTGTGGTGTCATGAATTGAGCAAGGACCAATAATAACTAATAAACGGTCATCTTCACCGCTGATAATAGCCTCAATGTCTTTTCTGCTTTGTATAATAAAACTAGCGGTTTCATCATTTAGCGGGATTTGCTGTGCTAATTCCTCTGGGGTCACAAGATTTTCAATTAGCGTGGTTCTAAATTCGTCCGTTTTAATAGTCATGATTTTCTAATTTGTTTATTTAAAAGCGTTAATGCGCAATTAAAAAGCCAGCGCAATATAATATATCGCGCTAACATAACCAAATTAACGGCTTATGTGAAATGGTTTTTTCCTTTTCAAAGATTATTTTGCGCTAAGTTAATATTTATAGCGTTGTAAGCCAGTTTCATTAAGAATTTTGGCTGATATTTCTTCAACTGAAAATTTAGTGGTATTAAGGAAAGGTATTTTTTCTTTCTTATAGAGTTTCTCAACTTCTCTCACTTCCATTCTGCATTGCCTTGCGGAAGAATATTTACTGTTTGCCAGGCGTTCACCGCGAATATCAATTAGGCGTTGTGCGTCGATGGTTAAACCAAACAGTTTCTTTTTATGCGGCTTTAAGAAATTAGGTAGGGATAGTTCATCCATATCATCATCGGTAAAAGGATAATTTGCCGCCTTAATACCATATTGAAGGGCTAAATATAATGAAGTAGGGGTTTTACCTGAACGAGAGACTCCCACTAGAATAACGTCAGCATGTTCATAGTTAGTTACATTTGTACCATCATCATTGGCTAATGAATAATTCACGGCATCTATTCGGTAATCATAACTGTTCTCATGAATACTATGTGTTCTATGAGCAGTAGGTTTAGCTTCTAGTTTTAACTCTTTTTCTAATGGGGCGACAAAGTGCTCTAAAAAGTTATAAATAACACCGTCACAGCTGTCAATAATTTCTCTTATGTCGTTATTTACAAAAGTATGAAAAACTAATGGTGGCTCACCAGTACGCTTAGCCGCCTTATTGATCTTTAACTTAGCAGCTTCAGCTTTTTCAATGGTTTCAACAAATGAAATAGTATCGTGATCAAACTCGGTTGGAAAAAGTGAAAGCAAGGCATGACCAAAAACCTCTGATGTTATGGCTGTGCCATCAGAAATATAAAAAGCAGCGCGCATTTAAAACCTCTTTATTATCAATAATTGTAACTTATTCTGAAATGTTTCAAATAACATTTCAGTTTATAAAGTTCGCAGTGTAAAATGTCTTAAGCTATAAATATACTGATAAATATCCAAACTACTTGAAAATACAAGTTTCAGCAAGTCGAGAAAGGGTTAGCACCAAGGAATTGATTGAAGACAATAGTTATTCTATTATCGAAATTAATAACGTAGGAGATGACCCTTTATCGGCTTGCCCGTAGGGAGATAAGCTAGAAAATCAGTCCTGCGTTGCGATAATTGAAAAGGGAATGACCATTCTCTGCGTATCGCGTCTTGATCTGGTTTCCTAGCTTAGCTCTGAAATTGCATCTTCAAGTAGCTTGGGTATTACATATAAATCTATTTATTTTTGTTTCTTTTTTTTGGAGAAGATGTCGTGCAAGAAAATGTACTTTGGTATGAAGTTTTAGGAATGAATGATGTAGACCGCGTTGGCGGTAA
>Ga0209395_1007012_pt1 | contig 11963 bp, 13 predicted proteins | sample GOMGulsemesocosm_3_FD_184635 | JGI IMG/M metagenome (GOLD analysis project Ga0209395, IMG submission 184635) | Methane-oxidizing microbial communities from mesocosms in the Gulf of Mexico - GOM9D Gulf of Mexico (SPAdes) (version 2) | ecosystem: Environmental > Aquatic > Marine > Cold seeps... | reverse complement strand
CTCAAAATGGTTCATCTGACGACCTTTAATGGATAGATTAAATAAACAAAACCCAAATAACGAGGTTATTTGGGTATATCAATATTACACGTTGAAGCTTTCACCGCAGCCGCATTCGCCTTTCATGTTGGGATTGTTAAATTCAAACCCTTCATTTAAACCTTCTTTAACGAAATCTAATTCGATTCCATCAAGATAAACGAGGCTTTTTTTATCCACGATAACGGTAACGCCTTTTTCAACAAAGACTTCATCGCTTTCATCAATAACATCAACAAACTCAAGGATATAAGCAAGACCAGAACAACCAGATGTTTTCACACCCAGACGTAAACCGGCGCCTTTACCACGTTTATCAAGGTAGCTAGCAACACGTGCAGCAGCAGAGTCAGATAAAGTAACAGCCATATTTAGCTCCTAAGACTCTTTTTTCTTTTTGTAATCATCAATTGCAGCTTTAATTGCATCTTCAGCAAGAATTGAACAGTGAATTTTCACTGGTGGTAATTCTAGTTCTTCTGCAATTGTCGTGTTAGTGATTTCACCCGCTTGCTCAATGCTCTTGCCTTTTACCCATTCGGTAACTAGTGAGCTTGATGCGATCGCTGAACCACAACCGTAAGTTTTGAATTTAGCATCTTCAATAATGCCTTCATCAGTAATTTTAAGTTGTAACTTCATTACGTCACCACAAGCTGGTGCGCCAACCATACCAGTTGCGATAGATGGATCATTTTTATCAAATGAACCTACGTTACGTGGGTTTTCATAATGGTCGATTACTTTTTCGCTATAAGCCATGATATAACTCCTTCAAACTGAATATAAATCTTCGTGAAATAAGGGTGAACGATTAGTGGTGATCCCACTCGATAGTGCTCAAATCGATACCATCTTTAAACATCTCCCATAGAGGTGACATTTCACGTAGCTTACTGATATTTTCTTTAATGATGCTGGTTGCATAATCTACTTCTTCTTCCGTCGTAAAACGACCGAATGAGAAACGAATTGAACTATGTGCCATTTCATCGTTTAGGCCTAACGCACGTAGTACATAAGACGGTTCTAAACTTGCAGATGTACAAGCAGAGCCTGAAGAAACAGCAAGGTCTTTCAGTGCCATCATCAATGACTCACCTTCAACAAAGTTGAAGCTTACATTCAAGTTACTTACGATACGTTGCTCTGCATGGCCGTTTAGATATACTTCTTCGATATCTGCAATGCCAGCCCAGAAACGTTTACGTAATGCTTCTGCATGGTCTGTATCTTTTTGCATTTCTTCTTTAGCAATGCGGAAAGCTTCGCCCATGCCCACGATTTGGTGAGTTGGTAACGTACCACTACGCATACCACGCTCATGACCGCCACCGTGCATCTGTGCTTCTAAGCGGATACGTGGTTTACGTTGAACGTATAATGCACCAATACCTTTAGGACCATAAATTTTATGTGCCGATACTGATAACATATCTACTTTAAGTTCAGAAAAGTCGATTGGTAATTTGCCCGCACTTTGCGCAGCATCTACATGGAATAAGACTTTCTTCGAACGACAAAGTTCACCCAATGCAGCGATATCATTAATCGCACCAATTTCATTGTTCACGTGCATGATACTAACAATAATTGTATCTTCACGGATTGCAGCTTCAAGGATTTCAACTGTAATTAGACCTTCAGAAGTCGGATCTAAGTATGTTACTTCAAAACCTTCACGCTCTAGTTGGCGACAAGTATCAAGCACAGCTTTATGCTCAATTTTACTTGTAATAATGTGCTTACCTTTCTTGTTATAGAAATGCGCAGCACCTTTAATAGCAAGGTTATTTGATTCAGTTGCACCCGAAGTAATCACTACTTCACGCGGGTCTGCATTAACTAAATCTGCAATTTGATTACGAGCAATGTCTACTGCTTCTTCTGCCTGCCAGCCGAAACGGTGTGAACGAGACGCAGGGTTACCAAAGATGCCGTCCATAGTCAGACACTGCATCATTTTTTCTGCTACACGTGGGTCTACAGGCGTAGTGGCAGAATAATCCAAATAAATAGGTTTTTTCATCTAGTCATTGCTCCATACAACACGGTTATACAACTAACGGTGTTCATATCTTATAATTATAATTATAATTCGTTTGTGTTTTTTTTAACTATTATCAAACAATATTGATATCAATCTTATTTAACATTTGACGGTCATTATCTTGTTCGTTGACGATCTGCTTTATTTCATTATTTGCCATCAGATCTGCAAGCGATATGTTATCAAGAAAATCACTAATTCGCTCACTTAAATCATCCCAAAGTGAATGCGTTAAACAGCGTTTTCCATCATTGCAACCGCCAGAAGAATCACATTTGGTCGCTTTTACATTCTCATCAACTGCATCAATGATCATACCAACAGAAATAAGCCCAGGTAACATGCCTAATTTATAGCCACCACCCGGTCCTCTTGCACTTGCAACTAAATTCTTTCGACGTAATCGAGAGAATAACTGCTCCAAATACGACAACGAAATACTTTGTCGCTCGGATATTTCAGCTAGTGGCACAGGGTTTATTTCTGCGTGCAATGCAAGATCAATCATAGCTGTAACGGCGTAACGTCCCTTCGATGTCAATCGCATAGCAACCTCTAAAACTGTTATTTGGCATTATGGTTACATACCCGACTGAAATGGTCAAGTATATACCTGAGCATTTTACTCAGGTATTACAGTTGACTCATAAAAAGAAGCCATTAAAAGAACACCATGACGTCAGGCTATTTTTTTAGGTTACGCTGAATAGAAACTAGTGCACCACGTAAAATATTGAGTTCAACCGCTTCTGGACGCGCGCGGGTAAACAGTCGACGTAAACGATTCATCACGATCCCTGGATGGGCTTTGTTAATAAAGCCAGTATCCCACAATGTTTCTTCAAGGTGAGTATGGAACATTTCCAATTCAGCTTGCTTTGGATACGGATTATCTTGTTCTGGATACGTATTGGTAGCAAGGTAAGCCATACGAGTTTCGTATGTTAAAATTTGCACTGCCATGGCTAAGTTTAATGAGCTGTATTCAGGGTTTGCAGAAACACATACATGATAAGTACATTTTTGTAACTCATCATTGGTCAAACCAATACGCTCACGACCAAATACCAGCGCAACAGGATAATTAGGCACTTCTTCAATTAATTTTAAGCCCGCTTCACGTGAATCAAGCATTGGCCATTGCAGCGTACGTGAACGTGCACTAGTACCAATAACAAGACCACAATCCGTTACCGCTTCTTCTAAGGTATCGACGATGATTGCACTTTCTAATACATCTGCGGCACCGGCAGCGAGTGCAACTGACTTTTCATCAATTTCACATAAAGGCGCAACTAACACTAATTGCGTTAAGCCCATTGTTTTCATTGCTCGAGCTGCTGAACCAATATTACCAGGGTGAGATGTACCGACTAATACAACTTTTACGTTTGCTAACATAATTAATACCTAAAAAGATGCATAATAGTCAAACAAGCTATTTAAACCACAGGTTGAAAGCAAAGATTAGACTATTATTGGAGTTGTTAATTTACTGGTCGCGGATTCTATCACAATTAACCCCTAGCTGATGCAATAAGCAGCTGTGAAAACGTAAAAATATACTAAGAATAAAAATAAGGCGTAAAAAGTTATGAAAATTACTTTGGATCTTTACGTTAAGTTGGGTATACTCCGCGCCCTAATTCCCGTTCTTTCAAAAATTTGGTGGTAATAGTATGCATCCGATGCTAACAATCGCGATCCGTGCTGCGCGTGACGCAGGCAATGTAATCGTAAAAGCTTATGGTGACCCAAGCAAGACTAAAGTAGAGCAAAAAGGCACAAATGATTTTGTGACTAACGTAGACAAAGAAGCTGAAGCAGCTATTATCGCTACAATTAAAAAAGCCTACCCAGAGCATACTATCATCGCAAAAGAAAGCGGTGCTACAACTGGTACAGATACAGACTACCAGTGGATCATTGACCCACTAAACGGTACGACTAACTTTGTTAAAGGTATTCCACATTTCGCTGTATCTATCGCTCTACACGTTAAAGGTAAAGCTGAAGTTGCTGTTATCTTTGATGCAATCGGTGATGAAATCTTCTCAGCTTGTCGTGGTAAAGGCGCTCAATTAAACGGTTTCCGTTTACGTGCTGGTTCTGCAAAAGATTTATCTGGTACTGTTCTTGCGACTGGCTTCCCACACAACATGAAGCACCAGCAAGATACTTACATGAACATCTTCGGTTCACTATTCTCTGAATGTGCTGATATCCGTGCATCTGGTTGTCCTGCACTTAACCTTGCTTACCTAGCAGCTGGTCGTATCGACGGTTTCTGGAGCATGGGTCAAAAACCTTGGGAAACTGCAGCGGGTAACTTAATCGCTACTGAATCAGGCGCTATCGTAACTGATTTCGCTGGCGGCCATGACTTCTTCAAGTCTGGTAACTCAGTTGCTGCATCACCACGCGTACTTAAAGATATGCTTGCTAAGATCCGTCCTAACCTGACTGAATCTCTAGCTAAATAATTTTACTTTAATTAAATAGTAGCGTTAACGCGCTAAATTATTTAATACAAAAAGATTAAAGTAAAGATAGCCCCGAACTTGATTTAAGCTCGGGGCTTTTTTTTAAGTTCGATTTAGTGAGCAGTAGCCGTATTCTAAAATTTACTCATCAAATTAGGCATTAGTTTAAAACAAACTGGTTTATGCTACGCCATTAATTTAATTACGTAGCCAATTCAATTTCAAGGATGAAACAATGATGATGACCTTCAGACGAGCTAAAATATTACCTTTCGCGGTAGTCTTAACTATAGCAGCAAGCCTCAGTTTAACAGGTTGCTCGAGTATGCAAGACGCAGTTGCTGCTAGCCCAACCGTGAGTAGTGTTTGGGGCGTAGGGGAAATGCCGATGGAAGATCTCAATGCACTATATAGCAACGAGAAATCACAATGGATGGACATTAACGGTATGCGTATTCACTACCGTGACGAAGGGAACCCAAATGGTCAGCCGATTGTATTAATACACGGAATTTTATCATCATTACATACATGGGATGAGTGGAATAAAAACTTAGCCGCCAACTATCGGGTTATCAGTCTTGATGTTCCCGGTTTTGGTTTAACTGGCGGACCTGAAAACCCAGATGATTATTCCGAAGAATTACTCCATTCCTCTTTCCAGCAATTTATCACCAAGCTCCAACTTGAAGATTTTGTTCTGGCCGGTAACTCTCTAGGTGGTTATATATCAGCGCACTATGCCGCGAATAACCCAGATAAAGTAAAAAAACTTATACTGATAGATCCAGCTGGTGCACCGCAAGATCTACCCTTTATTTTAAGCTTTGCAAGTATGCCAGGGATCAATAGCCTTGCCGCAAATGTCTTCCCCCCTTTCATCGTGGCGATGGGGGTAAAAGATGTCTATGGCGATCCAGAACGGATCACTAAGGCAAATATGGACCGCTACATCCACCTTTCTCTACGTCCGGGTGCTAAACAAGCTTATGCCAGTACAATTGCAATGTTAGATGCAAAAAATAGTAAACAAGAGCCATTAAATTTCGCCACTATCACGGCGCCGACATTACTAATGTGGGGAGAAAAAGATATTTGGGTTCCTGCTACATTAAGTGAACAGTGGCTCGCTAATATCTCGGGTTCGACTTTGATCACTTACCCTGATGCAGGTCATGTACCAATGGAAGAGATCCCACTGCAAACCTTGCAGGATGCACTGAATTTTATTGATTTAAAGTAACCGGCCTGAAGATTTGAATGGTGAAGGTACATCGCAACCTTCGTCATTCCCTCCTCCGACAATTAGTCAACCCACTCTCGTTTTTGTAACCATAATATCATCCCTGCTTAACCAAGCTGTCATAGTCCTGCTCAATACTGAGTAACGATAAGTATCATTATCAGATAACAAAAATAAACATAACTACCAAATACTGGTATTTACTCTACGCTTGTTATACCGATTGAATACATAGTTGGTGATTCGAGCAAATATATCGAGGTTGCTATGATTAAAACAGCACTTGTTGTTGAAGGCGGTGGTATGCGCAGCGTATTTACTGCTGGAGTATTAGATACCTTTTTAGACCATGGTTATGATCCTTTTGATCTGTTTATTGGCAGCTCAGCTGGCACATTAAACTTGTCTGCATTTATTGCTGGACAAAAGAAATATTCGGTACGACTTATTAATCACCTTGCTAAATCAACGACCTTCGTTAATTGGACCCGCTTTATCAGAGGTGGTAATGCCATGGAACTGGCTGAATTGCATGATATATTAGCCCTACATGATCCGATCGATCTGACTAAAGCAAAACGACGTTTAAACTCCCGCCCTTTTGTGATCACCAGTTGTGACAAATCAAAAGGCCAAGCAAGTTATCAACATGCAGAACCGAGCCGTTGGTTTCAACAGATAATTGCCTCTTGCGCCTTACCCATAGTGTTTCGCCCAGGAGTTAAGCTTGGTAATAATATTCATATCGATGGTGGGCTAGTAGATCCAATACCGGTAAAGAAGGCGGTCGATTTAGGGGCGATTAATATAATTGTGATCAGGACCAGAACTCGGCGTTGGGTAGAAAAACTATCCGTGTTAGAACGCTTACTTACCTACTGGGTTAGGCACGATACCGTTCTCACAAAATTACTTGATAATTACAGCAAAGAATACAACAGCACTTGCGAGTTTATGCGTAATCCACCAGCAGGTGTCAATATTATCGAAATAGCCCCTGATGAAGAACTGCAAACTCCCACATTAACACGCCAAGTATCCACCCTCGAATCCGATTACAGTGCAGGCATCAAGGCGGCAACATTATTTTTACAACGTCATTAACCAACAATAAAAAATGGGCTGAACACATATACCCAAGTTATTTCAAGATGCTATATCAGAGACGAACAGGGATATCAGAACAAGGTGCAATATGTAGATAATGGTTATTCCATTTTCAAATATTGTAACGCGGTGCTGTTATTCCTGATCGCCTCCCGTAGGGCAAACCGAACGAATGAATCTTCGACGTTATGAAGCCTTGATTTAGAATAACTAAACCCTCGACTTCATGCCTTGAATATCTTCTCCATTCGGTTTGCTGATTGTGCATCTTTGATTAGCTTGGGTATATATAACGCGTTCAGCCCATCAATAACGTTGATCAAACAAGCGCTCTATTAATCATCGCTAGTCAATAAAGGATGATCAGCGGGTAATTTTCTGGAGATCCAAATGGCTAATTTATGTTTTATATTTAAGGTCGTTTCTTGATCTTTAGCAAGGGGCTGCATTAGTTTATCAAACACTAACGCTTTATAAATGTATTGCGCTTTAATGTCTTCTGAATCTGTCGTTGTAAATGTACTACCACGTTGCTGTAAGTACTGAGTACCTAAGGCGATCGCAGCTTTAAATAATTTCTTTTCATTTTTCAGTTTAGCCATCATTTCCTCTTCACATAACAGACAGTTAATCTCGCTGAGTACACACTGTTATAACACGATTAAGGAAAAATAAATGCGACATTTAAATTATAAATCAGGTTTTAATCGACTGATATTGCTCAGCATCAATAAGTTGATGTGCTTCCATCGCATAAATGTCGTTATACTCATGTTCAATCAATAAGCCAAAATGCACAGAGAGTAAACCGATATCTTGTAGTGACAGGTCTTCAAGTGACCAGACGGGAGTTGCATAATCACAAATGTAATACCCCTGTAATTGGGCACTGGGGTTTTCAACTATCATGAGGCGATCAATGGCGTAACACTCATCAATATCAGGCACAGATAAGCAGGCTTTATCTGCTATGAGTAATACACTAAATGTCACTTTAGAATCAGGCAGTTCCAATAAATAACATAGTTTTCTGGGCATTATTACGCTCATCATAAAAGTTGAATTAAGACTTCAAGACTAGAGTAAATTTATACGACCGCACTGATATTCAGTAAAATAATTTAATTTTTATTCGCACCAAAATACGGCCTTCATATACATATTAAAATCACAAGCCTGAGAAGAGGCTTGTGTAATATACCCTTCCTAATATATAGGCTAAATCGTCGCAGCTAACTCAGCACCTTGTTTGATCGCACGTTTGGCATCCAGTTCCGCAGCAACATCAGCACCACCAATGAGATGAACTTGTTGCTCAGCAGCGACCAATTGCGCTTGTAACTCACGTAATGGGTCTTGACCCGCACAGACAATGATATTATCAACATTCAATATCTGAGGCTCACCAGCGATCTGAATATGCAAACCTAGGTCATCAACTTTGACATACTCAACGCTGTTTATCATTGCCACCTTTTTACTCGCGAGACCAGCTCTATGAACCCAACCAGAGGTTTTACCTAAGCCAGCACCAACTTTGCTGGCTTTGCGTTGTAATAAATAAATTTCACGCGCGGCAGCCGATTTTTCAGCAGGTATTAAACCGCCACGATTTTGCATGCTTAAATCAACCCCCCACTCACGCATAAAGGTATCAATATCCTGACTGGCTGCAGGCGCTGTTGATTGGTGATCATGGGCTAGGTATTCCGCCACATCAAAACCAATACCACCCGCGCCAATAATGGCAACCTTATTACCTACCGATTTTTTATCTCGTAATACATCAAGATAAGACAATACTTTGCTATGACCAATCCCCTCAATAGCAGGTGTACGTGGCGCGATGCCTGTCGCTAATATCACATCATCAAAACCGTTAGCAATAAGTTCATCGGCAGACACCCGCTTATTCAGATTAATTTCTACACCAAGCTTCGCCGTCATCGTAGTGAAGTAGCGTAAAGTCTCATAAAATTCTTCTTTACCAGGTACTTGCTTGGCTACATTAAACTGCCCACCTAGTTCTGACTTATCATCAAAAATAGTTACTTTATGCCCGCGCTGCGCAGCAACAGTCGCAAATGCTAAACCAGCGGGACCAGCACCGACGACAGCGATACGCTTACTTACTGGCGATTTAACATAAATAAGTTCCGTTTCACGGCAAGCTCGCGGATTAACTAAGCAAGAGGTTAATTTCATACTAAAGGTATGATCTAAACACGCTTGATTACAACCAATACAAGTATTGATCTCATCACTCTTTCCCGCTGCCGCTTTATTAACAAATTCAGGGTCGGCTAAGAATGGACGCGCCATCGACACCATGTCAGCATGACCTTGCTCAAGGACTGACTCTGCGATCTCGGGGGTATTAATACGGTTTGTCGTGATCAAAGGGATCGATACTTCGCCTTTTAATTTCGCAGTCACTTTTGTAAATGCTGCTCTTGGTACTTTAGTGACGATCGTTGGTACCCGCGCTTCATGCCAACCGATACCGGTATTAATAATGGTAGCCCCCGCTTTCTCAATGGCTTTTGCCAGTGCCACTACTTCTTGCCAAGAACTACCTTTTTCAATCAGATCCAGCATAGACAAACGATAAATAATAATAAAATCAGAGCCAACCTTCTCGCGTACCTGTCTTACAATCTCAACCGGGAAACGGATACGGTTTTCAAAACTGCCACCCCATTCATCATCGCGTTGATTAGTATGTTCAACAATAAACTGGTTAATTAAATAACCTTCCGAACCCATGATCTCAACACCATCATAGTTTGCTGATTGCGCAAGCCCGGCACAGTTAACAAATGCAGCTACCTGCTGGTATACTTCTTCCGTTGTCAGTGCACGTGGGCGCGCAGGGTTAATCGGAGCTTGGATTGCTGATGGTGCGACAGGTTGCTTACTATAAGCATAACGACCAGCATGCAAAATCTGCATACAAATTTTACCACCCGCTTCATGCACGGCTGCGGTTACTTCTTTATGCGCTTCAGCTTCTTCAGGCGTGTCCATTTTAGAGCCACCTTGAAACACCGCGCCTTCTGGGTTAGGTCCAATACCGCCAGTGACAATTAAACCGACACCGCCAGCAGCACGCTCGGCATAGTATGCAGCCATACGTGTAAAACCATTACTCACTTCTTCAAGTCCGGTGTGCATAGAGCCCATTAATACCCGGTTTTTTAACTGGGTAAAACCAAGATCAAGTGGTGTTAATAAATGTGGATAATTATTTTTTGCGGACATAGGTCACTCCATTGCGGTGGCGATTCAAATTCAAATTTATTATTATTTTTGTTAAAAGTAGCCTTTAAACACTGCACACACAATTCCCATGATATACAATTAACTATCTTTAGTTTGCATTCATCAGTTTTAACTCGTATTTGTGATGATGCTTTCTTGCATTGAAAGAGTAGAGAGTTGTCTTTGGAGGATAGATACGATGGCAATAGTAGCGGATTCAAAAGTCAGCTTAGGTGATATATCGGTTAACTTCTTGCAACAGATGAGCTTGACCAGCAATAAACTCGGTTGTGATATCAACCCTATTTTAACGAAATATAATGTGTCTATCGCGCAATTGAGTGCCCATCACGGCCGTCTGTCTATTCCCAAATATATGCGTATTGGATTTGATCTTATTCAACAAACAGGACGAGAAGACCTTGGCCTATTAATGGGTGAGAATGTCTGCTTTCAGCATTATGGCATGCTCGGTTTTGCTTGTATGTCAGCGGTTGATATCAGCACTATGGCACAAGTCATCGCCCAATATGAGAGTCTGTTAAGTCAAAATGTACGTGGCCATTCAACATTTACCACAGCACCAGAATCGACACTCACTTTTTATTCGATTGCGCCCTATAATCCGTATAATTATTTTGTCGTCGATTCCGTACTTGCCAGTTGGTTCACCTTACTGACCTCCCGAGCCATGCATTTAACTCAACCAATTAATATTGTTAAAGCTGTGCATATTGAATACCCCGAGCCAAAAAACAGCGAACACTATCACGAGTTTTTCCAATGCCCAGTTATTTTTAATTCAACATTTAATGGTTTGGTATTAAATTGCCAGCATCTCAAGACACCGTTACCCGATGCCTGTATGAGCAGTTATCTGCAAGCTCAGCAGCTATGTCAAAACGAACTGCAACAACTGCAACAAAATCAAGATTGGCAAACTAAGGTTATTGAAACTGTCAGTCATAACTTGGTCGGTAACATGCCCGACATTAATCAAGTAGCGGAATTACTGGGGACGTCAGCTTGGACACTAAGGCGTCGTTTATACAAAGAAAATACTAATTATCAAGGCATAATGGATAAAACAAGGAAAGGTCTGGCATTGAGTTATGTTCGCGATACCCAGCTTAGCTTTAGTGAGATATCGTATTTACTGGGTTTCGCTACACCTGCCGCATTTTATAAAGCCTTTCGACGCTGGACACAGAGCACGCCAAAAAATTATCGGCAAACATTTATAAACAAGCGCGAATAAATGCCTTAAATTCCACACCCAATTTCTCCGCTTCACTATCACGTTGCTGCAAACGTAATAGCTCAATCGCGCATTCAGCGGTACTTAGCCCACCTTCGAGTTGATTCGCGCGTAGAATAAATTCAGATGCTTGTCGTGCTGTTAAGGTGATTTTAGGTAAGTCTTTTAAATAGTCACTTTGGCGATACATCTTACGTGCTTCTTGCCACGTGCTATCCAGCAATACGAAACTATCAAAATCACTCACTTCGTGTTCGCCTTCGGCACCAGGCGCTAGAATAGCCACACGCTCAGACTTGATCGCCGCTAACAATTTGCCATCTGGTTCTTTACGGCGCCAGGGCACGATACTTGTTTCATTAGGCAGAAACTGCTGCACTAATTTGCCGGTATTACTGCGGCGCGAGAACTCTCTCTCGTGGGTAACTAGGTATATATGCATGAATTTCAAACTTCAGTCAACGAAACAGGAAAATATTAAATAAGAGGTAAAGTAACCGCTATCATTATATCTTACAGTAG
>Ga0209395_1007010_pt1 | contig 11967 bp, 8 predicted proteins | sample GOMGulsemesocosm_3_FD_184635 | JGI IMG/M metagenome (GOLD analysis project Ga0209395, IMG submission 184635) | Methane-oxidizing microbial communities from mesocosms in the Gulf of Mexico - GOM9D Gulf of Mexico (SPAdes) (version 2) | ecosystem: Environmental > Aquatic > Marine > Cold seeps... | reverse complement strand
ACATTTCTATATTATATTTGAACTGATAAAATTAATCAGTTTTATTGATATTTCACTATTTCACAGCTACTTTTTCCTAATAATTATACCAAAGTAGATTTTATGCCAAATTGACTTGAATTATCTACAGAAACAGAAAAAAAGTGCTAATACAACAGTTATTTATTTCTCAACCGACAAAAAGACTAATTTACTCTGCAAGAATGTCGATTTTCAACATACCATCCACGTTTGAAAATCTTTTAAAAAACACCTCCTTAAACTCTTTTTTCACAAACTTTTTCAATTCTTTCACCTGAACCGAATCAAAAATAACAGTATTACCTGTATAAATAAAACCATCTATAAAACAATCAACCATTGAATCTAAAACATCATAATAAAATACTTGTCCTTCAAAATCAATAAAATCGTAATCTTCAACATACTCACCATACTCAGATTTCAACTCCAAATTCTCCTCCACAGACAACCAACAATTTTTATTTATTGGACGTTTTACTATTTTTATTAATGCTACTTTAATTTTCATTTCGAAACTTAGGCGTTTTCATCTGGGTGTAAAAACTCAATATTATCGTCCCAGTTTTTCGGTTTCGGCGGATGTAATTTCCCTAATGACTTTGCAACAATCATAGATACGGTTGCATCTCCAGTCACATTAATAGTCGTCCTTAACATATCTAAAGGTCTATCCACAGCAAAAATTAACGTTAAACCAATCGCTATCTGATCCGGTGTAAACTTACCAACAGCTTGTAAAACAATAACCAACATAACCATTCCTGCCCCTGGTACAGCAGCAGAACCAATAGATGCCATTAATGCAGTCACAATAATTGTCATTTGATCCATTAAAGTCAAATCAACTCCTAAAGCTTGCGCAATAAAAACAGCAGCCACAGCTTGATATAATGACGTCCCATCCATATTAATAGTAGCTCCAACCGGCAACACAAATGAGGACACCTCTTTATCTACACCTAAGTGCTCTTCAACCCTTTCAATGGTAACCGGTAAAGTAGCCGCACTACTACTTGTTGTAAATGCTAATAATTGTGCAGGCGCTAATTGCTTTAAAAACCAAAATGGATTCTTTTTCACAACAATACCTACAAGAATTAAATAGAATACAATCATCAACAATAAACCTGCAATAACAGTTCCTGCATACCATAATAAAGCTTGAATAATTTCCCAACTTTCTGAAGACACAATAACAGTAGCTAATAATGCAAAAACAGCAAATGGCGCACCCAACATAATTAAATCAACCATTTTCAAAACAACATCATTTAAGCCGTCAAAAAAGTCTTTAATTGGCTTAACCTTTTCTTCCGGCACTAATAACATAGAAATCCCAAAGAAGATTATAAAGAAAATAACTTGCAACATACTTCCATTATTACTCAATGCTTGAAATAAATTACTAGGCACCATATCCACTAAAAAATCTAAAGGTCCACTTGCTACTTGATTCGCCGCAGTAGACAACTTCCCTTCAATATTTGAATTACCAGCATACGTCTCAGTCATTTTTGCAATTGTTTCATCAGAAATACCATCACCTGGTGACACCACATTAACAATTAACAATCCAATTGAAATAGCCACTACAGTTGTCCCTATATATATAAGGATAGATCTACCACCAATTTTTTTAAATTTAGAAATATCTTTTAAATCCGAAATACCTTTTAATAAAGAAGCCACTATAAGTGGTATAGCAATTAATTTTAATAGATTCACAAAAATGGTTCCCCAAGGTTTTACCCAGTCCATCACTAAATCCTTTCCTAAACTATTAGGGATTTTAGATTTTCTTTGAAGTAAAACGATTTCAGCATCAATATTTTTTAAATTCTCTTTTAACGTTTCTCGTTCTAAAACATCAGATTTAGCTCCTAACCCTTTAGAAAAGAATTCATTAATTTTAGCAATTCTCTCAACAACCTTTTCTTTTTGTAGTTTAGCATCTTTAACTAAAACATTATAACTGTTAGCCTCTTCAACCACAGTCTGCTCAGCCTTTCCGATATTCATCATCATTATACCAAACACCACACCGAGTAACATTCCTACTAAAATCTTTAAATGTAATGGAAATTTCTTTTTCATAAAAGGTTCTAATTATTTTAAATTAATTCGATAAAGATAAATATTTTTTTTAACACAGATTTTTATCAAAAAAATAGAATAAATGAATTATTTTAATATATTAGCATTCAATCCAAAAAAAATACCTACCTTTGCACCGAAATTAACCTACAGTAATATAAGAGGTTAATAAAAAACATTAAAGTCGTTAGTTGTATTGCTGAGATTCGTTGGGCTGTTAGAATTTCATTTGTGCTTGTCACCATGTAACCAATTACTTAAATGACACTTATTAAATGTAAATTTTAAAATTATGACTTTTAGCGAGTTAGGATTGGACGAAAATATTATTTCGGCAATCACAAAGATGGGATATGAAAACCCAACACCAATACAGGAAAAAGCAATCCCGTATCTATTAGATAATCAAGGAGATTTAGTAGGTTTAGCTTCAACAGGAACAGGTAAAACTGCTGCTTTTGGATTACCTTTATTAAATCAAATTGACGTTAATGACAGAAAAACACAAGGGTTAATTATTTGTCCTACACGTGAATTATGTTTACAAATCAGTAGAGACTTAGAGGATTACTCTAAAGAAGTAAGAGGATTAAAAGTAACTGCTGTTTATGGTGGTACTGATATTCAAAAACAAATTAGAACAATTGAAAAAGGTGTTCACGTAATTGTAGCAACACCAGGTAGATTATTAGATTTAATCAACCGTAGAAGAGTGAAAATTGGTGATATCAAAACTGTAATTCTAGATGAAGCTGATGAAATGCTTAATATGGGATTCAAAGAAGATATTGATGATATTCTTGCTGGAACACCTGCTACTAAATCAGTATGGTTATTCTCTGCAACAATGCCTAAAGAGGTAGCGAGAATTGCTAAAAACTACATGACTGACCCGTTTGAAATCACAGTAGGTGGTAAAAACGAAACTAACAAAAATATTTCTCATCAATATTATGCTGTAAAAGGTAGAGATAAATATAGCGCATTAAAACGTTTATTAGATTTCAACCCTGATATTTATGGCTTAGTATTCTGTAGAACAAGAAGAGACACTGCAGCTGTTGCCGATAAATTAATGGCAGACGGTTATAGTGCAGAGCCTTTACACGGAGATTTGTCTCAAGCACAAAGAGATAGAGTTATGGAGAAATTCCGTGCTAAATCTATTCAAATACTAGTAGCTACTGATGTTGCTGCAAGAGGTATTGACGTAAATGGTATTACACACGTAATCCACCATTCTTTACCAGAAGATGTTGAAAACTATACTCACCGTTCAGGAAGAACAGCAAGAGCAGGAAACACAGGTATTTCTTTAGCTTTAGTTGACCCAAGAGATGGTCGAAAATTAAAATCAATTGAAAGAATAATCAAGTCTGAATTTCAAAAAATGTCAGTGCCTAAAGCTGAAGATATTATTGAGAAACAATTATTCAGCTTAGTTAACAATTTAAAGAACTCAGAAGTTAATGAGTCGAAAATTGAAAAATATATGCCTTCTGTATTAGAATCATTAAATGATTTAACAAAAGAAGAAATAATTGCGAAATTTGTATCTTCTGAATTTAATAAATTCTTAGATTACTATTCTAAATCTAGAGACATTACAGAAAACATGTCAGACAGAGGCGGTAGAGATAGAGACGACAGAGGCGGAAGAGACAGAGGAAGAGATAGAGGCGAAAGAGGTGAAAGAAGAGAAAGGCGTCAAACAAGAGATGATCAACAGCGTTTCTTTGTAAGCTTAGGAGAAAAAGATGGATTTAACCATGGTGCTTTATTAAGATTAATCTGTGATAACGCAGGAATATCTAAAGCTCAAATTGGTAAAATTGACGTTTTAAATAACTTCTCATTCTTTGAGGCTGACAAAACTGAAACTGACAAGATTATTGCAAACTCTCAAGGTGTTGACTTTGAAGGTTCAACCATGAATGTTGAAATTACAAATTCAAAACCAAAATCTGACAGAAGAAGCGGTGGCGGAGATAGAGGTGGACGTAGCAGAGATGGTGGCGGAAACAGAGATAGAGATTCAAGAGGTGGTGGAAGAGACCGTGACTCAAGAGGTGGCGGAAGAGATAGAGATTCAAGAGGTGGATCGAATCGTAGCTCAAGAAGAACATTTAATAGAGATTAAAAAATATAACAAACTAATAAGTAAAACATGGAAATTAGAAATATAGCCATCATTGCACACGTTGATCACGGGAAAACTACCCTAGTTGACAAAATGATTGAAGCAGGTAAAAACCCTATTAAAGGAAACGCTGGTGGAGATTTAATTATGGACAGTAATGATCTTGAGAGAGAAAGAGGAATTACTATTACATCTAAAAACGTATCAGTTTTTTATAAAAACACGAAAATTAACGTAATTGACACACCAGGTCACAGTGATTTTGGTGGAGAAGTTGAGCGTGTTTTAAACATGGCTGATGGTGTTTGTTTATTAGTAGATGCCTTTGAAGGACCAATGCCTCAAACGCGTTTCGTTTTACAAAAAGCTTTAGAGTTAGGTTTAAAACCTTTATTAGTAATTAACAAAGTAGATAAAGATAACTGTACTCCTGATGAAGTTCATGAGAAGGTTTTCGACTTAATGTTTGAATTAGATGCTACTGAAGACCAATTAGAATTTAGAACTGTTTATGGTTCAGCTAAGAATGGATGGATGTCTAATGATTGGAAAAAACCAACAGATAACATTACTCCTATTTTAGATGCTATTTTAGATTACTACCCAGCTGCTGAGATTCCAGAAGGAAATACTCAAATGTTAATTACATCTTTAGATTATTCTTCATTTATTGGAAGAATCGCTATTGGACGTTTAGGTAGAGGAACTTTAGTTCCAAATCAACAAATCATGTTATCGAAACGTGATGGTTCTTTAGAAAAACATAAAATAAAAGAAGTATTTATTTTTGATGGAATTGAAAAACGTAAAGTTGAAGAAATTCAAGGTGGAGATATTTGTGCTATCACAGGTATTGAAGGTTTTGAAATTGGAGATACTATTTGTGATTTTGAAAATCCAGAACCATTAAAACCAATTGATATTGATGAACCAACAATGAGTATGTTGTTTACAATTAACGATTCTCCTTTCTTTGGTAAAGAAGGAAAGTTCGTTACATCTAGACATATTCACGATAGATTACAAAAAGAATTAGAAAAAAATCTTGCATTAAAAGTTGAAACTACTGGTTCAGCTGATAAATGGATGGTATTTGGACGTGGTGTAATGCACTTGTCTGTTCTTTTAGAAACTATGCGTAGAGAAGGTTATGAAGTTCAGGTTGGACAACCACAAGTTATCTTTAAAGAGATTGATGGTAAGAAAAACGAGCCGATTGAAGATTTAACTATTGATTTACCAGAAGAATTTTCAGGAACGGCTATTGATATCGTTACAAGAAGAAAAGGTGAAATGGTTTCTATGGAACCAAAGGGAGCAAGAATGATTTGTCAATTTAAAATTCCATCAAGAGGAATTATTGGATTAAGATCATATATGTTAACTTCTACTGGAGGTGAAGCAATTGTAACTCACAGATTTATTGGATACGAACCTTTCAAAGGTGAAATTCCAGGACGTCAAAATGGTTCTTTAATTTCAATGGAAAACGGAAATTCAATTCCTTTCTCATTAAACAACTTACAAGATAGAGGTAAATTCTTTATCGCACCAAACGTTCCTATTTATGAAGGTCAAGTAATTGGAGAGAATAGTAAAAACAACGATTTAGTTGTAAACGTTACTAAAACTAAACAATTAACTAACATGCGTAAATCTGGTACAGATGCAAAAGTAAGAATTGTACCACCTATTCTTTTCTCTTTAGAAGAAGCTTTAGAATATATTCAAGAAGATGAGTATGTTGAGTTAACTCCAGAGAGTATTAGATTAAGAAAAATATACTTAAAAGAAAACGAAAGAAAAAGATTTAGTAAATAATTACTGACATTTCTTCCGATTTATGAGCTAAATTGTTCATAAAACTGTTAATAACTAAAAGAGGCGCATTTTTTGATGCGTCTCTTTTATATTTATATTTGATTTAAAACTATAACACATAAGATTATGTTTGAGGAAAATGACAACCAATTTGATGATCAATTTAACTACGAGTTGAATAGATTTGAAAATATGATAAAATTTGATGAAGCCTACTATTTCGATCCTGAAGTATTGGTTTTAATCATTGACAATTATATTATTAAAAATCAACTTAAACAAGCTCTTGTTGCCGTTGAATTTGGATCGAACCAACACCCCTCACACACTAATTTTAACTTAAAAAAAGCACAAATATATTCAACTACTGGCCAATTAAAAGAAAGTTTGCTTCTATTGCAAACACTTGAAAAGATTGACCCTTTTAATAGTGAAGTACACATTACTATTGCCAATGTATTTAGCCAATTAAGAGATCATAAAAAAGCCATAAAGTATTACGAAAAAGCATTATCAATAGATCAGCAATCCCAAGAACACCCAGCTGAAGTTATTGAAATAATTCTTGATTTAGCATTAGAATATGAAAACCTACTTGATTTTAAAGGTGCTATTCGCGTATTAGAGAGTTTATTAAATTCTCATCCTGATAATGAATCTGCTATTTATGAAATTGCCTATTGTTATGAGCGTTTAGGAGACTTTGATAAATGTATAGAGTATTACAATAAATATATAGATAATAACCCCTACTCTTTTACTGCATGGTATAACTTAGGGAATATTTACTTTCTTAAAAAAGATAATACAAAAGCACTTTGGGCTTATGAGTTTTCCATATTAATAAATGATGATTTTGTGTCCGCTCATTTTAATATTGGTAATACATACATGCAAATGGAAGAATTTAAAAAAGCCATTTCCTGTTATGAAAAGTGTTTAGAAATAGATAATGAAGATGATTTAACGCTTTGTTATTTAGCTGAAGCACATGAGCGATTAGAACATTACGATTTAGCATTAAATTATTACAAAAAAAGTAAAGAATTAAATCCAAGCTTAGCAGACGCCTGGTTAGGAATTGGTATTGTATTAGATTTGGAAAACAAAACGGTACAAGCTATACCCTTTTTACAAGAAGCTGTTAATTTACAAACTTCAAATGCTAGTTTCAACTTAGTATTAGGAGAAGCATTATTCAAATTAGAACGTTATTCTGAAGCCGAAATAGTATTAGAAAGAGCCTTACAACTGGACAAAACTTACTCTGAAGCAATAGAACTATTGGCTAAAATAAAATTTGAATACAATATTAATGAAGCCATTGACTTTTTAATTAGAACTGATGAAAATCACCCTTTGGAAACTTCTTCACTAATGCTATTAGTTAGCCTTTTATGGTATAATGGAAGTAAAATGGATGCCTTGAGTTTGTTTAAAAATCAGTTTATTCAAAAACCAAAAGATGCAATAAAATTCTTACTTTTGCATTTACCTGAATCTACAAAGATTTCAGAATTTAACAATATTATCAACCCATTATAATGAGCAAAAACTTTACATTACCTTTTATACCGAATAGACCATTAAAACCAAGGAAGTCTGGTTTAACCATGATGATGGACAAAGGATTAAGCCTTAGGGAAACAGAAGATTTTATTTCTGCAAATGCTGAACTTACTGATATTGTGAAATTTGGATTTGGTACGTCATACGTAACTGAAAACCTTGAAGGTAAATTAAAACTATATAAGGAAGCAGGCATAAAAACTTACTTTGGCGGTACATTATTTGAAGCATTTATTGCAAGAAACATGTTTGATGATTATCGAAAATTATTGGACAAATTTGATATGGAACTTTGTGAAGTTTCTGATGGTTCAATTGAGATTCCTCATGACCAAAAATTAGAATACATTTCAACTTTAGCAAAAGACCGAGCAGTTATGTCTGAAGTTGGATCTAAAGATGAAGGAATTATTATTAGTCCATCTAAATGGATTAAAATGATGAAAACAGAATTAGAAGCCGGATCTTGGAAAGTTATTGCAGAAGGAAGAGAATCTGGAAATGTTGGTGTATTTAGACCAAACGGAACTGCACACACCTATTTGATTAATAAAATTATTAAAACTATTAAACCTGAAGATATTCTTTGGGAAGCTCCTAAAAAAACACAACAAGTTTGGTTCATTAGATTATTTGGGGCGAATGTAAACTTAGGAAATATTGCATATAATGAAGTTATTCCATTGGAATGTTTAAGACTTGGATTAAGAGGAGATACATTTTTTGAAGAATTACCAAAAGACGTAGAAGAAAGATTAAGACAAAAAGGAACTGAAGAAGTAACTGATGAAGACTAAAAAACCATTACTTGGTATTGCAGCAAGAGGACTTGCAATGGGAGCTGCTGACGTTGTACCTGGAGTATCTGGCGGAACTATTGCTTTTATTACTGGAATTTATGAAGAGCTAATTGAAACCATTAGCAATGTAAATTTAGGTTTATTAAAAACTTGGAAATCTGAAGGAATCAAAGCCTTTTGGAAACAATTAAATGGTAATTTTATTGTTGCTTTGTTTGTTGGTATCCTTGTAAGTATTGCCTCCTTAGCAAATTTATTTTCATATTTATTGGATAGTTTTCCAATCATAGTTTGGTCTTTCTTTTTTGGTTTAGTTTTAGCTTCAATTAAATTGATGACTAAACAAGTTGAAAAATGGAACATTTCAACTATTCTTGGCTTCATAATAGGAGCAGGAATAGCTTTCTGGATAACTATACTACCACCAATGCAACAAGCAGATGCGAATTGGTATATATTTTTATCTGGCACAATAGCTATTTGCGCTATGATTTTGCCCGGAATTTCTGGTAGTTTTATATTGTTACTCTTAGGGTCATATCAAACCGTACTAGGAGCAATCAAAGAAATTGATTTAATAAAAATCACTGTATTCGGCTTGGGCTGTATTGTTGGGCTTTTATCTTTTTCCCATCTATTAAAGTGGATGTTTAAAAAGTACGAATACGTAACTATAGCAGTATTGTCTGGCTTTTTGTTAGGATCTTTAAATAAATTATGGCCGTGGAAAGAAGTTCTTTCTACCAGGTTAAACTCTCATGGAGAAACTGTACCATTTATTGAAAGTAATGTTTCACCTTTTTCTTTTGAAAGCATTACAAACACGTCTAATCAAATTGGGTATAGTATTGGTTTTTGTATTCTAGGATTTCTAATTATTTTTGTATTAGAAAAATTTGGTGATAAAACTGAAAAATAATTCAGTTACACTCCTCCGCCCTCTTTAAATTCTTCAAATTTATTACAAAATAACGCAATACCTTTGTAATTGTAATAGTAATACTATTTACGCTTTTACAATTAATAACGATAGATCAATTAAAAACGCCTATAAAGACGGTATATATATAGATATCTAGTTATATTTCCTACATTTCAATATTATTATGTTATTTTTACTAATACAATTATACCTATTTAACGTGTTTTTTGGCAACAATCAAAGGTATTATAAAAGTAAAATTAGGTTTAACCCAAAACACTAACACTACTTAAAAACGTAGTAAACATGGAGATTACAACAAGTATTTCAACAGCTTATTTCACGTCACATATAATTAATTTTATATATTTTATAAGTAAAAACGATCATTAAGATTACAATAATCTCTCACATTTGGTTATACAACCAATAAGCAACCATTTATCTTTGTATACCGTATAAATAATACACAAACACAATTATGAAACGATTATTACCTATATTACTAGTACTTGTTACGCTTTTAAATTACTCTTTTAAATCGCCACAAAATAATTCTAGTTATTTTATCCAGTTTAAAATAAATACAATTTCTACTAATGATCAAGCTATGCTGATAGATCAAAAGATGAAGCTTAATTCTGGCATTTATATCTCTAGAACAGATTATGTAACAAGTACATATTTTTGTATTCTTAAACCTCAAATTCAATACTCTCAAGCCGATTTTGAAAATTGGTTTGAAAAGTTGGGTTATGAAATTACATGTTATAATACAGGTATACAAGGTGAAAATAAATCAATATCACCATACATATTAAAAGACTGTCAAGATGAAAAATAAAATATTATTTATAGCAACACTACTTATTACAACCCTTTCATTCTCGCAGGTAGTAGTCCCTCCACAAGATTGTTCTTTGTCTGGCTGTGATATAATGGCAGATGGATTCCCAGTAACACCAGGATCAGGTTTTGGTGCTATTGATGAAGCCAATGGTCCAAATGGAAGTAACATCTCATGGCCAAATGGAAACCCTCAAGGCGTAAATGCTGGTTGTATGTTTTCAGGAGAATTAAATAGTACTTGGATCAGTTTTAGTGCTGATCAAACGGGACCTTTACAATTCGACATTGGTGCTGCTGGAGGGACTGGTTTTTATGATTGGATATTATGGCAAAACGTTGACGGTGATGCTTGTAACGGAATATTAAACAACACCTTAGCACCTGTCGCTTGTAATTGGAATGGGGCTTCTTCTGGTTTCACAGGTATGGGATCTACCCCTGCAGGAGGAAATGCTTCAAATTTTCAACCGTCATTGATCGTTAATGCAGGTGATAATTTTATTCTTTGTTTTTCTAATTATTCATCAACCAGCTCAACTGTTCCTTTATCAGGTAATATAACGTGTTCTGATCCATTCATTTTGGAACCAACAATTTGTGAAGGAGACACTACAAATTTAGAATTTACTGATTTACCACCAAACACAACTTCATTTTCTTGGTCACCAACAACAAACATTTCTGATCCAAACATTGCTAACCCTGATGTTTGGCCAACTGATACTACACTATACACATTAACTTTAGTTTCTCCTGACAGTACTTGGGACGAAACAGTTATGGTAAACGTTATACATTTAGTTTATCCAGATGCAGGACTTAATGATTCTTTATGTCATTCTCCATTAACTGGATATCAGCTTCAAGGCGTAAAAGATGACCCCACTAATACTTCAACATGGGAATTTTATCAAGGGCCCGCTGGTACACCAGGTACGCCAAACGCAATATTTCAGCCTAATGCACCTGACAATCTAAATGCAAATACACTAACTAATTACCCAGGTAATTACAATTATGTTCTGCATGAAATTGATCAATATGGATTTTGTCCTGACGGAACAGATACAGTAACTATCTATTTTTCAAAAGAGCATCATACAACAACATTCACCGATCCTGATTGCTTTGAAGGTGAGAATGGATTTATTAAAATAGTTTCTGACGGTACATTACCAGCAATGGATTATAGCTTTAATGGAGGATTAAGCTACACTACAAATCCTGACTCATTAAACTTAGGATCTGGTATTTACACCATTATCTCTAGAGATATTATAGGATGTGAATTTGAATCTGCAGTAACAATTACAGACCCTTTAGAAATTATATTAACGGTTGGACCAATACCCGACTCTACAGTTTGTGAAAACGGAATAGGAACGCTATATGCTTCTGCTATAAATGGAACGACTTACGATTTCCATTGGAATCATACGACTGACTTGAACAGCACACAATACATTAGTCCATTAGCTGATTCTACAGTCACTGTTTACGCAGAAAGTGAATTAGGATGTATGTCTGACACATTACCTATAACTATTACATTACACACTCCTATATCATTACAAATAACAGCAAACGATACTGTTTGTCCTGGCTATACTTCTCAAATGTTAGTCGAACCTGCGGGAGGATTTGAAGGATACACTTATGTTTGGACGGAAAATGGCGTATCATATAACGATATGGACAGTATGATAAATATGAATCCAACAGTTGAAACTGAATATTGTGTTACTGTA
>Ga0209395_1007008_pt1 | contig 11970 bp, 10 predicted proteins | sample GOMGulsemesocosm_3_FD_184635 | JGI IMG/M metagenome (GOLD analysis project Ga0209395, IMG submission 184635) | Methane-oxidizing microbial communities from mesocosms in the Gulf of Mexico - GOM9D Gulf of Mexico (SPAdes) (version 2) | ecosystem: Environmental > Aquatic > Marine > Cold seeps... | reverse complement strand
ACCTGAGCATGAAGCCTGGTTTGAAAACTTAGCATCGTTTGTTTGTGATGGTTTGGCGGCTTGTGGTTTTGTACTGTGTCCTGGCGAAATCATGGCAACTAATCCTAAATGGCGGCAACCCCAAAAAAAATGGCATAAATATTTTGAACAATGGGTGAATACTCCAAGCCCTCAAGCCCTTTTAAATGGCTCTGTATTTTTTGACTTAACCACAGTACATGGCGACGAAACGTTACTGAATGAAGGAATGAAGTACGTAATAAGCTGTTGAATAAAACCAAAGGCAATAGTTTGTTTCTGGCGCACTTGTCGCGAAATGCTTTGATGTTACGGCCACCGTTAGGATTTTTCCGTGACTTTGTACTGATTTCTGATGGCGAGCATAAATCAAGCTTAGACATTAAACACAATGGCATTGCGCCAATTGTAGATCTAGCTAGAATTTATGCATTAGCTGAAGGGATAGCGTCAGTAAATACCATTGAACGTTTGAAAAAAGTCGCAGGGTCATCTTCGATATCGAAAGAATCAGCAGCAAATTTAATTGATGCTTATGAGTTCTTAGGTATTTTGCGTTTGCAGCATCAGGCGGACTTATTGCAAGCAAAAAGAGCAGCGAATAATTATTTATCGCCTAAAAACTTGTCTAAGCTCGAACGTGAACATTTAAAAGACGCTTTTAAAGTGATTAAAGCACTTCAAGACAGTCGTCAGTCAACTTCTTAAGGGGTCATATGATCAGCAATCAGCCGCTATTTTATTGGTTATTAGGATATGAAGCACAGCGAAAGCGTGCTTGGGCGAAAGCGCCATCCGGGGCGTTGAAAGATTTTTTAGCTAGCCCTTTTCTAGCGCCAAATACGCCATTCTCTGAGATTGAATTACTGGCCGTTGATTTTGAAACTACAGGTTTACATGCGATAAATGACAAACTGCTTAGTGTTGGTTTTATTGGCGTAAAACAACAACAAATATCACTTAAAAATAGTTACCACCAAATCATAAAAACTAAGGATGATTTAACTGCAGATAACGTGATTATTCATCAAATAACCGATCAGCAAAAAGAACAAGGTGCGCCATTAAAAGAAGTAGTTGAAGCCTTGCTAAAAGCATTGGCTGGAAAAGTCATGTTAGTACATTTTGCTCGTATCGAACGTCAGTTTCTACAACAAGCTTGTTTAGAGCTTTACGGAATGGCACCACCCTTTCCGATGATCGACACGTTAATGGTGGCTAAACGTCAGTTAGATAAGCGCGATGTCGCTTATGACCCATCAGCATTGAGGTTATCAGCTTTACGACATAAAATGGGTTTACCTAATCACTTTGCTCATAATGCGCTTAATGATGCCATAGCAACGGCAGAATTATTAATGGCACAAGTAAGTAATATGACAGAACAAAAAAGTTTAACCTTGAAAGACTTGCTATTGTAGTTCTTCATATATTTTATATAGAGTAGGTGAAAAAATAATACCGTAAATCGATTTATTGATAACCAAACCAGTTTAATAAATCACCTTGCTGTCTAAGTTTTTCTATAGCCGTTGAAACTTTTTTACAGTGTTGATTACCTTGCTCATCGTTATTAAAAACAAAAAACACATCGAGTAAACTAATCGGATTTTTAGCATCGAAACGAACTGATTTTTCCATCTTTGCGGCTTTTAACGCACTTACTGTTGAATGCATATCGCCAACAATAGCGCTGACCCTACCAGAGAGTAACTTTTTGATATTGATATCATCATTTTTAGCCCAGCTGATTTCAATATTAGGGTTTTCAGTTATATTTTTACCATAGCTATAACCGGCAACAATACCTACTTTTCGTCCATGTAGTTGTGTTATATCGGTAATTAATTGGTCATCGATACGGGTAATGGCGATAATCCCTTTTTGCATGAAAGCAGCACTTCGACAAGAATTAGGATCTCTAAACTCTTCTAATTCAGGAAAATAACCAGATATTTTGTGATGAGAAAAGCTCAATTGTACTCGCTTAGTTGGCATAAGGCTGACATCAAACCTTAACTCAGCATAGCTTTCAATTTTTCTTAACATATCGATCATCACGCCCTGATCCGCGCTATCGATTAACCCCGGAATATAATATGTGCTCAACGGAATTTTTTCGGCTTTTACATGAAAGCCGAAAAATAACAAAATACAAAAAAAGTAATATCGCACAATTAATCGCTGGTTATGCCTTGTTCGCAGAAGGTATCTTAGCATTTGCTTTGATGACTTCTATGTCTACTTTATCAAGTAGCAATAAAACATCGGCGAGTTTTTTTCGCAAATCGGCTGATAATTTATGAGGAAAACTGGTTTTTTTTGATACCGCCAAAGATTCCCGGCGAATAACAGCGGTCAATAAATTTTGAATTGAGTCGACGTTTGATAACGCTAGTGGGGGAAGTGATTTTTCTGACGCTTGATTGAATAAATCGTATGCTGTTTGTAATGCTTCTTTCGCTTGTTTTAATCTAGCCATATACCCACCTATATTTTTATTGTTGAGGTCTACTGAATTTTTAAACACTTTAATTGAAACGTAACATCTATTATCTACAATAAATACATTTCAACTTTTGTCTAGTCTTATTCAGTGGCTATTTTTTGATGTAAAGGCTTTAGCCATAGAAACGGCCTCTTTTAGAGGTGTTTGCTAGACTAAAGTCTTCCGGTATTTATAAACTTTTTTGCTAAACCGTTGATTTTTCTTTTTTGATGATCGTGAACAATTCATCTTTTAACCGTAAGCGTTGCTTTTTTTGTTGATCTAAATACTCATCAGAAGTGTTTTCTGAACCTTGTTCAATATGGTGAATTTCTTGATCAAATTGATGATATTCTTTGAATAATCGAGCAAAGTGCGCATCGTTCATTTTTAAGTGACGAATTTCATCAGAAAACTCAGGGAATTCGTGGTGTAAGTCATGTTTTTCTATAATCATTTTTATTCCTTAATCGTAATTTTAAATATTTTTATTTATTGTGCGCAATGAATACAGGTATTGGTGTAAGGTAAAACATGTAATCTTTCTGGGTTAATAGCTTCATCACAATGGGAGCAAAGACCATATTTGTCATGCTCTAAACGCTGTAACGCTTCAACAACTTGCCGCAATTCTATTTTTGCTTCGTGATGAATTTCATCAAGCACACCATCATTTTCTGTTTCGGTTGCTTGTTCGGAAAAATCTTGTGAGCGCCCCTTATGAAAGTCAGCTTCAATGGCATGAATACGTTTTTCTAGCTGAGCTTTTTTTTCGGTTAACGCCGTAAAGGTTTCTTGGGGAGTCATATCATTTTCCTTTGAATGGTTATACAAACTTAATAGGATCTTTATAAAGAATATGACTTTAGTTTATGCCGATGTTGATGAATTGTTTTGATCTAGCGCAAGCAAATGTTGACGAGTAAATCATTAAAAATTGACCCGTTTTAATATTTTATAGACAAAAAAAATGAGCGCATTAAGCGCTCATTTATGTACAGGGTTATACATGTTATTTTTTCAGGAAAGTAAACTCTTTCGGTGGTGTTGCACCCATCAAATGTTTAACAAAATAATCCCAACGCTTACGCATCATGTAAGGTTCGCGAGCAAAACCGTGGCCGCGATTTGGCAGCATTAGCATGTCGAAATCTTTATTGGCTGCAATTAATGCTTCCACTACGATTAACGTATTGTACGGAGGAACATTGGTATCAGTTGTGCCATGAGCAATTAACAATTTACCTTTCAAACCGTCAACAGACAACTGATTCGCTTGGCTATCATAATTACTGCTGCCGTCTTCATTTTTTACTTCAACACCATGGTATTTCTCGCCCCATTCGTCGGCATAGTTACGGTTGTCGTGATTACCCGCTTGCGATACAGCAACGCTGTAAAAGTCAGGGAAAGTGAGTAAAGCACGAGTTGACGCGAATCCACCCCCTGAATGTCCCCAAATACCAACGCGAGTTGCATCAATCCAGCTATGGCGTTTAGCTAATTGTTGTATAGCTGAAACTTGATCAGGAATGCCACTGTCGCCCATATTGCCGTAGTAAAATTCATGGAATGCTTTTGAACGACCCGGTGTACCCAAGGCATCAATTTCAATAACAATAAATCCTAACTCAGCAATAGCTTGATTATCGCCGCGAGAACTACGGAAATGACGGCCACGAATACTCCCTACTTGTGGCCCCGGGTATAAATAATTAACTACCGGGTAAGACTTGCTCGCATCAAAATTTGTCGGCTTATACATTAATCCGTAAATATCATTTTCACCGTTACGGTCTTTAACAATAAACTCAACCGGTGCTTTCCAACCAGAGGCTTTTAATTTACTGATATCCATATTTTCAATGGTAAGTTCTTTATCCGTGTTAATTGAGCGAACAATACTTACTTCAGCGGTTGTCGGAGTTGCCGTACGGTCTAAAAAGTGTGTGCCCGCTTTGTTTAACGTAATGCGGTGATGTTTCTTCTCTGGCGTTAATAGTGTTATGTCAGAGCCATCTTTATTAACGCTATACAAATAATGGTAATAAGGGTCACTACCTTCTTTACCTGCACCGGTGAAAATAAGCTTTCCTGTGGCCTCATCGACATGAAGTAGCTCGATAACAGTCCAGTCGCCTTTAGTTATTTGTTGTTTGATTTTCCCTGTGGCTAAATCAACAAGATATAAATGTCCCCAATTGCTTCGTTGTGAAAACCAAATAGCTTCATTGGTTTTTTCTAAGTATTTCCAACTGATACCAGCAACGCCAGATTCAAAAAATGTTTTTTGTGTTTCTGCCATCACAGTTTTTACTTTACCTGTTTCAGCATCAGCAATCTTTAAAGTCGCCGTTTTATGGTCGCGAGTTGAAGAGATAAACGCAAACGTTTTACTGTCAGCAGCCCAGTCAATATCTAATAATTCACCATTACGACCGGCAACATGGTCAGTAATCGTTGAGCGATGGGCATCGGGCGCCATATCAAGTGGTGTTATCTTTTTGCTTTCAACATCTATAACAACACGGTGAATCGCAAAAATATGTTCGTCACCGGGTAATGGATATTTCCAAACGTCAATGTCAGGGTGTCCTACAGCCGTAGAAACTATACCCATGTCGCCAACTTTGCGGCCATCATGTTTAAAGGTGGTTAACTTTGTTGAATCTGGTGCCCAAGTTACAACCGGTGAATTACGACGAACCCAGCCAGCATTATTGGTAGAATAGCCAAAATCTTTAATACCATCTGTGGTTAATTGGCTTTCTTCATTTGATGCTAAATCGCGAAGCCATAAGTTATGGTCACGAATGAATACAGCACGTTTTCCGTTGGGTGATAAATTTTCATTACGTTTTTTAGTGAATGTGTCTAGCTTACATAAGTAACTTGTTAAATCACATTGGTAGCTTTTTCCTCTTACTGATATTTTGATGTCTGTCGCCGATGAAAAAGTGACTTGATAAAAAGGTAGTTTATCGTGATTCACTTCACTTTCAGTGATTCGAGCAAGCGAGTCCGCTAATTTTGCATGGTTAAAAGCGAGTGATTTTTTATTATTCTTGATATCAACTTTGAAAAATTGATTACCATTTTCAGTATGACTACGATAAACCAATATGCCATTTTCGGACCAAACGGGGCTATCTACCGTGCCGGTGACTAATTTACTCGTATGGCTTGATAACTGCTGCTCAGCTCTTTTATAGTCTTCAGTTGTTAGTTGATTCGCTGATAAAAGTGCAGGTGCGAGTACCGAAATAAGCGCAACACCTTTGGCGAAAACATGAGATTTTCTCATCTACATTGACCCTTTTTTTATTTTTAGTTATTTGTCCGGCGAACTTGGTTAACACACCGAGAATATGACACTAAGCCTAACATTTTCATATGTTCACTAGAATAATTATCGGTAAATTAGCGATTAAATACGGTGAAACATCCGGAGTTAACAGTAAAAAAACATATATTTTAGACTTAGGTCTAATTTATAAATGTGTACTATCGTTTTAAGTTATATAAATAAAACAATAATAAAATGATAAAAATGGCCGAAAAATCGCATCTGCAGTTTTCTGAGGCTAATAACAACATATGGGGATAGTAAAATGTTCAATAAGAAAAAGCTTCTACTAGCAACAGGATTATTAGCGCTCGCGGGATCTGCAAATGCGGCTTATGAAATCAAATTAGATAACAAGGATAGTATTACTTTCGGTGGTTATATAAAAGCTGATGCACGTTATATCAATGGCAATATTGCAGCAACAGATTACTGGTATGGCGGCGGTACTGCTCTAGATGAAAGCATTTCAAACTTTGGTATTGCTGTAAACGAGTCGCGTATTAATACCAAATATAAACATGGTGATTTAACCGGTTTTATTGAAATGGATTTTTATGGAGACGCCGTTAAAGGTGGCGGTAATGAAATCATTTCAAATTCGTCAAATCCACGTATTCGACATGCGTTTATTAAATATAAAAACTTATTAATTGGTGAAACCTGGTCAACATTTGTCAATACTAGTGCATTAGCTGAGGCGGCTGATTTTGGTGGGCCATTAGTGGCTGCGGCATTTATTCGTCAAGGGCAAGTTCGCTATACTATGGGAAATTTTCAAGTAGCCATTGAAAATCCAGAATCTTATGGTGGTGTTAGTGGCAACGATTCAATGCCTGATATTATTGGCCGTTACAACTTTAAAGGTGACTGGGGTAACGTCGCTATTTCTGCTGTTGCCAAGAAGCTTCAAACCCTTGGTGGTAATGAAGAATCAGCTTTGGGTTATGGGATTTCTGGTCGCATAAATACTGTTGGTAAAGATGATTTTCGCTTCCAATTTCATGGCGGTGAAGTTGGCCGTTATGTGGGTGTTACCGCATCAAAAGACTTAATTGGCGAAGAAGTTGAAGAGACAACTTCAGTGAGTGTTGCGTACCGTCATTTTTGGTCTGAAGGTTTACGAAGCACAGCTTTTTACGGTAATACAACAACAGATGTTGCAGATTATGACCGTACCCACTGGGGCGTAAATTTATTCAAAAACGTCACTAAACAATTATCATTTGGTGTTGAAGTGGGCAATTTTGAAATGAAAGATAAAAATGTTGATTCAGACTACTTACAGTTTTCAGCAAAATACGTTTTATAGGCAATAGCCTAAGTAAGAAAACAAAAGGAACTCACACGTTCTTGCGTTAGTTGACCTTATATCTTGAGGTTGTTGGGGAAGCTTTGCTTCCCCTTTTTTATGCCTATAATTTCAAGAGTAACAAGCACAGAAAAGCACAGAAAAATATATATGACATTATGATGATCTAGATCATGTTTGCAGTTATTAAACCGAGCGTCACGTTGATAGTGATCAATAATATAGTCAATTATTATATATAGGTCTATCGAATGTCTCAAATTATCAGCAACAAGGAAGTTACTTTTTCAGCAACAGAACAACTCGTTTCAACTACCGATACTCAAGGTAACATTATATATGCTAATGATGAGTTCTGCCGAGTTGCTGGATATTCTGTTGATGAACTTGTTGGTCAACCTCATAACATTGTTCGTCATCCTGATATGCCTAGCAGCGCATTTGCAGATTTATGGCAAAAGTTAAAGCGTGGCGACTCTTGGAGAGGTATGGTGAAAAATCGTTGTAAAAATGGCGATTATTACTGGGTCGATGCGTATGTTACACCGCTCTATCAAGACGATATAGTTATTGGCTTTCAGTCCGTGCGTTGCTGTCCTAGCGAAGAGCACAAGCAAAAAGCGCAACAGTTATACGATAGAATAAATACAGGTAAGTCAGTTAATGAGTTTTCCACTAATATCAATTTAAAGCGTTTATTAGCTCTGCTTATGATTACGGTTTCTATCATAGTATCTGCTGTGTTCATTTCACCTGCAGCAGCGATTATTCAAATAGTCAGTATGATTTTTCTGCTTATTATCTTTAACAATGAACTTATTTCATTACCGAAAAAAATTAACCAAATTAAAAAAACCTTTGATAGTCCGTCAAGATTAATCTTTGGCGGCAAGGGCTTGTCGGCACTATTTGATTACCCATATTTGTTACAACAAGCAAAAATTAGAACTATTTTAGGAAGAAGCAGAGATTCATGTCGAGCTTTACTAGCATTATCTGAGTATTTAAAAGCACGGTCAAAAGAGTCATTAGATGGTTTGTTTGAAGAAAACTCACAGCTTGCCCAGTTGGCTACCGCTATCACACAAATGAGTGCAACTATAGAAGAAGTAAGCCAAAATACCACGGGTGCATATGACAAAGTGACTTTCATTCAGGAAGAATGTAATCAAACAATGAGTGTTATTGATTCGAGCCAGAAAAAAATTACTAAACTTTCAATAGAAGTTGAAAAGGCTGCATCAACGGCAACACGCTTAGTAAGAGATGCGACAAATATAGCGACTATTATGTCCGAAATACAAGGCATAGCCGATCAAACAAATTTACTCGCGTTAAATGCAGCAATTGAAGCTGCAAGGGCTGGTGAGCAAGGTCGTGGTTTTGCTGTCGTGGCTGACGAAGTTCGTACTTTAGCAGGGCGAACGCAGTCTGCCACTGAGCAAATTCAAACATCGGTCATTGAATTACAAACGACCTTACAGCAATGGAGTGGGGTTATGCTGGCGAGTAAGGAAGACGCTGAATCTTGCGTGGAAGATACCGATAAAGCCAAACAAAGCATGGATAGCATAAAAAACATGATGGATGAAATGGCTGATATAACCGCTCAAATAGCAACAGCCGTTGAAGAGCAAACAGTGGTTGCGAACGAAATTAATCAAAATGTATTATCGATAGACAATATTTCTCAGCACAATACCGAAATAGCTCAACAAGTAAATGATAGCGGAAATAATGTTACCGACAGTGCAATAGAAATTGAGTCATTGAGTTCTACCTTTAGATAGGGCATCGGACTTGTTTAATTCAATCAATAGAAACGCTTAACCTGATTTGTTAAACGTTTCTATTCTTCACTATTGAGTCGTGTTATTTTTTTAACTTAGCAAAAGCATCAGCAAAAGCGTTGCCCATCGCAGCATTGTCATTTGTTTTAGGTTGCGGTTTGCTATTGCGTTGTTGGTTAGACTTGGTATTTTTAGCGCCGTTATTTTGTGGACGAGCTTGAGGTTTATTTGCCTGTCTGTTTTGGTCTGGCTTAGCGGTAGTGGTTTCATCTAAACGCATGGTTAAGCTAATACGTTTTCTTGCAGGGTCAACTTCAACAACTTTTACTTTAACAATATCGCCGGCTTTAACTATTTCACGTGGGTCGCTGACAAATTTGTCGGTTAGCGATGAAATATGAACTAAGCCATCTTGGTGTACGCCTAAATCAACAAAAGCACCGAAGTTGGCCACGTTAGAAATAATACCCTCAAGTATCATGCCTACGGCTAAGTCGTTTATAGTATTCACACCCTCTTTAAATTGCGCTGTTTTAAATTCAGGGCGAGGATCGCGGCCGGGTTTTTCTAATTCACTGACAATATCTTTAAGCGTTAGCTCACCGATACTTTCAGTAACTAGTGCGGGTAAATCAATATTATTAAGTTGTCCGCTATCACCCATTAATGTATCAATACTACTATTAAGTTGCGCGATTATTTTCTCAACCACAGAATATGACTCAGGATGAACACCTGAATTGTCTAAAGGGTTTTTACCACCTGAGATACGTAAAAATCCAGCGGCTTGCTCAAAGGCTTTTGGCCCTAAACGTGCGACTTTCTTTAATTCTTTTCGATCGTTAAAACGGCCATGTTCATCACGATAAGTTACTACGTTGTCTGCCATGGTTTTATTTAAGCCAGATACGCGTGTTAATAACGCCGACGAGGCACTATTTAGGTCAACACCAACATTGTTCACACAGTCTTCAATAACATTGTCGAGGGTTTTACTTAATTGGCTTTGGCTAACATCATGCTGGTATTGACCAACTCCGATAGCTTTCGGGTCTATTTTTACCAGCTCGGCAAGCGGGTCTTGTAAGCGACGAGCAATTGAAACGGCGCCACGTATTGAAACATCTAAATCAGGGAATTCTTTTGCGGCAAATTCTGACGCAGAATAAACCGAAGCTCCTGCTTCACTGACCATCATTTTTTGTGGTTTGTTTTTCTCTAAAGCTTGAATGACTTCTCCAGCAAGCTTGTCACTTTCACGCGAACCAGTGCCATTACCTATGGCGATTAATTCTACTTTATGTTGCTGACACAAATTCACTAAGGTTCGTAATGATTTGTCCCAATGGTTCTGCGGAGCATGCGGGAAAATGGTTGCGTTTTGTAAAAGCTTACCTGTAGCATCAACAATCGCTACTTTACAACCTGTGCGCATGCCGGGATCTAAACCTAAAGTGATTTTGGCTCCAGCAGGAGCCGCCATTAGTAAATCACTTAAGTTAGTGGCAAATACTTTTATCGCCTCGCTTTCTGCCTTGTCACGTAAATTACCTAATAATTCAGTTTCTAAGCCCAAGCTTAATTTTACTTTCCAAGCGGTGCGCACTACTTTCGTTAAAAATGCCGCGCCTGCTTGGCCGGTTAAGCGTAAATTATAATGCTCGCAAATAAGTTGCTCGGCACTTGAATAACTGCTGTCTTCTTGGGTTGGGTCAACATTAATGTTGAGCTGTAGCATGCTTTCATTTCGGCCACGAAACATCGCCAATGCACGGTGAGACGGAACGTTTCTGAGTAATTCAGAATGTTCGAAATAATCACGGTATTTTACACCTTCTTGCTGCTTTCCTTTGGCGACATTACTGGATAAATGTGCCTGCTTTAATAAATGTTTACGTAACTTCTGTAATAAATTCGCATCTTGAGAAAAACGTTCAATCAAAATATATGTAGCGCCATCAAGTACTGACTTTTCATCAGTAAATCCAGCTTCATTATTGATAAACGTTTTTGCTTCGGTTTCAGGTGTTAGTGTCCAATTGTTATATAAACTATTAGCCAAAGGCTCTAAGCCTGCTTCAATAGCAATTTGACCTTTAGTACGACGCTTGGGTTTAAAGGGTAAATATAAGTCTTCCAGGCGAGTCTTATTGTCAGCTTGTGCCAGTTCTTTTTCTAAAGAGGGGGTTAACTTTCCCTGTTGAGTAATACTGGTAATAATAACTTTTCGACGATCTTCAAGGTCACGCAAATAATGTAAACGTTGATCTAGGTGACGCAGGTGATTGTCGTCTAACCCTTGGGTCGCCTCTTTACGGTAACGAGCAATAAAAGGTACGGTTGCGCCGCCATCAAGCAAGCTAATTGCTGAATCTATTTGAGCGGTTTTAACGTTAAGTTCTTTTGCGATGAGTTCAGCAATGGAAACCATTAATTGACGAGCCTTATTTATGAATAAAATATTTTTATGGCGCTATTTTGCCATTGTTTTTTACTCGCTTCAAATTGCTTGTTAATTTTTTGGTGATTAAAATAAAAACAGCATTCAAAGATGAATGCTGTTTATGTTTTTAAGGGGGAGGTACAATAATTAACTTATTGTTATACCTGCTAATTAGTTGTATTTACTTTCGTATTTTGCCGCTTGCTTTTTATTCGGTAAAGAAGCTTTAATAAATTGACGAATATCGTCGTTAGCTGCTTTTAAATCTTCATGGCGAAGATACATCATATGACCACTTCGATAGCCTTTAAATGACAATCTATCCTGCATTTTTCCACTTTGATCTAAGTGCCACATAGTGTATTTAGCATCAAAATAATTTGTTGCGCCATCGTAATAACCTGACTGGACCATTACGTTTAAATATGGGTTTTGTGCCATAGCTAAGCGTAAGTTTTTACCGGTATTGTTATTACTACGATCCCATGGGTGTACGCTACCGAACATGTTGTATTTAATATCGGTTTTGTAGTTTAATTCTTCACGTAAGTAATAGTTTATCGCTGGCGTAAA
>Ga0209395_1007007_pt1 | contig 11971 bp, 12 predicted proteins | sample GOMGulsemesocosm_3_FD_184635 | JGI IMG/M metagenome (GOLD analysis project Ga0209395, IMG submission 184635) | Methane-oxidizing microbial communities from mesocosms in the Gulf of Mexico - GOM9D Gulf of Mexico (SPAdes) (version 2) | ecosystem: Environmental > Aquatic > Marine > Cold seeps... | reverse complement strand
ATCATACGAATATACAAGAATATGAATTGAGACACATCTGACAAATTCATTAAAATTAGAATTTAATAATTCGCAATAAAACCGTATATTTGGACTTTCTTTTTAAAAAATTCACAATAAAAACACACATAATGAACTTTAATCTTACAGAAGAGCATATAATGATTCGTGATGCCGCAAGAGACTTTGCTCAAACTGAATTGTTACCAGGAGTTATCGAAAGGGATAACAAACAAGAATTCCCACAAGAATTGGTTAAGAAAATGGGAGATTTAGGTTTCTTAGGTATTATGGTTGACCCTAAATATGGAGGAAGTGGTATGGATGCTATTTCTTATGTATTAATCATGGAAGAGTTATCTAAAATTGATGCTTCTGCCTCTGTAATGGTATCTGTAAACAATTCATTAGTATGTTATGGATTGGAAGCTTATGCTACTGAAGTTCAAAAAGAAAAATACTTAACAAAATTAGCTACAGGTGAATACTTAGGAGCATTTTGTTTATCTGAACCTGAAGCAGGGTCTGATGCAACTTCACAAAGCACAACAGCTATAGACAAAGGAGATCATTACCTTTTAAACGGAACAAAAAACTGGATTACAAGTGGTGGACGTGCTGATGTATATTTGGTTATCGCACAAACTGATCGTGAAAAAGGACATAGAGGTATTAATGCTTTTATTGTTGAAAAAGGAATGGAAGGATTTCATGTTGGACCAAAAGAAGATAAACTAGGTATTAGAGGTTCTGATACGCATACGTTACAATTTAATGATGTAAAAGTCCCTAAAGAAAATAGAATTGGTGAGGATGGATTTGGATTCAAGTTTGCTATGAAAACTTTAGCTGGTGGTCGTATCGGTATTGCTTCTCAAGCATTAGGTATTGCTTCTGGAGCTTATGAATTAGCTTTAAAATACTCTAAAGAACGTAAAGCTTTTGGAACTGAAATATGTAATCATCAAGCAATTGCATTTAAATTGGCAGATATGGCTACTGAAATTGAAGCTGCACGTATGTTAGTAATGAAAGCTGCTTGGGATAAAGACCAAGGAAACAACTACGATATGAGTAGCGCAATGGCGAAGCTATACGCCTCACAAGTTGCCATGACTCATACCGTTGAAGCTGTACAAATACATGGTGGAAATGGGTTCGTAAAAGAATACCATGTTGAGCGTTTAATGCGTGATGCAAAAATCACTCAGATATATGAAGGAACTTCTGAAATTCAGAAAATAGTAATTTCAAGAGGAATTATTAAAGGATAATATCTTATTACTTATTGATAAAAAAAAGACTGCAATTAAGCGGTCTTTTTTTTATCATCACTTTTATTATTTATTGAAAAATCAAATTCCCAGTATACAACACCTCAACATCAACTACCGGAGGTTGATTTACAGCTATCAAATTACCAGTACTTACTAATCGTCCTTCCAATACATTTTGAGGATTCACAATAATATTATTAGTCCCTCTATGAAATACGCTAACTTCATTAGCGATCAAACTAGCTCCGTAAAAAACTCCATCACCAGCTGCAAAATTCACATTTAAGCTTTCAGTAACCCCACTCATATTGAAAGTTGTTAAATTATTACCTACTACCTTTATGTTTTGTGAGTTTAATTCCAAAATAATTGTTCCGACAGCTATTATAGAAGAATCATAATAATCTTCCGATAAGACATTTATTGATTCATAATTCAATATTCCATCTGAACTAATAGTAAACTGTGTAGAACTAATTATTTCTGTAATATTTGGAGCCGTAACATATACTTTTGTAACATTATAATCGCGTACAAAATTACAGGTATTATTCTCTGTTAAAATCAATTGTTCGCCCATTACAACTATGGACACATCATTTAACAAATTCTCTCCTGTTTCGATGACAACTTTTTGAATAGGCCCTTCTTTTAATATAAGCTCTACATCCCTATTTACTTTTATTTTAGTGAAGTTTTCAACTTCTATTTCTTGTGTAATAATAGCCCCTGTTTTCTGAAAACAATCGTTCGCATTTTCATTATCACATGATAGTAATAAAATTCCTATAAAAATTAATATTATTTTTTTCATAATTGTAAATTATAATCTCATTCCAATACCGAACTCTAATGCTTCAGCAGCAGCTCCATGGGCTTTTAAGGTTGCTGATCCGAAAAAATAATCTCCGAAATATCGTTTAACTCCAATTCGTTCATATATACGTGTCTCAAATTCATAAGGATAATAGACATAGTACCCAAATTGGGTGATTAATGACATTTTATTTATAAATAATTCATGTCCAATAAAAACCCCTACTCTTTTATAATCTGTATCTGGGTCCACTTGATTTTCTGGGTAGGCAATTGAATTATAACGAATCTCTTCTTTTAAGAAATCCGAGAAAAACACATCTGCTCCAATTTGAATCGCACTTACATTACCAATACGTTTATCAGCATAAAAAGACGCTACGTAAAACGGATATTGTTTTGTACCAATAACATCCCCTTGATTTACCCCCCCTCTAAAAGCAATGTTATATCGAATCGACTCTCTTACTCGTAAAGAATCCTTATCTCTTTTAATATACTCTTTTTCAGTTTCACCCCCTAAACTATACATAACCCCAAGGTTTGCAGAGATTGTATTTATACTGGTGTTTGGTGCTTTTATATTCGCATTGGAATAATGTGTTAATGTTACTCCAGTTTGAATTCCGAAACGCGACTTAAACAATCGTTCTTTTTTATAATTCAACATCATGTATGTACTACTCAACAACCTAGAGCCAAACGCCACATTTCTATTATTTGAAACCTGGTCATAAGGATTCGTTACATAAGCAATCCCTTGTCCCATTCTAAACATTACATTCCGTTTCAAAAAATAAAAATTATAATGCGCATACAATGAATAATTTTCTCCTAAATATTCATTTTTAAAATCTTGATATAAAAATGACACTCCAACATCCGGATAGTTAAATCGTTGTTCCCATTTTTGTTTCCCAAAAGTTTTTCTATTCCAACTAACCAACACACCTTCAGGATGACCTGTAATTAAATGTAAAATATTTGAATTATGATTTGCTATAACTCCATACATATAATTTACATCAATGGTAGAAACACGGGGCTCTTTTTCTTCTTGAGCAAAAGAAAGTAAACAAAAACATAATAATAAAAGTGTAACTATATTTCTTTTCATCCCACCTGTGGGTTTAATCCCCTAGGCATTCTTTAAACGGAAAATATTTTTATTATATTCCATACCAAGTATGTTTCAATTAAGGGCATTGATTAATATCAGCGCAAATATAACCAATTAAAACTTTTAATAATTAGCGACGTCAATAAGCAAATAGCTCAATCACAATCATATATAAAACATTGTCTTTTCAAAATCTAGATTTAATAGCTTTTTTATCAATATTTTATGTATTTTCGCGCCCAGATTTAGGAGAACATTTTTATAAAAACTTCGTTCTTCTTTTAGAGTTAAAATATTATTAATTGGATTTATAATCCGAGTTTCACCCTAAATAGTGAAATAAAAAACAAAATAGCTATGAACGCAGCACTTAAAAGAACATTTGATGTTTTAATAGAAATTCCAAAAGGAAGTAGAAACAAATACGAATACGATTTTGATTTAGGAAAAATACGTTTTGACAGAATGTTATTTTCTTCTATGATGTACCCTGCTGATTACGGTTTTATCCCTGAAACTTTAGCATTAGATGGTGACCCATTAGATGTATTAGTATTAGGTAATGAACCAACATTCCCAATGTGTGTTATGGAAGTTAAGCCAATCGGTGTTTTCCATATGGCAGATGAAAAAGGGCCGGATGAAAAAGTTATCTGTGTACCTGTTTCTGATCCTATCTGGAATAACTTAAATGATTTATCAGATTTAAATCCACACTTAGTTAAAGAAATCACTCACTTTTTTCAAGTTTATAAAGATCTTGAAAAGAAGCAAGTTGATATTGGTGGATGGGGAGATGCTCAAGAAGCATATGACATTTTAGACAAGTGTATTGAGCGTTACGAAACTAGCGAGCACAAAACAAACGGAGATTTTACTATCTAGTAATTTCCAATACAATATAAAAAGGCGATATTCATTTGAGTATCGCCTTTTTTTTTATCTCATTGATTTTTAATACTTTTAGAAGAACTAATCTTTTAAAAACTATACTAACATATGGAATCAATGATGATTTACATGCCAATTGCTGCAGCAGTTATTGGTCTACTCTACATGTTTATTAAAAAAGCATGGGTTATGAAACAAGATGCCGGAGATGGTAAAATGAAAGAAATTTCTGATCATATCTACGAAGGTGCTTTAGCTTTCTTAAACGCAGAATACAGACTACTTGCTGTTTTTGTACTGATCGTAAGTGTGCTACTCGCTTTAGTATCCTATCTAGTACCAACCACACATTGGCTAATCGTAATAGCCTTTATTTTAGGAGCCATATTTTCAGCATTAGCTGGTAATATGGGAATGAAAATAGCTACTAAAACTAATGTTCGAACAACACAAGCTGCAAGGACTAGTTTACCTAGTGCCTTAAATGTTTCTTTTGGTGGTGGAACTGTAATGGGATTGGGTGTTGCAGGATTAGCAGTTCTTGGACTAACTACATTTTTTATTTTCTTCTATCATTTTTTTATGGATGCCACATGGACATCTGTTGATGACATGACTATTGTTTTAGAAACACTTGCAGGCTTCTCTTTAGGAGCAGAATCAATCGCTTTATTTGCTCGTGTTGGCGGAGGTATCTATACCAAAGCAGCCGATGTTGGCGCTGATTTAGTAGGTAAAGTTGAAGCTGGAATCCCTGAAGATGACCCTCGAAACCCAGCAACAATTGCTGACAATGTAGGAGATAATGTAGGAGATGTAGCAGGAATGGGAGCTGATTTATTCGGGTCGTATGTTGCTACAGTATTAGCCGCTATGGTTTTAGGAAATTATATTATTAGAGATATGGGCGGAAGTATTTCTGATGGCTTTGGAGGTATTGGACCAATCCTACTACCCATAGCAATCGCTGGAGCTGGTATCATCATTTCATTAATTGGGACAACATTAGTAAAAATAAATAGCAATGAAGCAAAAGAAGCTCAAGTGATGAGCGCATTAAACATAGGTAACTGGGTTTCAATTGCTCTAGTGGCCATATCATGTTTTGTATTTGTAAAATGGATGCTTCCAGAAACGATGCAAATGAGTTTCTTCGGAGAAGGACTGCAAGATATTTCATCAATGCGCGTATTTTACGCCACATTGGTTGGCTTATTTGTTGGTGGGGTTATTTCATCAATTACAGAATATTATACCGGATTGGGTAAAAAACCAATCTTAGAAATTGTACAAAAATCAAGTACAGGAGCAGGTACAAATATTATTGCAGGATTGGCTACTGGGATGATTTCTACATTTCCTTCTGTACTACTATTTGCTGCAGCAATTTGGACTTCATATGCTTTAGCTGGTTTTTATGGTGTTGCTTTAGCCGCATCGGCAATGATGGCTACTACAGCTATGCAATTAGCTATTGACGCCTTTGGACCTATAGCCGATAACGCAGGTGGTATAGCTGAAATGAGTGAACAAGATCCAATTGTAAGAGAACGTACTGATATTTTAGATGCGGTTGGAAACACCACCGCCGCAACTGGTAAAGGTTTTGCAATAGCGTCCGCCGCATTAACATCACTAGCATTGTTTGCAGCTTATGTTACTTTCACTGGAATTGATGGAATTAATATTTTTAAAGCACCTGTTTTAGCAATGTTATTTATTGGAGGAATGGTTCCTGTAGTTTTTTCTGCTTTAGCAATGAATGCAGTTGGTAAAGCCGCTATGGAAATGGTCTATGAAGTTAGAAGACAGTTTAAAGAAATTCCAGGAATCATGGAAGGAACTGGAAAACCAGAATACGACAAATGTGTTGCTATATCCACTAAAGCTTCTCTAAAAGAAATGGTGCTACCAGGGTTATTAACCATCGGATTCCCGTTATTAATAGCTTTTGTTCCACTTTTATTCGGAATGAATAAAATGGCTGTTGCTGAAATGCTTGGTGGCTATATGGCTGGTGTAACTGTTAGTGGTGTCCTTTGGGCTATCTTTCAAAATAATGCTGGTGGAGCATGGGATAATGCTAAAAAGTCTTTTGAAGCTGGAGTAGAAATCAACGGAGAAATGACTTATAAAGGTTCTGACGCCCATAAAGCGGCAGTTACTGGAGATACGGTTGGTGATCCTTTTAAAGACACTTCTGGACCTTCAATGAACATTTTAATTAAATTGACTTGTTTGATTGGATTGGTTATTGCACCAATTTTAGGAGGACATTCTGCTACTACTCATAACAATGTTTCTAATAGTATTCAAAAAGAAATTAAAATAGAGTTTACAGAAAATGGAAGTGATGACTCTTCAGCAACGATAATTACTACAACAACTGAAAATGGAGTTTCTAAAACACAGAAAGAGTCTATTATTGGTGACTCGGAAACAATCAAAAAGAGAATTTCAGAAATTAAAAATGAATAAGACATTCATAATAACAATAAAAAAGCCAACTTAGTAAGTTGGCTTTTTTATTGTTATTCAATTTTGATACTAAAACAATCCATTTATTTCTGCATCTATCTTAGTGATAATACTTCCTAAATCTTCTGGTTTATCGACAAAGTTTAAATCATCAACATCAATGATTAATAACTTTCCTTTGTAATCATGTACCCAAGCTTCATAGCGCTCATTCAGTCTACTTAAATACTCTATACTTATCGTGTTTTCGTAATCTCTACCACGTTTATGAATTTGACCTACTAAATTTGGAATTGAACTTCTTAAGTAAATTAATAAATCTGGTCCTTGAACCAAGGATTCCATTAATTCAAATAAAGATTTATAATTCTCAAAATCTCTATTTGTCATTAATCCCATAGAGTGTAAGTTAGGTGCAAAAATATGAGCATCCTCATAAATGGTTCTATCTTGAATAGTATCCTGACCACTTTCTCTAATTTGTAGTACTTGCCTGAATCTTGAATTCAAAAAATATACTTGCAAATTAAACGACCAACGCTCCATTTTGTTATAAAAATCATCCAAATATGGATTATCCACAACATCTTCAAACTGAGGCTCCCAATTATAATGCTTAGCCAACAACTTAGTTAATGTTGTTTTACCAGCTCCTATATTTCCTGCAATTGCTACGTGCATAAGTTTATTCTTTATTCAAGTTAATTTTAAAAGAATGTAATTCTTTTCCGTCGTAAATATACAAGGTTTCGTTTGTTACAGAAAAATCTTTAATAGATAATTCTGGTAGAACAATTAATTTTGGAATTTCATCTGCTAAAGCTAATGAATACAGGTGAGCATCTTTCTTTAAAATAAAATAATCTTTATAATAAATAAAGGCATCATATCCTTCTAAGGAATAGCTATTCAGCTGATTTCCGTAAATATTATATTGTAACAACCCTGTTTTAGTCAACATCCAACAATAATTATAATTGCTATAAAAACCTACATCTACATCTTGAATTGGTTGACTAGACGCTTCAACGACATCTTGTTTCGGATTGTAAATTTGCAATTGTTGTGTATCAGCATTAAAAATCCATAAGCGTTTATTACTAGCCACAGACACATGAGTAATTGTACTGAAACTATTGGATTGATTAAAATCTATTTTACTAATTTCACCTAGCCTTCTATCCAATTGTACTACTGTATTAAAGCTTTTATAGAACAATGTAGATTCTAACGAATTTAATATATCTACTGAATTAAGCGAACCATATAAATTATTTTGATAAGAGTGATATTCTAATTTTGATTGCTTTGACAATACATCGTTTTTAATGTAAAACAGCTCATCAAACATATTTACCCCTACAAAAGTATCCGCATTTAAAGGAATACTTTTAACTAATTTTATTTCTATTCCTTCTTGCCCTTGCATATGGAAAAATGAACTAATGAATAGTATGTAGAATATATTTTTCATTTGATATCTAAACTTCTATTGAATGTAAAAATAACAAAAGATCAAGAAACAAATAACTTAATCGCATATTAACTTATACCCAAACCCACGCACATTAACAATTTGTATACTCTCGTCTTTTTTTAACTTCTTACGAAGTTTGGTTATAAATACATCCATGCTTCGAGCATTAAAAAAATCATCGTCTCCCCATAATTCTTTCAATACTTTTGACCGATCAAGCACTTCGTTTTTGTTTTGTAGCAAATGATGCAATAAATGCGCTTCACGATGTGTAAGAGTTACTTTTTCTTCGTTTAAATATTGTAAAGTCTGCTTTGGGAAGTCAAAATTATATTTCCCTATATCTGATAAGGGAATAGTTTTTTGAACTTTTGATCGGTTTAATAAATTATTTATTCTAACAATTAGCTCTTCCATGCTAAATGGTTTTTTTAAATAATCATTTCCACCAATACTAAACCCTTCCACTACATCTTTTGTTTGCGATTTTGCTGTTAGAAATATAATCGGGATAGCATCGTTTTCTAAACGAATTTCCTTTGCCAATGTAAACCCGTCTTTTATAGGCATCATCACATCCAACACCAATATATCAATGGTTTCCTTTTGATATATTTTATATGCTTCTTCTCCATTTTCAGCCAAATACACTTTGAAGTTTCTGGTTTCCAAACTTTCTTTTATTATTTGACCTAATGAAGGCTCATCCTCTGCTAACAATATATTTACAGGCTTATTCATTTGGAAGTGTTATTTTAAAAATAGTGTTATTTTTATTCAATTCTAATTGAATAGTTCCATTGTGTTTTTCAATAATTTTTTTGGTATAATACAATCCTATCCCAAACCCTTTTACATCATGTCTATTTCCTTTTGGAACTCTGTAAAATTTCTCAAACAACTTATCTTTATGTGCTTTAGTTAACCCATTCCCGTTATCTGAAATTAGTATATCAAAAGCATTGCTTGATTGTTTCAGTTCAACTAAAATAGAATCGCCTCCATACTTTATGGCATTATCAATAATATTATTGATAGCGTTCTCAAAATGGAACACATCTACATTACCATGAACATCCTCTGAAGTTGATACAAACTTTAGTTTTTTATCAGAAACTGTAACCTGAAATTTATCTATTGTTGTTTTTAATAGATCTGTAATATTTATTTCCTCTTTATTCAACTCCAAATTATCACTATCCAATGTTGCTGTCTCCAATAATTTTTCAACCATAACATTTAATTTTGACAATTGATTAACGGACATCTCTAAATACCTATTCGTTTTTTCACTGTGTTTTGTTTCATCAAAATCTTTAATACTTTCTAATGCAACCGAAATGGTAGCTATCGGGGTTTTAAACTCATGTGTAATATTACTTATCAAATCATTTTTTACTTCCGCTAATTGTTTCTGATGCTTTATTATTTTTAGTAAATAAAACAAACACGCTACCACAACTAGCACTAATAATGTAGAAATAAGGATTCCAATAAAAATTCGTTTAAATATTGTATTAGTTACATTGGTAAAATGCACACTCAATTTACTCCCTTTGGGTAAATAAGGAGATTTTGAATAGGTTTCTAACTCAGCTATTTTAACAATTTCAGCATTTGTATTTTGATCGTCTTCAGAGTTATTTTTAAATAACAATCCATATGCAATAGCTAAGTTTTTACGATTTAACTCCGTAGTTAATAATGTATCTATTGCTTTTAATGAAAGTGTTTCATTAGTCATTGATATAACAACCTTTGATGTTAACATTTCAAAATCAACTTTTGAAAGAGAATCATTTACTTTAAGCCATTTTACACTTTTTTGAATTGAATCCGAGTCAATTATTTTATGCTTAACATGAAAATCTTCTAACTCAGAATCAACTGTAACCCCCTGATAAACCCTTACTCCACTAATAGTATCCTTGTTTAGTTTTTTAAATTCTTTGAAATCTTTATCAGAGAAACCTACTTCAGTAAGTATACTATCAAATTTTCCGTTTTTAATAAAAAATTCTTCTTTAGAATCGGCTTCAATTGCAAAACCAATAGTGTTTTTCTCAGCCAAATTAGCATAATATGCATCTACTGCATATCCATACTCACCTGTACATCATTAATTAATTGCTGCTTACTGACCAAATAATTTTTATAATTCCAATAGGATTGAATACCTATTGTAGCAACTATCACCATAATAATTACATATAAAATCCATTTATATTTTGAATCATTCATAGTTCAAAAGTAATTGATAATTACTTAACAAATGGTCACTTAACAGTCGTTAACACTCATTAACTATTATAACAGTTATTCCTTTGCAACTTTGCCATGAAACTAACACATCCTATATGAGAAACACAATTACATTATTATTACTTTTTTGCTCCACTTTATTTTTTTCTCAAAATAATAACAAGGAGAATGAACAAGTTTTCGAAAACTTAAAACTAGAAATAACAATTGATTCTTATGATGATGTTAAGCACATCAACTTAAGCGATATCAAACACGTCTTTAAACAATCTAAAACAAATCAACCAATAGAGTTTAAAGTTCACTGTAATAACATTACTAACATAAACGCCAAGGTAATAACTGATTTATCTTTTAAAGTTAACGGCAACTCAAATGAAATAGATTCATTTATGAAGAAAATAAAAACAATTAAAAAAAGCATAAAAAAATACTATAACAATCAAAAATCGAACAAATGAAAAACACAATTACACTAATAACAGCAGTACTATTTACCTGTACATTATTCGCACAAAACTTTCAAGGAAAAGCAACTTATAAATCTAAGAGAAAACTAGATATAAAATTAGACAGTACTCAAGTAGATTCTGGGATGCATGAGAAAATGATGGAAATGCTAAAAAAGCAGTTTGAAAAAACGTACACTTTAGCATTCAACAAAGAAGAATCTATTTATAAGGAAGAAGAAAAATTAGGGGCACCACAACGTCCTTCCGGTATGGAAGTAGTTATGATTAACTCTGGAGGTTCAGACATTCTGTACAAAAACACCAAAGAAAATAGATACACTAATCAAAATGATGTATTTGGAAAGATCTTTTTAATTAAAGATTCTTTAGAAAAACCAGCTTGGAAACTAGAGGGAGAAACTAGAAACATTGGGGAGTACACCTGCTACAAAGCTACATTAAAACGTGAAATTGAAGTAATTGAAAGTGGCATTAGCTTTAATGGAGATAAAGACTTAAACGAAACAAAAAAGACAGCTCCAAAAATGAAAGAAATTACAATTACAGCTTGGTACACACCAAAAATACCCGTGAATAACGGACCAGGAAATTATCATGGTTTACCAGGATTAATACTTGAAGTTAATGATGGTGCTGAAACAATAATCTGCAGCAAAATTGTACTGAATCCTAAAAACAATGTTGTTTTAAAAGAACCTAGTAAAGGAAAAATTGTTTCTCAAGAAAAATTTGAAACCATTATGGAAAAGAAAATGAGAGAAATGCAAGATCGTTATAGAGGTAATTCTAGAGATGGTGAGAATATTGAAATCCGAATCGGCGGATAATTCATTTAACATAATTTTAACTTTTATCTGTACCCCTAGTAAACACAAATGCTGAAACCTAAATTGACACCCAATTAAACAAAAATTGATACAATAAAAAATAAACCCACTGGTGGGATTAAACCTTTGATCAAAAAGATGTTCTAACACTGTAACATAAAACGAAATGAATCGTCTTATGAAGTACATCAAAAACTAAACCCCTTTTTGGGGTTAAAAAACCGATCAAAAATGAAACTTATTGTAACCACTTTTTTAGCTTTATTTTCAGCAACATTATTTGCTCAAGATTTTCAAGGACAAGCAACTTACCAATCAAAAACATCTGTTGATGTAGATAAATGGGGAGG
>Ga0209395_1007000_pt1 | contig 11975 bp, 9 predicted proteins | sample GOMGulsemesocosm_3_FD_184635 | JGI IMG/M metagenome (GOLD analysis project Ga0209395, IMG submission 184635) | Methane-oxidizing microbial communities from mesocosms in the Gulf of Mexico - GOM9D Gulf of Mexico (SPAdes) (version 2) | ecosystem: Environmental > Aquatic > Marine > Cold seeps... | reverse complement strand
GTTTCACGTTTTCTAATTAAATGTGATTTTCCATTATTGATTAAAACTTCGGCAGGGCGATAACGACTGTTATAATTACTGGACATGGAATAGCAGTATGCTCCAGCGTTGTCAAAGCACAATACATCTTCTTCTCGAATTTCCTGAATACGACGGTTTGTTGCAAAGGTATCGGTTTCACAAATATAACCCACAACAGAATAATAACGTTCTTTTCCTTCAGGGTTGGAAATATTATTTATATGATGATAGGCGTCATACATCATTGGGCGAATTAAATGATTGAAGCCAGTATCGATTCCTGCAAAAATGGTGGAAGTGGTTTGTTTCACAACATTTACATGCGCTAAAAACTTACCAGATTCACTGACTAGAAATTTTCCAGGCTCGAACATCAAAGCAATGTCTTTACCATAATCTTCACAAAATTGATTAAAACGTTCTCCCAATTTAATTCCTAATTCTTCTATATCTGTCCCAACATCACCTGGTTTATAAGCCACTTTAAATCCGCTACCAAAATCTATAAAATCTAAATTTTTAAACTGTGCAGCTGTATTGAATAGGATTTCAGTTGCTAATAAAAAGACTTCAATATCCAGTATGTCAGAACCTGTATGCATATGAACACCGTTTATGTGCATGCCAGTGTTTTCTGCAATACGCATAATATGAGGTACTTGATGAACAGAAATTCCAAATTTAGAATCTATATGTCCTACAGAAATCTTGCTGTGGCCACCCGCCATTATGTGTGGATTGATACGAACACAAACAGGTATGTTTGGATGCGCATTTCCAAATTGCTCAAGAATGGAGAGATTATCTATGTTAATTTGTACACCTAAAGCAGCAATTTCTTCAATCTCAGAAAGAGAAACACCATTAGGAGTGTATATGATATCTTTAGGAGCAAAGCCAGCTTTTAGACCGAGCGTCACTTCTTGGAATGAAACACAATCTATTCCAGAATTCAGCGAACGGAATAGCTTTAATATACTAATATTAGACAATGCTTTTACAGCATAATTAATGCGTATATTTTTAACAGTAGAAAAAGCATTGGTGATTTTTTTATATTGACCAGTAATTTTTTCTGCGTCATATACATATAATGGGCTTTTGTATTCAGCCACTAAATCTAATAATAGTTGGTTGTTCATCATCATAATTTTATAATGCGAAAATAAAGAGAAAAGGAGGGAAGAAAAAATATTTTATAAAAAAACAACAATATTTAACAGAGTGTTAAATATTGTTGTTTTTAGGTGGTTTAATTGTACTTTTCAGCAGTCAACTCAGCGATCTTCACCACTACGTCGGTTGCTTTTACAATAGATTCAGCAGCTACATATTCGTAACGACCGTGGAAATTATGACCACCAGCAAAAATGTTAGGACAAGGTAATCCCTTGTAAGACAGTTGAGAACCATCAGTTCCTCCTCTAATTGCTTTGATTAATGGTTTTATGTTCAATTGCTTCATAGCTTCTTCTGCTATATCTACAATATGCATTACAGGCTCTACTTTTTCGCGCATGTTAAAGTATTGATCTTTGATCTCAACTTCTACAGTGCCAGCTCCATAGGTTTTGTTAAATTTAGCCACCAATTCTTCCATTTGCGCTTTACGTTCTTGGAATAATTCCATGTCATGATCACGAATAATGTATTCTAATTCAGTGATTTCTACTTCACCTTTCATACTGTGTAAGTGAAAGAATCCTTCATAACCTTCGGTAGATTCAGGAACTTCTTTTGCAGGCATTGCTCCAATAAATACAGCAGCAATTGTTTGCGAATTGATCATCTTACCTTTCGCATATCCAGGGTGAACAATTTTACCATTAATGGTTACTTTTGCTCCGGCAGCGTTAAAGTTTTCGTATTCCAATTCACCTACTTGACTACCATCCATGGTGTAAGCCCATTCGGCACCAAATTTTTCAACATCAAACATGTGAGCACCTTTACCAACTTCTTCGTCAGGGGTAAAGCCTATTTTAATTTCTCCATGTTTAATTTGTGGATTCTTGATTAAATGCTCCATTGCACTTACGATTTCCGTAATTCCTGCTTTGTCATCTGCGCCCAATAATGTTGTACCATCTGTGGTGATCAGAGTTTGACCTACGTATAATAATAAATCGTCAAAATAACTAGGAGACAAAACGATGTTTTGTTCCTTGTTTAGAATAATGTCTTTTCCATCGTAATTCTCATGAAATTGAGGTTTTACGTTGGTACCAGTAAAATCTGGACTTGTGTCTATGTGTGCAATAAAACCAATAGTAGGTACTTTATGGTCCACGTTAGAAGGCAATGTAGCCATTACGTAGCAGTGCTCATCAATAGAAACATCTTGCATTCCGATTTCGTTTAACTCTTCCACAAGCAATTTACCTAAGTTCCATTGTTTTTCGGTACTTGGAAATGCTGGATTATTTGGATCTGATTGTGTATCGATAGTAATGTATTTTACAAATCGATCTATGATATGTTGCATACTAATTTATTTTTTTTCAAAAGTACATATTCGCTACTGATATTCATCACTAGTTAGTGATATTTATTTTATTTTTAACGTATTAAAAAGTTGTAAGCTACTACATATTCTCTCGGCAGCGTTTTTATCTCCATATACTTGAGTTTGAGCCTTTAAATAGGTCGTTTTACTAAAGTTTAAATAGATATTAAGTTCTTGGTAAGTACGTTGGTTTTTCATTCCTTTAACTAGCCTGTAATAGGCAGGGCTTCCATTCCATTTAAAATAATTTTCGTCTACTAAAGTAAGATTGTCTGCTGTTGTTTTGGCTTGGAGTGAATTTTTGAAAGTAGATGTAAATTCTAATGCTTCAGTGTACATGGCTGCTTCAAAAATAAAGGTTTTTGAAAGAGATTTTGTGGTGTCTGCAGTCATGATGGAAGACTGAAAAGTGTCGTTGTAATAATTTGTTTTCCAGTCACTTGAAGTTTTAAAACTGAATTCCCCCTTGAAATCTATGCTTGTTTTGTCTAAAGTAATAGTTTTGGGACTTTTACAGGAGAGTAAGTGTTCTACTGGTGAAGGGGTATAACACGAAACCAATAGTACAGTCAATAGAATGATGGAGAGGTAACTATTTTTCATGTTATTGAATTTCTAAAAGGGCTACTTTTTCATTTCCTGCCATCCATGCCTTGTTTTTATTTATCATTCGGAAACTATAAAAACCTTCATTGCTGACTTTCTTCCAGTGTACGCCTTTATCGTTGGAATAGTAAATACCTTCGGTAGATGTAGCTAATAATTCCTTTCCTTGGGTGTTGGGAATATATTGGACACAGCTCGTATAGCTTGGTTGTTCTTGTGTTATTACTTGCCATGTTTTACCACCATCATTTGTGATGGCTTTGCTAGCAGCTATGTGCCCTTTTTTTGTGTAATCTCCTCCCATTATGATACCTTGCTTTTCGTTGTAGAAAGCACTTGTATAGATTCCGGTGGTGGATTTTCCTTGCGTTATTGGACTGTTGATCACAGTCCAAGTGAGTCCTTTGTCACTGGTGTAAAAAACACGCGCTGCTGTTCCTCCGGTGACGATCCATGCGTTATCTCCTACAATACTTATGTTGGTATTACTTGCAGCAAAAGCAGCTTCTCCAGGATGAATTTTTGGAAGTAAGGCACAGTCTATCTTTCCCCAAGTATTTCCTCCGTCTCTTGTGATTAAAATTGAAAGACAGTCTTCCGTAGGGTCGCCCATAGCGATTCCGTTTAAATCATCGAAAAACGACATGCTATCATAAAATACTTTTTCGTGTTCTTCTTTATACACTATTTCAAAGGCATCTCCTTTTAATTGGTAAAGCAAAGCTGGGTTTCCAACACTTAATGCATAAAATGCTTTTTGAGTGCTTGAAATTGCTCTAAAATGAGGTGTGATACTGTCTGTTTTTATAGCTGTTGTATGCCATGTTTTTCCATTATCTGAAGTACTTGTAACGTCACCTTTAGAGCCTGCATACATCATAGTACTGTCGTTTAAGATAGTGAGGGCTCGAATGCTTGTTCCGGGTTTGCTGAAGTTTTGAAGGTTTACCTTAATAGAGGGACGTGACTCATACTGTTTTTCGCAAGAGATAAAAAAACAACAGAATAATAAAATGAGGGTGATTTTTTGCATTAGTGAGAAGTTTTTTCATGAAAAAGCTCGAATATCAAGTTAGATATTCGAGCTTTTTTAGGTGTTTTGTTATTGTTGTGGTAATGATTTTTCGATGAACATATTCATCCCTAAGAGAGAGTTTTCCTTACTGTCACTCACGGTAATTTGTTTCATAAAACTATCAGATGGTTTTGAAAAGGAAACTTTACCGCTGGAAGTAATAAGCTCAATAGCTTTGGCCAACATTGGCTCTGTAATATCTCCTAGAATCCCTAAGTTCCCATAGCTTTCTGAAAGAGGAACGCTAGGGTCAAAACCGTTTTTATTGTTCTCTCCGAGTTTGTTAACCATTTCCAATACGATAGGTTGCATGGCGAATTTATGATTTGGATTCGCGTCTTCTCTACTGTAATTTGGAGCGTCATACACTGTTACAGATCCAACGTACTTTCCATACGTGGTTTCTCCAATCATTTTCACGTCTATATAAGGGAGTAGTCCATTTATGATTAGTTCACTTGCAGAAGCAGATCTACTGGATGTTAATAGGTATATAGTGGATAAATTTAAACTGTTGATGGCAGTGTTATCTTCCATTTTGTCAACAAAATTATTCAATATATATTCTGGGTGATTATTTTCAAAGTATTCCATCCATTTGGAATTCCATTGCTCTTGCGCAAATAATTCACCTGTAAATTGTCCTGTGATCATACTTGCTAGATAGGTAGCTGTCCTAACGGATCCACCACCATTGTACCTTAAATCTAAAACTAATTCGTCTATTCCTTCCGTTTTAAAAACGCTAAAGGCATTATTTAATTCTTGGTCGTAGTTACTTGTAAAGCCATTGTAGGATAAATAACCAATTTTTTTACCTCCAATTTCATGGATCCTTTGTGTATGTATAGGATTTTCTGCTACCAATGTTTTTGTCAAGGCGATGGAAGTTCCATTTAATACGGGATTACCATTGTTGTAATCAGCGAAATTAAGTGTTAAGTCCAAGTTGTCTCCAAATAATAAGCTACCGTAATTAGTGTCCGTAAGGATGATGTCATTAACCCCTGTAAAAATGTCTCCTCTTTGGATGTTATTAGTAGCTGCATCAGATCCAGGAACGACATAGCGTACATAACCGAAAATATTTTTTGAATCTCCAATTCTAACCAATCCTAATTCAATACCTGTGGTTTCATTAATTCCTTGAAAAGCGTTTTCTTGAGCGATGTAATCTTCTATAAACCATGAAAATCGATCGGTAACTCCTGCCGTTTTTTCATGACCACGTTCAAAAAGTAAGGTCTCGAAAAGTTGACTAGGATCCGAATAATCATCTAAAAAAGCGTTCAAATCAGCTTGGTTGTTAAATCTATTGTCTTGTAAAGCACTTATTTCAGGTTGCCATAGATAATATAAATTAAGCCCTTTCCAAACAAAATTTTGAACTTCTAGATTTTGAGGAACATCATTATTTACATCATTATCGCAACTGTTAAGTACCGTAGATAAAAGGACGGTTAGTAGTATTAGGGAAATTATTCTTTTGATTTTCATAAGGAAAACGTCTTAATTCGTTAATTTTGTTCTGGTAAAAATAAGTTTTTTTTAATTACCTGTGTTACAAAAACGAAATAGACTCGTCATAATTGTAACAAAGCATAAATATTTAGCTTTTAATCAAACTTTAAAATGAATCAATCGGAGTTTTTACATCAAGTAATGCCTTTTAAAGATAAAGTCTTTCGACTTGCAAAACGTCTTCTGGTTAGTACCGAAGAAGCTGAAGATGCAACGCAAGAATTGTTTTTTAAGTTATGGAAAAACAAGGGCAAACTTACAAAGTATAAAAGTGTGGAGGCTTTTGCCATGACCATGACTAAGAATTACTGTTTTGATCGATTAAAATCGAAACAAGCATCTAATTTAACGTTGATCCATAGTAATTATAAAGAGAATGGTACTTCTCTACAAAAAAAAATAGAGTTAAAAGATAGTGTAAGTTTAGTACACAGATTAATAGACGAGTTGCCAGAGCAACAAAAACTGATAATACAATTGAGAGATGTAGAGGAATATGAATTTGATGAAATTGCTAAGATGCTTACAATGAAACCTACCGCAGTGAGAGTTTCGCTGTCTAGAGCTAGAAAAACAATAAAAGAACAATTAATAAAACAGCACAATTATGGAATTAGTTAACATAGAAAAGTTGTTGGAGAAATATTTAAGTGCAGAGACGACATTGTCTGAGGAAAAAGTGTTAAAAACATATTTTACAGGCAATAATGTAGCAGCACATTTAGTAGAATACCAAGCCCTATTCGCTTTTTTTGCAACCGAGAAAAACGAACGTTATACAAAAACCATCCATTTAAACAGGAACAACCAGAAATGGAAATGGTTATCAGTAGCAGCGTCTATCGTCTTAATGGTAGGAGTGTATAGTGGTTATCAACAGAATGAACAGCGCAAGGTGAATGAGAAATTGTATGCCGAAACGCAAGTAGCATTAAAAATGCTCGCATCAAATTTAAATAAAGGCACCGTTGCAATCGGTCATTTACAAAAATTTGAAAACACAAAAAATAAAATATTTAACAAATCAAAATAGAAAAGTGATGAAAAAAGTATTATTTATATTAGCAATAACCCTGGTGTCATATACAAATTATGCACAAACCTCCATTTTTGATAAATTTGAGGATATGGAAGAAGTAACTAGCGTAGTGGTGAGTAAAAGCGCCTTTAGAATGTTAGGGAAATTTAGTGGAGATAGCGAAGAAGTACAAATGTTAGCGAATTTAGAGTCGTTAAAAGTATTTACGGCAGAAGACCCTTCTATCATAAAAAGAATGACGTCTACTATTAATTCGTATTTGAAAAATTCAAAATTAACAGAGTTAATGAGAGTGAAGGATAAAGGATCTAACATTAAAATCTACGTGAGAGAAGGTAAAGATGAGGATCATGTAAAAGAATTGTTGATGTTTGTTAATGGGATTTCAAATGTTACAAAGAACGAGAACATTAACATTAACGGAATGAAACCAGAAGCCGTGATTTTGTCTTTAACTGGAGATATCGATTTGAACAAAATCTCAAGTCTTATTGAACCACATATTTCTGGTTCTGGGGAACAATTAAAAAAGAAACACTAAGATGATAAAAAAATCCAAGATATATGGTTTGCTATTGATGACAGTGCTTAGCTTACTATCTTGTAATAACGAACTGTCCTTGCAACGTTTTTTTATAGACAGTAAGGAAAATGATTACTATTTAGCCTTGGATATACCAAGTAGTATCTTGGAATTAAAAGATGCGGACGCTAGTCAAGAAATTAAGGATATTGCCAAAACTATACGTAAAATTAACTTTTTGGGTTATCAATTAACAGAAGAGAGTAAAGTTAATTTTAATGCGGAAAAAACGAAAGTGAGAGGTATTTTAAAACAATCCAATTACCATGAATTAATGAGAGTTAATAGTGGGAAAACGGAGTTAATGGTTAAGTTTTTAGGAGAAGAAGATGCCATTGATGAAGTAATTGTTTATGGTGCTGATGGAGAAAAAGGTTTTTTAGTGATGCGTATTTTAGGAAAAGATATGAATCCGGCATCGATTTTCAAGTTAATGCAAAACGTTAATATTGATGATGATAATGCAAGCCTAGCGCAATTAAAAGGGATTTTAAGTTCCGTACAATAAATTCAGATAATTAGCTATATAAAAGCCATATGCCGTAGCGGTATATGGCTTTTTAACGTCCAATTAACGCCTAATAACTAGAAAAAATCTATTTTTGGAGAAAATAGAATATTTCAAATGATAAAAAAAATAAGCATTTTAATTCTCCTGTTCAGTACATTGTTTAGTTATGGGCAAGACCTTAAAGGGTATAGAGCGACCAAGGAAACGGTTACAGATTTAGAACACACTAAGCTAAAAGTTAGTTTTAATTTTGAAAACAGCACCATGAATGGTGAGGCTTGGATTACGGCTTCTCCTCGTTTCTACTCAACGGATAAAATTATTTTAGATGCAAAATCTTTTTTGATACATGAAGTTAAAGTTAATAATAACATAGCTTCGTATAGTAGTGTTGATAATAAGTTAATTATAGGTCTTGGAAAATTATTTAATAAAGGGGAGTCGTACGAGGTTTACGTAAAATATACTGCGCAACCAGAAAAAGTGAGGCAGCAAGGAAGTATTGCAATTAAAGATGCCAAAGGACTGTATTTTATAGATCCAAAAGAAGAAGATCCCGAAAAGCCAACGCAGATTTGGACGCAAGGTGAAACAGAGTCAAGTAGTTGTTGGTTTCCTACTATCGACGCTCCAAATCAGAAAACAAGTCAGGAAATATACATGACCGTACCTTCTAAATTTATGACCTTGTCTAACGGTACATTGCTCAATAAAAAAGAAAACGGAAATGGAACTCGTACGGATTACTGGAAAATGGATCAAAAACATGCACCGTACTTATTTTTTATGGGGGTTGGTGAATTCTCTGAGATAAAAGAATTGTGGCAAGGAATGGAAGTGAATTATTATGTAGAAAAAGAATATGAATCCGTAGCGAAAGATATTTTTGGGAAAACGCCACAAATGCTAGATTTCTTTTCTAAAATTACCGGCATTGCCTATCCATGGGATAAATATAGCCAGATTGTGATGCGTGACTATGTGAGTGGGGCCATGGAGAATACGACAGCAGTGATTCATGCTGAAGACGCGCAACAAACAAAAGGGCAGTTAGTAGACAAAAACGAATGGGAAAACACCATTGCTCATGAGTTGTTTCACCATTGGTTTGGTGATTTGGTGACTGCGGAAAGCTGGTCTAATTTGACCGTTAATGAATCTTTTGCTACTTACGGAGAATATTTATGGTTAGAACATGCCTATGGAAAGGAAACCGCTGATGAACACTTATACGAAATCATGAAAATCTATTTCTCTAGTGAAAAAGAGAACTTGGACTTGGTTCGATTTAACTATCCTCATCGAGAGAGAATGTTTGATCCAGTTAGTTACCACAAAGGAAGTGTTATCTTACATATGTTGCGTCGTTATGTTGGAGATACAGCGTTTTTTGCGAGTTTAAATACATACCTTACAGATAACAAATACGGTACTGCAGAAGCACATCAATTGCGTTTGGCTTTTGAAAAAGTGACAGGGAAAGATTTGAATTGGTTTTTTAATCAATGGTACTTTGGAAATGGACATATAAAATTAAAGGTTAATTATGATTATAATACCCTTAATAAAACGGTGACAGTGACACTAAAACAGTCAGGAAAGGTGTTTCAATTTCCACTCACGATTGATATCTATTCTAAAAATACTAAAGAACGTAACGATGTTTGGATAAGTGAAAAAGAACATTCATTTACCTATGCTTATACAGAGTTACCTAAATTAATCCAGGTGGGGGCACGGCACGATTTACTAACAGAAATTACTGTAAAGAAAACCTTAGATAATTATTTGTTTCAATATAACAATGCAAATAACTTTGTCGATAAATTAGAAGCCATTGAGTTCTTGTCGAAACAACAAGATCAGAAAGTGGTATTTAACACCATGGTTCAGGCATTGAATGATTCCAATCCGACTATTCAGGTAAAAGCATTGAATGAAATTGATTTATTTAATAAATACAACAAAAAATCAGCTATTAAAAAAATCGAATTCCTGGCTACGAAGTCAGAAAATACGTTAGTGAAAGCGGCTGCAATACAAGTGTTAGGTAAATTGTTAAACCCAATATATACTCCCGTATTTAAACGGGGGGTGGATGCCGTTTCGTTTGCCGTAGTTGGTAAATCTTTAGTGGCACTTTATCGTATAGATAAAGAGGCTGCCTTATTGAAAGTTAATAGCTTAACCAGGAAACAACAATCGGAATTAGCAGCTCCATTGACCAATATGTACATAATGGCGCAAGATAAAAGTAAGTTGTCTTTTATTGCCAAACATGTACTTGAAGGCATGTTTTTAAATCAGGACCCAGAAATTCAAGCGAAATATGGTGAAGCTTTTATGTGGATTGCAGAAAGTGATAATGCGGAAGCGATTCAGATTGTAGTGGATAAATTTGTAGAATTAGGGCATACGTATAAACAGTATAATTTTGATAAATTAGCGGTAAACATGCTGAATAGAATGATTCAAATACAACAAAAAAGTACACATGCCAATAAAGAGATCTTTATCAAAAAGATCAAAGTGGCCTTGTCAAAATTATTATAAATTAATATGAAATATACTTAAAAGAGCTTCCTAAAGGAGGCTCTTTTTTTTGAAATACAATAGCTAGTAATCTACATAGACCCAGCCTACAGTTTGAATGGTATTGTCGTGTGTATAAGCAATGATATAATAATAGACACCTTTTTGAACGCGTTCATTATTTGTGACGTTCCCAAAACCATTCCAATTATTAATGGCGTTTATTTGTTTATAAACCAACATTCCATTTCTTGTGAATATCTGAAGACTATTTTTGGGGAACTGTGATAATTCTTCTAGTTTCAAAAAATCATTTACTCCATCGCTATTCGGGGTGATGTAATTATTTCTTCTTCTATTTGGCTCCGCTAATATTGTTATTTTTTGTATTTGACTACTAATATTTCCGTTTTTGTCGGTATAATTCCAATTGACTATAAAGGTTCCATGGGTCATGAATTTACTAGGGTCTGTTGTCGTTGCTTTAACTTCATTGTCACAATTGTCTGTTGCAGTTGGTATAGGAGTTTCTGCATTGATAGCAATAATAACGGTGTCTAGAAATATTTCGTCTGGAACAGGTGGTATGTTATCTTCAATAATTACATGTTGACTTTGCATACTCGTATTTCCATGTCCATCATTAAAAGACCAAAGAATAGTCGTTGTTCCTTGAGTGTTAATTGGTAAGGTCAAATTATGTGTTGCCGTTATAGTTCCTGCGCAATTGTCCGTAGCTGTAGGCGGACTTAACGTGGTGATCTCACATTGCGCTAAGATATCTGGGGGTATGGTTTGATCAGGTATAGGAGCAATAGTATCTTCAATAATTACATGTTGACTTTGCGTACTAGTATTTCCATGTCCATCATCAAAAGACCAAATAACAGTGGCAGTTCCATGAGTGTTAATTGGTAAGGTCAAATTATGTGTTGCCGTTATAGTTCCTGCGCAATTGTCCTTAGCTGTAGGCGGACTTAACGTGGTGATTTCACATTGTGCCAAGATATCTGGAAGTACGGTTTGATCAGGTACAGGAGCAATAGTATCTTCAATAATTACATGTTGACTTTGCGTACTAGTATTTCCATGTCCGTCATCAAAAGTCCAAAGAATAGTTGTGGTGTCTTGAGTGTTAATTGGTAAGGTCAAATTATGCGTTGCCGTTATAGTTCCTGCGCAATTGTCCGTTGCTGTAGGCGGACTTAATGTTGTGATTTTACATTGTTCTAAGATATCTGGAAGTACGGTTTGATCAGGTACAGGAGCAATAGTATCTTCAATTATTACATGTTGACTTTGCGTACTAGTATTTCCATGTCCATCATCAAAAGTCCAAATAATGGTAGTTGTTCCTGGAGTGTTAATAGGTAAGGTCAAATGATGTGTTGCCGTTATAGTTCCTTCACAATTGTCCGTAGCTGTAGGCGGACTTAACGTGGCGATTTCACATTGCGCTAAGATAGCTGGAAGTACGATTTGATCAGGTACAGGAGCAATAGTATCTTCAATTATTACATATTGAGGTTGCGTACTCGTATTTCCATGTCCATCATCAAAAGTCCAAATAATAGTAGTTGT
>Ga0209395_1006994_pt1 | contig 11984 bp, 10 predicted proteins | sample GOMGulsemesocosm_3_FD_184635 | JGI IMG/M metagenome (GOLD analysis project Ga0209395, IMG submission 184635) | Methane-oxidizing microbial communities from mesocosms in the Gulf of Mexico - GOM9D Gulf of Mexico (SPAdes) (version 2) | ecosystem: Environmental > Aquatic > Marine > Cold seeps... | reverse complement strand
TCAATAAGTAAGAAGCAGGTGGAGTTTTTGTTTCGAAAGTAAACGAGCGATCGTTATATACAGTAATTACTACTGGAACTGGCGCGTTTTTTTCTAAAGAATCTGTTTTCGCGTTGAACGCTTTACAGAATTCCATGATGTTAACACCATGTTGACCTAATGCAGGACCAACTGGTGGTGACGGGTTAGCTGCACCAGCAGCTACTTGTAGCTTGATTAGAGCTTGGACTTTTTTAGCCATTTTAAAATACCTTGTGTTTGGGTAATTAACGCGATTCTCTTTACAGCCAGGTTGGAGTAAACCAACTCAAGGTAAGATTTCGCTTCCCTGTTTACAAAATTCGCTTTAAAAACAGTTGTTTTCACAACATAATAAAGCGCATTTAGTGCGCGCTAAAAATAAGCGGCAGCGGATTATATATTAACCACCTATCTTATTTCAAGCGCTTTTATTATTACCTGAAAAATAGTTGCGTGATAAAATAACGTCACACGTTCTTTTTTCCTGTAAAATCAGCGTTTTTCCGCTACTTTATTCGTAGTGAATATCGTTGCTTCTATACGACGATTTTGTTCGTGCGCTGCCTCGGTGTTATCTGTATTGAGTAACTCGCTTTCACCATAGCCGATCGAATTTAGACGACTTGTATCAACGCCAAAGTCATTTATTAAAACATCTACCACAGCCTGAGCACGCTTTGCAGATAACGTCTGATTATATGCAGCACTTCCTTTTGCTGAACTATGCCCTTTAATTGTTAAACTAAGTTCGGGGTAAGCATCCATAAACTTAGCAACTTTAACTATAAGTGGTTTATATTTTTCTTTAACTACGGCTTTATCGTTATCAAAATTAATAAGTAATTCCACTGTATCTTGCTCTTGAGTAAAAACAGTACAACCTAGTTCATTTACTTTGTCCGTTGCTGGAGTATTAGCGCAATTATCTTTATTATCGAACACACCATCGTTATCACTATCTAAGTCAGCGGTAGGAGCCACAACAGCAACAGGCACCACAATCGCGGCGCCTTTAATTGCTTTAGTACGCTTTATTTCAGCTTTTTGTGTACCAAAGAAATAGATAAAACCGAACTTAGCTGAAAGATCAGTGTAATTATCTTCAAATTGATAATGGCCCTTCCCTTCAAAATAAAGCGCCATATTTTTGCTTAAGTAATGACGGTAGCCAGCACCTAGCGCTGCAGAAACATTTGATTCTTCAACATCTAATACATCGGCACCACCAACAACATAAAAGCTTTCTTTTAATGGGAAATATAATAAATCTAGTGCGATACTTTTTCCTGATGATAAATTAGCGTTATGATTTGCAGCAACTGGATTAAAGTGGGTATAAGATAACCTAGTTTCAAATAATTCAGAAAGGCGGTAACCCCCTTCAACACCTAGACCTGAAGCGTGGTCAATTGATGAGTTGGCATCAGCATTAAATAAACGGTCCTCATCTGTTTTTAAGTACATGGCATGAGCACCAAGATAGACTTTGCCCACTAAACTTTCAGCACTTGGTTGCTCAGCAGCAGATAACGATAAAGAAAAAATTGATAAACCAATTAATTGGCCTATTTTTGAAACTGATAAGTAGCGCATTACATATTATCCCTATAAATGTAGTCGAATGATTGGTGATTTTTACGGCGCATATTTTAATCGCTTTTTACTTATGTTGCAGCATTTAGTTATCAAAGCGTAAAAGTATCTTTCAAATTGTTATTAAAACCAAGCTGAGACACTGAATTTCCTGCTGTAGATAACTGATTTCTTTATCTTGGCTAAAACCAGTTACATTTAACAATTTGAATTTAGTTATAATGCCTGCATAAAATTTCCGTCACACTACTCTCTGGTCTCATATGTCTACATTGGCACATAGCAGCAAACTACAAAGGTTTGTTGAAAGTAAACAATTCCAAAACTTTCTTATTTTTCTTATCCTCTTCAATGCCGTTACTCTCGGCTTAGAAACCAGCGACTTTGGTAAAGCCAACAGTGACATGATGCATATTCTTGACACGAGTATATTAGTCTTATTCACCATTGAGCTTTTATTAAAACTAATTGTTTATAAAGGGGGGTTTTTCCGATCCGGCTGGAACTGGTTTGATTTTATTATTGTTGCGGTATCATGGGCGCCTACTAGTGGCGCATTATCAGTATTACGTGCCTTCAGAATACTTAGGGTTCTAAGATTACTCTCTGTCGTTCCGCAAATGCGTCGTGTCATTGGTGCGCTTGGTCATTCACTCCCTGGTATGGCTTCTGTAGTCGGTGTATTAAGTATTATATTCTATGTCTCAGCAGTACTAACAACTAAAATATTTGGTAGCCATAGTGATGCGAATATGCAGGAGTGGTTCGGTAGTATAGGAGCTTCGGCTTATACCTTATTTCAGGTAATGACTTTAGAAAGTTGGTCAATGGGCATAGTCCGACCGACCATGGAACTATTTCCATTATCATGGATATTCTTTGTACCTTTTATCATTATCACTAGCTTCGCAGTACTTAACTTATTTATTGGTATTATTGTTGATGCCATGCAAGTAATGCATGAGGAAGAGGGGAAACCTAAGCAAACAATTGCAACAAAAGAAGATATGTTAATACTTGAAGATAAGATTGATAAATTAAATGAATTATTAAAATCTCAGCACATTCATAAATGAATATATACCCATTACAATTCAAGATGCATGTTTCAGAGTTTGTGAGCTATTTCAGTTTTAGGCGCATTAATTAAATAATGATTATTCCCTATTCAATTGCTGCAACAAAAAAATGGGATGGCTCACAGCCTTCTTTGATGGGTTTAAAATGACTTTATACTGCGTTAAATAGTCAAACCATAGAGTGACTATGCTTGAATTATTTTCCTTGCCTAAAGTCATTTTAATTCCCACTGAAATCCTACACTTTGAATGGTAACGGGTATAGTACCAAACGAATTAATTAATTGAGCAAGTTAGCTTAGTCCATTTTCCTCTACAGATAGGTTATCACTCACTGTTTACCTTAAAGTGGCGATGGCATCTTGATACTCTGTCTAAACTCTTTAGGAGTATTTCCCTTTACCATTCTAAAGCGACGGTTAAAGTTAGAGATGTTATTAAAGCCACATTGATCACTTATCACTGAAATCAATGCATTCGTGTGTATTAGGAGCTTACAAGCTTTACCAATGCGTAATTGATTGATAAATTGATTTAACGTTTGCTCCGTGCGCTGCTTAAAAAATCGGTGAAAGTGGTTAGTACTCATGTGCGCTAACGATGCTAAGTCTTCAGCTGATAAGGGATCGGTATAACGCTGATAAATATGAGTGATCACTTTATCTAGTTTATCTACCGAGATATCAGTTTTATCGCCAAAGGTAAAATAACTACTCGATAGAATTTTATAACTTTCGTCTTTTACCATGACATTAAATAATTGCATTAATAAGATATAGCGCTCTATCGGATCGGCTCTATTCATTTTTTGAAATATTGGTAATGCTGTTTGAATAGCTTTATCACTGTATTCAATGCCACGCTTGGATAACTTAAGCATGTCGGCTAATATTTGCAAGTCAGGGTTGTTTCTTACTAACTCATCTAACCACTGGGCTGGAATTTGTGCCACATATACCACCAAAGGCATATTTTCATTCTGTGCTTTTGCCTGCCAACTATGCGGCATATTAGGGCCTAACAGTACAAAATCAGCACGACCATAGTAGTCAACATGATCACCAATATGCTTAGAGCCTTCACTATTTAAGGTCAGACAAATTTCATATTCGGGATGGTAATGCCAGTTAAACTCAATATGAGTGAATTCAAACTTTTCAAACCACCAAGAGCATCCCTCTGATGGCAGCATTTTACTTCGCATTGCTTTCATAATTACTTCCTTGTTAACAACATGAGTTATTGATCACTCCTGTAATTCTGTTTTTTCATAGTAATGCTGAGTACGTTGCAAGCTATGTTGCTGTGCTTGTTCAAGTAGAGCATCCGTTACCCTATCGTGATTTTTTGATAGTTTCTCATCTCGGTAATCCATGCCTGCGAACAACACATACCACGAAGGTCTAAAGTAAGCTAAATCCTTTTCTACTTCAAATAAAGCCGCATCAAAATCTTGGCCCGTTTTCCAGCTATCAGTTAACTTATTTAAGTTAACTGAATTGGATTGTAGCTTACTAATCTCCTGCCAATATGGAGAGTCTTCACGTTTACTCGTTACGTAATGCGCAACAATATAGTCCTTAATGCCTAATAGAAGTCGGCATAAATCATCGTTAAATTTAGTACGACTTTCTTCAATGATCTGCTGACTGTTCCCCATCAATGCTACAAATCGCTCAATGGTACATTGCGTAACCATCAAAGCTGTCGCCTCAAGTGGCTCGATGAACGCGTGTGATAGACCAACGGCTAATACGTTATTTTTCCAAGGAGTTTCACGCATGCCTATTTTCATTTTTAAGTGACGAAATTCATTGTCAATTACATTGATGTCTAACTGTTTCGCCAATTCAACTTCCGCTTGGTGTTTAGATAAATGACGAGAGCTATAGACATAACCGTTACCCGTTCGCGATTGCAAGGGTATTTTCCACATCCAACCTGATGATAAAGCACTCGATTGAGTATAGTTTTGCTCATTTTTTTCTTGTGCTGGTGTGCTAATCGCAATTGCCGAATCATTGAGCAGCTCGTCAGCAAAGGAAATAAAAGGGACCTTTAAAACGTCATCAACAAGCAAAGCTTTAAAGCCACTTGCATCAATAAAAAAATCACCATGTAAGAAACTGTGCTTATCATTTTCTTGATTAATACTTAGCGTTACAACATCCCCTTGAGCATTTTGTTCAACGTGAATGACATCTGCAACAATATGCTCGACACCTTGACCACATGAAAACTCTTTTAATAGGTTGGAAAGTTTTGCCGCATCGAAGTGATATCCATATTCTGAAGTCACTGGTAACTTTACCACTGGCGCAGGACTTAAATTAAGTTTAGCTAAATACCCTGACATAAAAAAATTATCGCCAGTAATATGCTCCCCATTTCCACGTCGCCTACCATTGGCAGCATTAAAGAATATCTCAGCGGTATCAACATCTAACGAAGTATAAAATGGATGGAAGTAATCTTTGCCATCGCCATTCCAATGTGTAAATTTGATGCCTGTTTTATAAGTAGCATCACATTGCTGCATCCATCGTTTTTCATCGAAGCCCAGTTTAGCCATAAAGCGTCGAAGGTAAGGAGTTGAACCTTCCCCAACACCAATAGTACCAATATTTTCAGACTCAACTACAGTTATGCTCCATTGCTTAAATGTATCACTATGACTTAACGCCGCTGCGGCCATCCAACCGGAAGTTCCACCACCAACAATAATCATTTTCTTAGGCTTCATAGAGGTTTACCTGTTTTCCAAACATTATTCTGTAAAAAAAAGCCAGCTTAGCAAAGTACTAAACTGGCTGTCATACAATTTCATGATTTCTACGACTAAATGACTAGACCAGCATTTAGCTACAAAACCATCCTATAATTAGAAGGTATAACTCGCACTTAAGTAATAACGAGAGCCAAACTCGATAGTATTTTGAGTTAAGTCATAGTTCACATCATATGATTGGATCACTTCATTGGTTAAGTTAACCCCTTCAACAGTGATATCTAAATTCTCCATCGCATGCCAAGTTACTGAAGCATCAAGTTGACTGAAGTCATCATTAAGGACCGATTGCGCGGCACCAACACCAATCCAATCATCACGCCAGTTATAGGCTAAACGAGCACTTAACAAGTCATTTTCGAAGAAAATTGAGCCGTTAAATGAATTTTCAGAAACGCCTGGCACCATTGAAGGGCCTTCTGGACCTGATAATTCGCTGTCTACATAAGTGTAGTTTGTTAAGAAACCGATACCATTATCAAAAATATGCTGTATTTGTAATTCAAGGCCAGTAACACTGCCATCACCACTATTTTCTAATCTTGTGACACGACAGTTATCCCAATCTGATTGTTCCGCACCACAACCTTCTACATATTCAACAGACTCAACGTTAAAAACAGCATTGGCAATTTCTTTATTAAATATTGCCGCTGATGCCATTGATGCTGGGGTGAAATACCACTCAACAGCTAAATCAAATTGATCAGACTCATAAGGTACTAAGTCGGGATTACCACCATTAGCACTACCAAAGTTAGCATTAATATTTAATCCTGGTTTTAAGTCACTGTAGTTATTGCGTGCCATTACCTGCGATGCAGCTGCACGTAGGACGATGTCCTCAGATAAATCAAAAGCAATATTAAAACTAGGTAGTACATTACTGTAATTAACCGTTTCATTATATGGATTGCCATTAGCAAAACCTGTTGATGTCTGCTCAGTATCTACATAACGTAAACCAAAGTTACCTCGATAGAATTCGCCAGAGAAATCTGCTTGTACATAAACAGCTAGCATATCTTCTTCTACAGAGAAGGTATTACCTAAATTTGAGACTTCGTTTAATTCACCATTAGCATATTTATCACTAATAAAGGCCCACCACTTATCCTCATCAAGATGGGCATATGAACTGAGTGTATTACCACTGCTTTGAGAATGTAAGCCACTTAGCGTTCCACCCGTCCAGCTAGCTAAGTTAGGCTCAGGAACAAAACCTAATATTTCTGAGGGGTTACGATTAAATGCTTGTCGGGCAAAATCACTGGTATTGTATTTAACACCAAAAGACACAGCATTAATGATGTCAAAATCTAATAATAGTTTTAAGTCGGCTTGCGCATAGGTGACATCATGCTGTTGTACTGTTGTTTCGTAATTTGCTTCTTGAGCGTGCTTTAACTGACTAGCATCTGTGGCATCTAAACTAGTTAACTGTACTTGATATGGTCCTGTTGCATCGTAGCTAAAGCCGCCATCGACACTACCTTGTCCATTAGGAAATGCAGGATCACCAATTTTTGAACCATCATCACTTGCAGGAATCCACCATGAAGATGACCCCCCTTGTGTACCACCATCCGACGTTGATTTACCAATTACGCCACTTAGCTCGTAGTCATCACCTTCATATTTAGCCGACAAGTTTAGTACATCAGTTTCCATTTTAACTGCATGGCGAACAACAGGGTTATATATTATTGATGCATAACCTGGTTGAATAGTTGCTGATTGCGTGCCACCCAAGCTGTTATTAACGACATTAGTACTACCAGCACCACGTGCACTAACAGTTAAAAAGTTATGGTTTACATGTGGATTGTCAAAAGCAAAATTAAAATAATCCAGTGTCATTTCAAGCTTATCAGTTGGCGCTGCTTGAATTGTTAATTGCGCACTGGTTCTTTCACGTTCAGCACGAAATGCTTGTGAGCCAATACTCCAAGCGCCAACCGTAGATTCTTGACCTGTTGCAGGATCATCACCAAACATCTCATAATAGCCACCAATTGACTCAAGCACTTGACGACCACTGGTAAGTTTCTCAACTGAGTAAGCAGCAAGAATACCAAAACTTTCTGAGTCATTCTTCCAGCTACCTAAAAATGATGCACCTGGGTCAGTTTCATCATATAGCGAACTGGTAGAAACTTCTGCTGAGACTTGATAAGTATGAGCATCCATATCCAGTGGTTGACGAGTTGTTAGATCTACTGTACCACCAAGAGCACCCTCTTCTAAACGCGCTTCTGGTGTTTTATATACCTCTATAGATGAGACTTGCTCAGCTGAAAGTAGTTCAAGGTTAAATGTACGTGTAGCTGGGCCTAAATCATACCAAGAAGTACTTGCTACCGACTGGCCATTGAGTAATATTCTAGATTGTTCGGGTGCTGTACCACGTATAGTGACACCACTTGCTTCACCATATTGGCGATCAACCGTTACTCCAGGAATGCGTTGTAATGCATCCCCTATATTTTTATCCGGAAACTTGCCGATATCTTCCGATGTGATGGCATCAACAATGGAGTTTGAAAAGCGCTTAGTATTTAGCGACGCCTCTAATGATCCACGTATACCTTTGACTTCAATCACCTCCATGACATCGCTGTCATTTTTCTCATCAGCTGCCATACTCGGCATACTAATACCTGTGAAAGTAGTTGCAATGCATAATGCTAAGGTAGAACGCTTAAATTGTGTTTTTTTATTATATTTACTTGTTGTAGTTTTCATAATTATCCCTGTAATTCCCCTGTTTCGGAAATAAGATTACAGGGTGAGGCAGGTAATTGTGGTACAAAACTATCCATTGTTGATGAAAAACTATTACAGGGGGATTAAAATCTAGCAGTAAATATTTCTTACTAGCCTAAATAAAAAAAGCTGATATTCAAAGAATATCAGCTGTCAATGAGGGAAAGTCGAGTGCCTCATTCATGTTTAATACTAGCTAACGATCTCAACGGGAAGATCAAGATGCATTGACTAAATCAAACAAAACCCTAAGAGAGAGTAAGTAACCATTCTGCTCCTAACTTGCTTAGTATTGAGGTACTTTTCAACTCAATTATAATGTTTTCCTATCATCTTGTTCTTTTGAATTCTCTTTTCTCTGCTTTTCCTGCGCTTTCTTTGTAGAGTAACCAACCATAAATCCTATGGCTAATCCAGCAAGGGTACTTAAAACCACTTCCCAAGTGCCCAGTTTCATCGCTGTAGCACAAGAAGTGCTTATTGCCACACCTATGGCAGACCAAAAAAGAATAGGCTGTTCTAGTTCTTCATTTTTGTTAGTGGTATTTTTCATTGTTAGTTCCTTAACGTTTAGTTACCCGGCAATGTACATTATCAATGCACCAACAACGGCACCAAATAAAGCCGCAACGATTAGTGCTTGAGACTGAGCATTCCTTCCATTGGAGACGTCTTCATTAACTAATTCAACAGACTGCTCTGCAACGATTAATTCTGCTTGTCGTACTTCGAAAACTGACGATAAACTTGCTAGTGTTTCTTGCGAGGCATTACCATATCGTTCGACTCGTTGAACGGTACGAAGACTTATGGCACAAGCATCGGCTAAATGTTGTTGAGTCCAACCATTACTCGTTCTTAATGCTTTTATCTTACTGGCATTAACATCCATCTTAACCACCAAAAACCATTAGCAATAAATCCATTAACAGATAACCTGAAATGAGACCGAACGCAAAAATCAAAGACACTTTCAACCATCCACTTTTTCCCGATATTTGGTTTGTCTTAATGAGTGCTTTTCTTATCGTTTTTATATGGAGATCATTTTTTATTAATGTGCAATGCGTTTCTCCCTTAAACATATCCACAACATTTAATTCAACTTCATAACGGTCATCGCCTTGTAAAAATTCTATTGATGATTTACGTCTAAATGATCGTTTTTCCTCCACTAACTTATCATCGTAATATACCGACTCTTTACCTGTTACTGCCGAGCAGCGGATATCGATATTATGTCCAGCATCTTCAAAATGAAAAGAAAAACCACCTCGATAGCTAACTGTTTCATCTACTTTATCTACTTCAACCTGTGCTTTATCATTTTCCATATTATTTCCCTATACGTTTCTGGTAATTGCTTTTTACTGCAACAAGTTAATCATGTTAAAAGCAATATAACAGCGACATTCATGTGACTGTCTCACTAATTGTCATATGACACTGTGCTGTCACAGCCTCTATTACGCTGATATTGCTACATTTAAACTTTAACAGTGCAGAAACAAAAAACGCCTGCACAAGGCAAGCGTTTTTATATCAAATGAATAGTGGAGGCTAATTAGCTACCCTTTTCAACTTGACCAAATTCTAAATCAACTGGCGTTGAACGACCAAAGATAAGTACTGATACTTTAATACGGTTTTTCTCGTAATCAAGTTCTTCAACAACACCATTAAAGTCAGCAAATGGTCCGTCAATAACACGGACAACTTCGCCTGGCTCAAACAATGTCTTAGGCTTAGGCTTATCAGTTTCTTCAAGACGCTGTAATATACGGTCAGCTTCTTTTTGAGTAATAGGCGCTGGACGGTCACTAGTACCGCCAATGAAACCAAGTACACGTGGTACACTTTTCACTAAATGCCAAGCATCAACGTCCATTTCCATTTGTACTAAAACGTACCCAGGGAAAAACTTACGTGAGCTTTTACGCTTTTGACCAGCGCGCATCTCTACTACTTCTTCAGTAGGAACTAAAATCTCACCAAACTTATCTTCTAAGCCGTGGATTCCAATGTGCTCTTTTAGTGTTTTTTGTACACGACCTTCATAACCTGAAAAGGCCTGTACTACATACCAACGTAATTTCGGGTTTCTAATTACTTGCTCTTCTGCACTTTCTGCAGCTGAAATTTCTTCTGGGATGTTTTCTTCTGACATATTTTCTTCAGACATAACTAAACCTGCATACCTGTAACTAAACCTACTAACCAGAATAGAACAGAGTCTAATCCCCAAAGTAGCAATGACATTAACAAGGTCACTACTAATACAATACCTGTTGTTTGAATGGCTTCTTGACGCGTTGGCCATACAACTTTACGTACTTCAGTACGCGCTTCTTTTGCAAATATAGCGGCATTACGACCTTTCTCAGTTTGTAATGCGATTAAACCAGCAACACCAACCATTACTACAACGGCAACGGCTCTAATTAATACTGATTCTTCACCGTAAACGTAATTACCCGCAACAGCACCAGCTAAAAGTAAGAAAATAACTCCCCACTTAACTGAATCGAAAGAACTGCTTGGTTGCTCTTCTGTACTTGCATTCATAATTCTATTCCGTGTTTATATACTTTCAAATAACACGACTTGTTTATAACAAGTCGATACAACATACGTAATTTTACCTATGTTCACTCAAAATGGCAGGGGTGGAGAGACTCGAACTCCCAACCATCGGTTTTGGAGACCGCTGTTCTACCAATTGGAACTACACCCCTACAGATTGCTTATAAAGCAATAGTTACACTCATCGGGTGAATCTTAGTTTTTAGGGAAATAAGAGATACTCGAGAAGTGAGGCGCTATTATACTCAGCCCAGTGCTTTACTCAAGAAGTATTTGTGAAATTACGTAAGATAAGCTGCTAATTGTCAGCCATAGCAGGTAATAAAGATAAAACGATTAATATAAAAACAGTATATTACGGATCTTATACTCAATGTTGCTGGGTATAGGGACTGGGAATGATGATTGACAGACTATTAAAACTTATTCCATTAAAGTATTGCCCATATAAACTGGTTAAAATAATCCACTCCGGCATTGCTTTCAATCAATACGGCTTATATTTAACTCACTAACTTCCTTTCACTTATTGACACTAAATTTCAGGCACAAAAAAGGCCGCGTTAGCGACCTTCTTTATTCGATATTATTTCTAATATGGATTGATAAATTAATTTAGTGCTAGATGAACTGTTAGCAAAGCTGAAGCACTGAGTTGACGTGAGTCAATGAGTACTTCCAATGCCGCTAACACAAGTTCTAGCGAAAATTAGTTATCAATTAGTCCATAATCTTAGAAACAACACCAGCACCAACAGTACGACCACCTTCACGGATAGCGAAGCGTAAACCTTCGTCCATCGCTACTGGGTTGATTAGCTCAACAACAAACTTAAGGTTGTCGCCAGGCATTACCATTTCAACACCTTCAGGAAGCTCTACAGCACCTGTGATATCTGTTGTACGGAAGTAAAACTGTGGACGGTATCCTTTGAAGAATGGAGTATGACGACCACCTTCATCTTTACTTAACACGTATACTTCTGATTCGAATTTAGTGTGAGGAGAGATAGAACCTGGAGCACATAGTACTTGACCACGTTCAACATCTTCACGCTTAAGACCACGTAGAAGAACACCACAGTTCTCGCCAGCACGACCTTCGTCAAGAAGCTTACGGAACATTTCAACACCAGTACAAGTTGATTTTTGTG
>Ga0209395_1006991_pt1 | contig 11988 bp, 11 predicted proteins | sample GOMGulsemesocosm_3_FD_184635 | JGI IMG/M metagenome (GOLD analysis project Ga0209395, IMG submission 184635) | Methane-oxidizing microbial communities from mesocosms in the Gulf of Mexico - GOM9D Gulf of Mexico (SPAdes) (version 2) | ecosystem: Environmental > Aquatic > Marine > Cold seeps... | reverse complement strand
TTACGTATTTAAATATTAATGGATTTAAAAGAAGAATACTATGACTACTGAAAATTTTAAGGGAAATCGAAACCGAAATATCAAATTACTACTTATTATTGGCATCGTTTCAATGTTAATTAGGCTATTGATGGACTATGATTTTGACCGCACTGCTTTGCTTTATGTCGGTATTCCATTTTTAGTCGCCATCTCTTTACTTTTTATAAAGCGGCCTCAACAGTCAGAAAACTGGAAAAGAAGATACATTAATTTAGTTATCGCATCGTTGATCGTTATGCTGGGTAGCTCGGTTATTCTTTTTGAAGGGTTCGTTTGTGTCGTAATGTTTATGCCCATCTATTTTATTGTCATCTTTATTGTTTTTCTATGCGAAGCTTTATTTTGGTTCCAAAATCCTAAAGGTAAAGCTAAAAAATATGTCCATGTTTTACCTGTAATAATCGTTTTAAGTTCATTTGAAGGAGTGGTTCCTCAATTAAGCTTTGAGCGTGAGTACGATGTGGTTAGTGAAAAAATTATTAACGCAAATATCAATGAGATTAAGCAACAATTAACTCAGCCTATCGAACTCGAAAAATCGAGAGATTGGTTACTCTCTTTATTCCCTATGCCTTACGCTATTGATGCTGAAACTTTAACAGCAGGTGATGTTCATACTATCAATTTTCGTTATCACCGCTGGTTTGTTGCCAATACCCATGAAGGGAATATGAAATTAGAGATCAGTGCGGTAGAAGACAATTATATACGTACCCGTTTTATTGAAGATACGAGTTATATTTCAAATTATTTAAAGCTTTATGGCACTGAAATCAGATTGGATCCTGTTGGGGAAAACAGAACAAAAGTATCACTGAAAATAAGCTATCACCGATTTCTTGATCCCGTTTGGTATTTTGGTCCATTACAAGAGTATGTAGTCAATCAATGTGCGATATTTTTATTAGACGAAGTTATTACCCCTAAACATCAGGAGGTTAAGGTATGAGCATAATTAGTAAAGTTGCTAAATATCATAATGAACGAATAGATGATTCAGGTTTATGTAATGCAAACAATGGTAGGGTAGTGCTATCAAAAATAAAGGTGTTGTGGTTAGGTACTATGATGCTTACAGCTGTTATTGGGGGAGCATTAACTTTTTCGTTAGAAGCACTTTTGGTTTTTATTATTTCAACGGGGATCTCACTTTGTTTGGGGCATTCGTTGGGGATGCACCGTAAATTGATTCACCAAAGTTATCAATGTCCCATTTGGTTAGAATATTTATTTGTACATTTGGGTGTTCTTGTCGGTTTAGCTGGGCCTGTAGGAATGATAAAAACGCACGACATGCGAGATTGGGCGCAGCGCCAAAAAATATGTCATGACTATTTTGGACACCAGCAACCCATGATTATAGATGCTTTTTGGCAACTGTTTTGTGATTTTAATTTAGATAAAGAACCCAAATTTGTGCTAGAAAATCGAGTAAAACAAAGCAAAATATTTATGGTTATGGAGCATACTTGGATGCTTCAGCAATTACCGTGGGCGTTGTTGTTTTTCTATTTAGGTGGGGTAACTTGGGTTATTTGGGGGATATGCGCAAGAGTAAGTGTTTCTGTTTTCGGACATTGGTTAATAGGGTATTTTGCGCATAATAAAGGGGAAAGACATTGGCATGTGCAAGACGCTCATATTCAAGGCCATAATGTACGCTTTGCTGCCATTGTAACTATGGGCGAAAGTTGGCATAACAATCACCATGCTTACCCAGGTTCAGCTAAATTGGGTATGAAAGCTGGGCAAATAGACTTAGGTTGGCTAGTGTTGAAAGTGCTAAAAAAAATTGGGTTAGTATGGGGTTTGAAACTTCCAGAAGACCTACCCCAGAGGCCAGAACTTCAAACTATTTAATATTTTCTAAATTTCTTATTTTTACATGATGAACAAGATCAGGAAAGAAAGCTAAAAATAGTGTTTCTAGTTCGTGATAATGGCGATTAATGTCTTCAATGCTATTACTAAATTGATTACGAAAGCGTATGCGCTTGGCAATATTGTCTAGCGCCATACCAATACCTTCTCGCGATTCATACGCTTGAAACCAATCGTCCTGTGTAATTCTTGAAACGACAACAGCCATTCTTTTAGGCATGTTTGGTATATTTTGGCGTAATAGCAGGTAACTATTTTTCTTGAACTCGATAAAAGGAACAGGGTGGAATAAGTCCCAATGGCGTATTAAAAAATGATCGAACAGAACATCTAATGCAATACCTGAAAAACGCCTTCGGTGCGAAGAGAATAATAATTTACCTTGCTTAACTAAAGGGTGATTGTCGGTGTATTTATCAACTAAGTAATGGTTTTCTAAACCTTTTTTAACACCAGCGGCTAGCTGAGTTACATGGGTATTGCCACCAAAGTCACCCAGTAAGTTACCAAAATAAGAGTCAGTATTAGGTTGGGCTAAAAATAGGTGGGCAAGATAGTTCATAGTTTTATTATACCCATTACAATAATAAAAGACATTGCCGAAGGGCTGAGGCTTAAATTGCTTTACTTTGCGTTGAAAAGAGTTGATTTAGATGACTAAATGGCACTATTTTCGCCTTAGTATTTCGCCTTAATTAAAGTAATTAATCTCAGCAGAATTATTGAACAAAGATCAACAGCCCCTAGTTGCAAGCATATTTACCCTTATTATTGAGACTCAAATAATAAGGTGTTCATGTTATCTATCCATTTTATTCTCATTGTTATTGACAAGAGACTACTAGTCTCTTACTATTCAATTAAGAGACTGGTGGACACTTAAGTGGTATGCATGAATTGGCAACGAGCAAGAACAGACGAAAAGAAAAACGAACGAAAAGAGGCTATTTATCAAGCTGCTTTTACACTATTTAAAAATAATGGTTACGACAAAGTTAGTTTTAATGGTATTGCACTTGAAGCGGGTTTTACTAAGTCAAATATGTACCGCTACTTTAGCTCGAAAGATGACATTTTTCTGAATGTCTTTGCCGACTTATTTGAACAGTGGGTAGAAGATTTTAGTCAGCAGTTAAAAATGCTTGATCAAGAAGTTTCGGCAAAATATTTTGCGGACGCTTGGTTAAAAACGTTGTTGTCCCACCCCAAGTTATTAGATTTAATGCCTATTCTTTTTACGTCTTTAGAACGAAATAGCTCATTTGAACAGTTGCTAAAGTTTAAGCGTTTATCTATGAATTTACTTTATCGTCTCACATTGGATATTACGAACATTTACCCTGACATTGAAGGTGAAAATGCCTTCAAGTTGTTGACCTTAAGTTATGCAGCTACGTCGAACTATTGGGCAGCAACCATGCAAAGTGACGCATTAAAAAAAATATATCAACTTGATGAGTTTCAGGTATTGAGACCAGATTTTGAAAAAGATTTAACCACATCAATCGAAATAATTATTCAAGGTTTAAAGGCAGCTAAATAAACCAATGGGTAAGAAAGATCACGAATATTCAATTAGCTAAATTGTATATATAAATTAAATAGAAGGTAAATATCATGGCACATCATTGTGAAAATACATTAAAGGTTAACGTATCAGCAGAAAAAGTTTGGCAAGTTCTTGAAGACTATAGCAATATTGATAAGTTTGCTATGACGATTAAATCATCTACTAGTGTCAATGATATTAGCTCAGGTTTAGGCGCAAAAAGATCTTGTACTTTTAATGACGGCTCAAGCCTTGTAGAGGAAATTATTGAATACCAAATTGGGCAAGGCTATAAGATGGATCTTTCTAACCATTCAATGCCGCTAAAAAGCATGCAATCAGAAATGAAAGTGACTGCTATTGATGAAAGCAGCAGTGAGATCTATATGTCTGCGGATTTTGTAGTAAAAGGAGGGGTATTTGGTAAGGTGATGGGGCAACTTATAATGCGACCTGTGATGAAAAGCATATTTAAGAAAGTGATGACAGGTTTGGCATATCATAGTGCTACGGGGAAACTCGTTAGTGAAAAATTACCACCTAAAGAAGATTTAGCTAAAATAATTATCAGCTAATTTATCTATATACAGTTACTCACCATCAAATTTAAGGGGTCGGTGACAATAAACTTAAAGGGGTAGTGATAACCTTTGGGTAATTGTCACCGACCCCTTAAATATCTTGAAAAATGTACGTGGAGAAGACCTTAAACAAACAAAGCAGTGCCATACATGAAATTGAACCAATAGTACTACCAATAAAATGGTAAACCACCGCTAAGAAAAACTGCTATTAATAGTTATTTCCCTAATTTATTCATAAATATACGGATACTCATTAGCAAATTTAAGGGGTCGGTGACAATAAACTTAAGGGGTAATGATAACCTTTGGGTAATTGTCACCGACCCCTTAAATATCTTGAAAAATGTACGCAAAGAAGACCTTAAACAAACAAAGCAGTGCCATACATATACATGAAATTGAACCAATAGTACTACCAATAAAATGGTAAACCACCGCTAAGAAAAACTGCTTTAATAGTTATTTCCCTAATTTATTCATAAATATACGGATACTCACCATCAAATTTAAGGGGTCGGTGACAATAAACTTAAAGGGTAGTGATAACCTTTGGGTGATTGTCACCGACCCCTTAAATTCTTTAATTTCCTTTAATTTCCTTTAATTTCCTTTAATTTCGAAGAATACCTTTAGGCTTTGAATTTTAGGTGCTTTTTACAACTGATCTTAAAAAATAACTAGGTTACCAAAAGTATACTAATTGATATTGATTTTCAGGTAACTAAAATATACCTAGTTGTTTGAGGGGGAGGACTTTTCTAACTCAACCTAAATTGAACAGAATTAAACTAAATTTTTGGAGATAAATATGAGTAACGTTTTAATAATAAATGCCCACCAGTATTACCCGTTTTCAGAAGGAAAACTTAACGCAGCTTTAGTTGATAAAGCTATCACATTATTTGAAGGTAAGGGTCATAGCACTCGTGTAGTGACTATGGCAGATGATATTAATGTAGAAGAGCAATTAGCGCATCATCAATGGGCTGATATTGTATTTTTACAATCGCCTAGTAATTGGATGGGTGTTCCTTGGTCGTTTAAAAAATATATGGACGATGTATATACCGCAGGTATGGGCGGCGCTCTTTGTGTTGGTGATGGGAGAAATGAAGAAGCCCCTAAACAGAATTACGGCACCGGTGGAACGTTAATGGGTAAAAAGTACATGTTGTCACTAACCTTTAATGCACCAGCAGAATCTTTTAACGACACTAACGATTTTTTTGAAGGTAAAAGTGTAGACGATTTAATGTTCCCTATGCACATGAATTTTAAGTTTTTTGGCATGCAAGCCATGAAAACCATCGCTTGTTTCGATGTTATGAAGAACGCTGATATAGAAAACGACTTTGCTCGTTTTGAAGCTCACATCAACGAACAATTTTAGGAGATAAACATGTCTACCGCATTAGCATACACCAATAAATTACACGCAGGATCTCACTTTCCAGAAGTAAAAGTAACATTACTTAACGGTGAGGAAGTGGTACTTGGAAATCCTAAAAACGGTGCAGATTGGCAACTCGTTATTGTTTACCGAGGACGCCATTGTCCGTTATGTACTCGATATCTAAATCAGTTAGAAGAGTACAAAACGCAGTTACTTGTAACCGGAGTTGATGTTATTGCGGTATCGGGAGACAGTAAAGCACAGTTAGAAAGTCACCTTGAGCAATTAAACGTAAGTTTTCCATTGGCTTATGGTTTAACGGTAGAGCAAATGCAAACCTTAGGTTTGTATATTTCAAACCCGCGTTCAGAGCAAGAAACAGATCATCAATTTTCCGAACCCGGTTTATTTGTTGTGAACCAAGAAGGAAAAATTCACGTTGTAGATACTTCTAATAACCCTTTTGTAAGGCCTGAACTACAAGCGTTAGTTAACGGACTTAATTGGATACGAGATCCAGATAATAACTATCCAATACGTGGTTTACATAAATAGAGGTTTTAATGAAATATTTGAATATGAGCTTGTTGTTATTTCTATCTTAAATTGTAAAGCGCTTAGCTATATTTATACCTAGGTGCTTTATTTTATTCGTTGGGCAATTTTATTGAGTCTTTACCTTGATTTGGGCGCTATTGTAAAAAGGCCAAAACGAACTACAGTTAAGTGATGAGACATTATGTAGATTGTACTGGAAGGTTAAGCATTCGCTAACTTATCTTCATGTAAGGACGCGGTTTTGTCGATACGTTGTTATTGTTTTTATGTAAGGTTACCAAAAGTATACTGGTTGTTTTTTGTCTCCTTATTTTTATAATGTCTTAATTGAATAAACACGAATGAAAATTGGTTTTTTTCTTCGTAAATTTTTATAAGGCAACGTTAATGCGTCTTTTTCTTTCTCAAGTTACTTTTTTTAGTTTGGTTAATGCTGCCAAGGCTATTAACCATGAGTAATCAGCTTTCCCATTTATTGCAACAGTGGTATCCCAATAGAGATAAGTACGACTGGGTACTCGGTACTATATATGACCACCAAGGTCCTTGTTATCGAAAAGCAGGGGCGATGATGTTGTTTAATAGCATCGGACAGCAGTTTGGTATGTTAAGTGGCGGCTGTTTAGAGTCAGACATTAGTAATAATGCGCGTAAAGTTATGCAAAGCGGTAATAGCATTAAATTATGTTATGACGGCAGTGATGAAGACGATATGTCATTTCAACTGGGTATAGGCTGTGGTGGTACGGTTTATATCATGCTGCAGTTAATCAAGGCTGACAATGCTTATTTAGGATTAGATGATGTCTTTCACCATTTAACCGCCAGAAAATCAGGTGTTTATCATCAAAGGATTGCTGATAAAACAATGCTTGATGAATCTCGATTTGAACCAATGCTGACTACTCAAATACCCAATAACGCTAAGTTAACAAAAGGCTCTATTACGCCTCAAGCAACGGATTGGTTGGCAACACCTGTTATGGCTGAACCTCATTTGTTAGTGGCTGGCGGAGGACTTGATGCTAGACCTATGGTGGCTATTGCTCATCAATTAGGTTGGCGCGTAAGTTTGTGGGATCCCAGGCCTGCAAATGCTCGGAAAGAGTACTTTAAAACAGCTAACCATATAATTAAAGGTGATGAACATAAGTTGAGTGCCTTTATTCAAAAAAATCAAATAGATGCCGCTGTTGTCATGACTCACAATATCAATTTAGATGCTAAAGCGGTTAACGCATTGTCTACCTCTTCAATTCGTTATCTGGCTCTATTAGGGCCAACTCATCGAAAACATCAAGTTTTAGAGCTGGCGAATTTACTTCAATCGTTGGTGAGTTTTCCCGTTGCTGGTCCTGCGGGTTTAGATATTGGAGGTGAGTTACCTGAAAGCATCGCACTGTCAATTTTAAGTGAATGTCATGCCTGTTTACATGGGAAATCGGCAAGATCAATGAGTGAAGTGCTAGAACAAGCGTTGCACAGTCAACCATTGCAACGAACGGCCTAAACTTTCAAACGTCTGTGGTTTGTAATAATGAATGTATTTACAAACCGGTGAAATTAATAATCGAGTAGGAAAAATTATGATTGAATTTATGCTCAACGGTAAAAAAATGTCAACGTCGGTTGCCGGCGATACACCACTTTTATGGGTTATACGCGACGAGTTCAAATTAACGGGAACAAAGTTTGGCTGTGGCATCGCCATGTGTGGCGCTTGTACTGTTCATTTAAACGATCAAGCAGTACGCTCTTGTGTTTTGCCTGTTAGCGCTATTGCTGGTAGTGAAATAAGAACTATCGAAGGTTTGGAAAACAAACATCCTTTACAAAAAGCATGGATAGACGAGCAAGTACCGCAGTGTGGATACTGTCAGTCCGGACAAATAATGCAAGCTGCAACTTTGTTAGCAACAAACCCTAACCCTTCAGAAGAAGAGATTGTTAACCACATGAATGCAAACTTATGTCGTTGTATGGCCTATAAACGTATTAAGTCAGCAATAAAAACAGCTGCATCATCGAGTGCTGGTGTTGTTGAAATTTATGATCCTCAAGCGGAAGCCGCTAAGGAGATAAGCTAATGAGTAAGCAAGAAAGCTATTACAATAATACACAGCAAAATAACACGCAGAAAGACCAAGTAGACTTAACTAAGCGTAGGTTTATGATAGGAACTGTGGGTACATCAATGCTAATGGCCTTTGGTGGTTTAGGTGGAATAGTAGCTGATGCCTCAGCCGCAAACTTATTAGCAAACAAGTCGTTTAATCCAAATATTTGGATTGAATTAAATGCTGAGGGTGAAGTTCTCATTAATATTGCTAAAGCAGAAATGGGACAGCATATTGGTACTGCACTTGCTCGAATAGTAAGTGATGAACTTGGCGCTGACTGGAGTTTTGTACGTATTCACCATGTTGATAGCGATCCTAAATGGGGATTTATGGTGACTGGTGGATCTTGGTCGGTATTTCAAAGCTTTAAACCTATGTCTCAAGCAGGGGCGGCAGGACGAATTTCTCTTATTCATGCCGGGGCTAAACTTCTGGGTGTGTCTTCTTCAAGTTGTCATACTGAAAACAGCTTTGTGATGTCTGGAAACAAAAAAATTAGCTTTGCCGATATTATTAAAAAAGGTTCATTCGATAAAATATTAACTCCTGAGGAAATGGAAAAACTTCCTTTAAAACCAAGGGAAAAACTTAAGCTGGTGGGTAAAAAAAGTCAGGCGTTAGATATTCCTGCGAAAACCAATGGTAGTGCAAAATACGGTTTAGACGTTGAATTACCTGGAATGGTATACGCTCGACCTATAGTTCCACCAACTCGTTACGGCAGTAAAGTTAAAAGCGTTAATGATGATGCAGCAAAAGGTATAACGGGTTACTTAGGTTATGAAATGATCACTGACCCGAGTGATACGCTACAAGGTTGGGTTGTTGCTTTAGCAAAAAGCTATCCTGCAGCAATGAAAGCGGTGCAAGCCATTAGCGTATCTTATCAAAAAGGGCCTACGGCTAACGTATCAGAAAGTGATATACAAAAAGAAGGTCAACGCTTAGTTGATGATAAAAATCAGGGCTTTTTGTTTGTTGATGACGGTAATGTGAAAGCCGCTAATGCTAAAGCTAAATCAACCCTATCTTCAACATATAGAACGGCATCAGCAATACATTTTCCTCTAGAGCCTCTTAATGCAACCGCTGAATTTGTTGATGGAGTATGTCATGTGCATACCGGTAATCAGTGGCAGTCGTTAACCTTACCTGTTGTTGCAAAAGCACTAGGGTTACCGGCTGAAAATGTGGTTATGCATCAATACTTCCTTGGTGGTGGTTTTGGCCGACGTTTGTTTGGTGATTATGCTATACCTGCAGCGCTTGTGGCTAAAAAAATAGGAAAACCTGTTAAACTCATTTTCACTCGAGAAGATGATTCATTGTTTAGCCAACCGCGTTCACCATCAGTACAGCGTTTTGACGCGGCTTTTGATGGCGATAAATTATTATCGGTAGAACATGCGTTAACGGCTGGTTGGCCTACACTTGCCATGGCTCCAGGTTTTATGCCAGAAAGTGTTGATAAAAAGGGGAGAGTTGACCCATTTTCGTCAAGCGGTGCAGATCATTGGTACAGCATTGAAAACCAGCAGGTGAGGTTAATCAATAATGATCTAGCCCAACGTACCTTTTTACCGGGTTGGTTACGCTCAGTAGGTCCTGGTTGGATTGGTTGGGGCGTTGAGTCTTTTATAGATGAGTTAGCTATTGAGAGTAAACAAGATCCTCTTGAATTTAGGTTGAATTTATTAGATGGCAAAGGAAAAAATGCTTCAGGTGCGAAACGCTTAGCTAATACCTTAGCGCTTGCTAAAAAATCAGCTAATTGGAATGAAAAGCTTGGAAAAGACGAAGGAATAGGTGTGGCGGTTTGTGGTGGCCAAGAACGTACCATGCCAACATGGGTTGCCTGTGTTGCTAAAGTACATGTGAACCGTAGTAGTGGCCAGGTTTCACTTAAAAAGCTTACCTTAGTGGTTGATTGTGGTTTGGTGGTACATCCTGATGGTGCGTTAGCTCAGCTTGAAGGTTCTGCACTATGGGGAGCTAGCCTTGCGCTACATGAAGGTAACCGTTTTAAAGATGGTAAAATATCATCGGTTAATTTAAATACGTATACACCGTTACGAATGGCCGATTTACCTGAATTGGATATTCATTTTGTTGAGAGTGAAGAACATCCTGTAGGTTTAGGAGAGCCGGGGGTGATTGCGGTGGCACCAGCAATAGGTAATGCAATTTATAACGCTGTAGGTGTTAGGGTTAAAGATCTTCCTATTCGAGCTGACGATGTAAAACAGCTTTTGAATAGTTAGGTTTTCTCTATAAAATCTATCCAATAGCACATTGCTATTGAATAGATAAATCATCTGGATAAGCCCTTTTCTCACTCATTTTGTTAGCGAGTTATAAAAAGGGCTTTTTTGCGTAAGTTAGATAGACACAACCACTTTACCTAACGCTTTACCGCTTGATAAACGATCGTGTGCTTTACCTACTTCACTTAGCGTAAAGTGTTGTTCGTCAACAATCGGTTGTAATTTACCCGCATCAACAATTTCAGCTATTTTAGTTAAAATGTCAGCGTGTTGTTCACGTTTATGGTTATGTAACATCGGAATTAACATAAACACTACATGTAAAGACAATCCTTTAAAGTGTGCAAGTGTTAAGTCCATTTCAACCATAGAAACCGTAGTTGCTACTTGACCGTTTAACGCCGCAGCTTCAAATGAATTAGCAATGTTAGCACCACCAACAGAATCATAAACCACATCAAAACCAGCGCCTTGAGTATGAGTCGCTACATAGTCAGCAACCGTTTCTGTTTTGTAGTTAATCGCTGTAGCTCCTAATTTTTCAATTAAAGCTGACTGTACTTCGCCACCAGCGGTAGAGTAAACCTCTGCGCCCATGTAGTTAGCTATTTGAAGAGCTACATGGCCTACGCCACCAGAACCACCGTGTACCAGTACTTTTTGACCCGCACTTACACCAGAACGTACTAAACCTTCATAAGCAGTTATACCTACTAACGGTAAAGCAGCAGCTTCACGCATCGAAATACTCTTGGGTTTGTGTGCAATTAACTTCTCGTCAGCAAGCATATATTCAGCTAACGCACCTTGTAAGTCGGCTAAACCACCAGCACAACCGTATACTTCATCACCTATGTTAAATGCAGTAACACCTTCGCCAACAGATTCAATTGTTCCTGCGAAATCCATACCTAAAACACCTGGAAGTGCAGGAGATAACGGTGCTAAGTCAGCACCCATTTGGCGGATCATAGTATCAACAGTATTTACGCTAGTTGCAGCAACTTTCACTACTACGTGGCCAGCTTTTACTTCAGGGGTTGGCAGCTCAGCTGCTTCAAATACGTTACTGTCACCGAATTGGTTAATAATCATTGCTTTCATTGTAAATACCTCGTTTGATTTGATGAGGTAATTATAGTTACAAAGCTTAAAATTGATAATATACTAAAATAATGAATCAGTTTTTACTTTTCGTTAATAATGAGTAATGAGTAATGAGTAATGAATAACGATCACTTACGACTTTTTGTACGTATAGCCAAAACACAAAATATTAGTATGGCAGGTAACGAGCTAGGTTTGTCGCCACCTGTTGCCAGTACTCATATTAATAAACTAGAAGACGCGCTTGGGGTGAAGTTAATACATCGAACCACACGAAAAGTGTCGTTGACTGAAGAAGGGCGAGAATTTTTACCTCATGCAGAAGAGGTGCTAAACGCGATAGATACGGCCAGAGCATCCGTTGGGGCAGGGAGTTTTACCCCTAGAGGAACCATTCGTGTAACTGCTTCGTCTTCTTTTGGTCGTTTGCATATCGTGCCGGCGTTAAAAGGGTTTACCGAGCAATACCCCGAATTGCAAATTGATTTAC